>ERZ808242.1503-NODE-1503-length-12707-cov-4.049083_pt1 | contig 12707 bp, 12 predicted proteins | sample MGYA00521244_ERZ808242 | MGnify/ENA primary metagenome ERZ808242 (study PRJEB31516, sample SAMN03275573) | gut metagenome | biome: mammalia-associated habitat; material: feces | host: Papio cynocephalus | place: Kenya | collected 2012-07-27 ... | reverse complement strand
AGCTTCCGAAAAGAAAATATGCTTTGCAATAACTATACCATTACTGCAAAGCATTGACAATAATTTTCAAACTCTTACTTTGTAACCTTCATTGTATAAGTACATTTACCACCTTTACTGGTAAAGAAGTAGTCCATGTAAATTGTTTCGCCCTTTTTCAGCTTGATCTTTCCATATCTGCTTGCCAGATAAGTGCCTGTAGTTACCTTTTTACCTCTGTAAAAATCATTGTAGCTGTCCTTTGTCGCTGTAAATAAGCAGGAGTATTTACCACCCTGTGTTTTTACAGTCTGGGACATGAAATAGCTTCCGTAGGATGATTTTTTGCGGATATACAGATTACCCAGATTGTGATCTGCTCTGCCTTTTACCTTTGGAACAGTCACAATATTGCTGATCGTAACCTTATAAGTTCCTGTCGCCGGTGCTGTGAATTTTACCAGTGTGTCATCTTTGACATTTACCTTGTAGGTCTTTCCCAGTTTCAGTGCAGGTGCTTTTTTGTAATTTTTGTTTGCTGTAACTGTTTTGGTCTTTGCCTCTGCCTGTACGCTTGCAGTTGCAGGCACAAATGCAGCAACACATAACACAAGTGCAAGAGCCATTAAAAGTTTCTTGATTCCTTTTTTACTTTTCATAAGTCCCTCCATATAAAGATAATAATGTGATATACACAACTTCAGTATACGGGGCTGATTATGAAAGCGCAATGCTTTTATTGCATTTTGTGCCATTTTTATAAATCTTTCTGGCATTTTTAGTTAATCTATCTAAAACAAAAACATCATATAGCCGCAATCACGCTTGGCTACCTTGCGATTTATCTTGCTCGTATTTTACCCGGCTCTGGTCGAAAAAGAGCGTTTCGATCTCGCCGCCGGGTAAACGAGCAATAAATCTCAGTCGCCTACGCTATCGATTGCTTGCTATATGATGTTTCTTCTTTTATCTGTATTTACTTAATCAGAATTTATAACTGGATCTCCACAAAAATATTGTAGATCGCACGGATCGCTGCCTCAAAATCTTCGTTCTTCACACCGATGATGATATTCAGCTCGGAAGATCCCTGATCGATCATCTTAACATTGACATTGGCATGTGCCAGTGCGGAGAAGATCCGTCCGGCTGTACCACGCGTCTGTCTCATACCGCGTCCTACGACTGCGATCAGTGCCAGATCAGATTCCAGGTCAATGGAATCCGGATGTGCCAGCTTGTGGATCGCTGCCAGTACACGCTGCTCTTTTTCCATGAATTCCGACTGGTGCACAAATACCGTCATTGTATCGATACCGGATGGTACATGTTCAAAAGAAATCTCATTTTCTTCAAATGCCTGCAGAACCTTTCTGCCAAAACCGATCTCAGAATTCATGAGATCCTTTTCAATATTGATGGAACAGAATCCTTTCTTGCCGGCAATACCTGTGATCACATATTTTGGCTTCTGACAGGTACTTTCCACGATCCATGTACCGTTATCTTTCGGTGCATTTGTATTACGGATGTTGATCGGGATACCTTCCTTACGGACCGGGAAGATCGCATCTTCATGCAGTACCGTTGCACCCATGTAAGAAAGCTCTCTCAGTTCGCGATAAGTAATGGTATCAATTCCTTTCGGATTATCGATAATACGTGGATCCGCGATCAGGAAACCTGAAACGTCTGTCCAGTTTTCATACACATCTACATGTGCAGCTTTTGCCACGATAGAACCTGTAATATCGGAACCGCCTCTGGAGAAGGTCTTTACACTGCCATCCAGCTTTGCACCATAGAAGCCCGGTACAACCGCCTTTGGCGTTTCCGCAAGGCGTGCGGAAAGCACATCATTCGTATGATCCGCCATAAAATTACCATCTTCATCAAAGAAGATCACCTCTGCCGCATCAATAAATTCATAGCCCAAGTAGTCAGCCATAATGATACCGTTTAAAAACTCTCCACGGCTGGCTGCATAATCACTGCCTGCTTTCTTTTTAAAGTTTTCACGGATCACTTCAAATTCTTTATCCAGAGAAAGCTTTAATTTCAGTCCGTCAATGATCTCCTGGTATCTTGCCCTGATCGCATCCAGTTCTTTATCAAATGCATCGTCACTTTCTGCCAGTGCATAGGTATTGTACAGCATATCTGTCACTTTTGTATCCTTGCTGTTTCTCTTACCCGGTGCAGAAGGTACCACATAACATCTTGTCTTGTCTGCACGGATGATCTTTCCCACCTTTTCAAACTGCTCTGCACTCGCTAATGAGCTGCCGCCAAATTTTACTACTTTTTTCATTTTCCTACTCCTCGGTATTTATTTTCACTTTAGGATCACATAACCTGAAACATATGATCCCATATGCAGCCTGTGCTTACTCCTCAACACGGATCCGGCTGATGATCTCACCGACCTGTGCACTCTTTTCTTTAAACGCCTTTTCACTCATAGCCTGTGTAAAGAAGCCCTTTTCACCTGCGATCTGTGCATCAATCTCTTCCACATCGCCAAATACTTCTTTTGCTTTTGCAAAATCAGCATCTTTCACACGGACAAAGAAACGCTTTACAGAATCATCCATGCTGGACAGCTGCAGTTCTTCTTTATCCCAGAAGCAGAATACAGTCTTGCCAAGATGTTTCACACAGTCAATGATATCGGATACAACGGCGCTTGCTGTCGGGAGTTTTCCTGCTCCTGCTCCATAATACATTGTATTCCCCAGTGTATTGCCGTGTACCAGAATACCGTTAAATACATCATTTACAAAGTACAGCGGGTTCTGGTCATTGATCATACAAGGTGTTACCATAGCAAAATATCTGCCATCTACTTCCTTGCTCATCGCAAGCAGTTTGATCGTGTAACCTGCTTTTTTTGCGTAGGCAAAATCATTTGTTGTGATCTTTGTAATCCCCTCTGTATAAATATGCTCATAATTTACATTTTTACCATAGATCAGAGAAGAAAGGATAGCGATCTTACGACATGCATCATATCCTTCCACATCAGCTTCCGGATTACGCTCTGCATATCCCTTTTCCTGTGCTTCCTTTAATACGGTAGCAAAGTCAGAGCCTTCCTTTTCCATTTTGGTCAGGATGTAGTTTGTTGTGCCATTTAAAATACCCGTGATACCGTCTACACGCTCCGGTGTCAGAGAAGCATTTAACGGACGGATGATCGGGATACCGCCGCCGACGCTTGCTTCGAACATATAGTTACATTTATTCACACGTGCTAACTCAATCAATTCTGCGCCATGCTTTGCAACAAGCTCTTTATTAGAAGTACATACGCTCTTACCTGCGCTGAGTGCTCTCTTTGTGAATGTATATGCCGGTTCCACGCCACCCATTGCTTCCGCGATCACAAGCACTTCAGGATCGTTTAAAATGACCTCAACATCATGTACAACCAGATTCTCATAAGGATCTCCGGGGAAATCGCGCAGATCCAAGATATATTTAACGTCAATCTCATCTCCGGCTTTCTTATTTACCATGTCCTGGTTTGTTTTGATTACCTCAACGATACCGCTTCCTACTGTACCATATCCTAATACTGCTACTTTTACCATTTTCTCTACTCCTTAGCTATGATTTTCACGTAATGTACGCCTTTTTGTTTTTCCATCTCATCGACCATCAGGGAAACATCCGCCGTTGTCGGCAATACCTGTACACTGATCGTCAGCGAAGCAACTCCGTTGATCGGAATACTCTGATGGATGGTTAGTATATTTGCTCCGAATGTAGCTATGATCTTGAGCACATCCGATAACAAACCCGGTTCATCATCCATTTGGAAGGTCAGCGTGATCGTCCTGCCCGCTGCTGTATCATGGAAGGGGAAAATATCGTCCTTATACTTATAAAAAGAACTGCGGCTGATCCCTACCCGTTCCGTTGCCTCCTGCACGGAAACAGCTCGTTCGGACTCTATCAGCTTCTTTGCCTCCACAACCTTTAACAATACTTCCGGTAATGCTTTCTGCTTTACAACAAAATAGCCGGTAGACTGCTCCACTTCTTTCACGCTCCATTCTTCCGGATGTTTTTGTACGGCGTACAACTGTATGCCGTCGAGGGATATCATAGCATATCCCTCTGTGGTATGCAAGCCCCTAATTTTTTCAGATGTGTTTTTCCAAAAAAATAAGACCGGCAATGCAATCGATACATTACCGGTCTTACAACTCCGTTTGATTTTCACTCTGATTCATTTTACGCCTCTTTGATCAGATGATCTCGCCAAAACTTTTATAATATTCACCAAAGAACTCATTGATTTTGCCAATAATTTTTTTCATAACACTCACCATAACCTTTCTACATTTCTAAAATTGATCAGTTACTTCAGAGATCCGGCCTGACTTCCTTTTGATGATTATAATGTACCACACAGGTTCTATAATGTGAAATACATATTGTAAATATATTACAATACTTTTTAGATATAGCAAATACAGATCATATTTCATCTGTATTTTCACTGCTTTCCCGGATAAAGGAAAGAAATTCCTGTGCTACATGGGAAAGAGTATGGTTCTTTTTCCAGATGAGTGCATAAGATGCATAGGCATCCGGATGCTCTATTTTACGGATGCAGACTTCCTTGTTCTTTGCCAGTGCGGAAATAGAGGCCGGATAAATAGAAATGCCGACACCGTGCAGGCTCAGCTCATAGGCATTCATCATATGTGCGATCCGTCCGCGGATAACCGGCGCCTGACCGGTCTGTGAAAACCACTTGTCGATCTCGCTTTTTCTGGATTCCCGGGAAGGGATCAGCAGCGGATACGGCAGAAGATCATCCGGCTTTACCGGATCATTTTCCGGCATATACAATGGGTGCCCCTTGGGGATCATTGCAACCCATGGTTCCTTATAAACCGGCAGTACCTGAAATTCTTCTGTATTATAGGGCGCTGTGATCATTGCGATCTCACAAAGACCTTTCATAACGCGGTTATTCACATCATCGGTATTGCCGTTCCAGAGATTATACTGCACATGTGGATGCTGCTGCCCGAATGCGGCGATCCACTCCGCAAACAAACGTGGACCGCAGCCTTCCACGGAAGCAATATACAAAGTGCCCTGCAATCCTTCTTTTCTCTCCCTGACTTCTTCCTCAGACCGGTGGACAAGATCAAGTATCTGGGTCGCATACTGTAAAAACAGTTCTCCCTCTTCTGTGAGCGTTACCTTATGCGGTGAACGGATAAAAAGCTGTGTTCCAAGCTCCGCCTCCAGATCCTGGATCTGTCTTGAGAGCGGCGGTTGTGCGATCGCCAGCTTTTCCGCAGCCCGTGTGAAATTTTTTTCCTCTGCCACAGCCTTAAAATATCGAATATGCCTCAGTTCCATTGTACATTCCTCTTTTCTTCCGTACCATATGCTTATGGATTACACCGCTTGCAAGGGTCATCATAGCCTGCTGCCACTGCCTCTTCTTTTGTTGCAAACGGGACACGGTTCTGCGGATCCGGGAGATAACTGCAGGAGGCCTTATGGAGCTTTCCGTTATTACGGTTACCGATATAATTGCCCGCCTGCGATGCTTCCTCTACCACAACCGGTTTCTGCTCCTGTGCAGGAAGGGTTACAGCATCTGACTGTGCATTTTGGGTCCGTTCTCCTGTCTGCCATGTTTCAGACGGTGCGCAGTTCCATGTGACCACGCTTCCGTCACTTTCCGCGATCACCGAACCCTGCTCGTCGGTACGGAATACCTGAATGCCCATGCTGCGGAATCTGTTGAGCACTTCCGCGTGCGGATGCCCGTAGCTGTTTCCTTCTCCGCAGCTGATCACTGCATAAGCCGGGCTGACTGCATCCATAAATACTTGTGAGGATGCAGTATCACTTCCGTGATGTCCCGCCAGGTAGACATCTGCATGCAGATCTGCCTGGGACGCTGCCATATCCGCTTCTGCTTCTGCCTCACAATCTCCCGTAAATAAAAATCTGTTGTTTCCGTTTTGTACCATAAGTGCAACAGACGCATTGTTGGAATCCGTATATTCTTTTTGTGGTCCAAGGATCGTAAAAGAAGCATTGCCCAGTGCAAATGTATCTCCAACCTGATAGTCTGATGCAGTCAGCCCCTTATACTGCATCGCATCTTTGACCTTTTGTGTTGTTTTATTGTCCTTCTCATAGTTGGAAAGAAATAACTGGCCGATATCAAATTTAGTAATAATAACCGGAGCACCGCCGATATGATCTGCATCCGGATGTGTCAGTACAAGATAGTCCAGATTTTCCACACCCTGTTTTGTCAGATAGAGCTGTATCCTTGTACCCTGATCACTGTCACCTGCATCAATAAGCATAGCATGACTGCCACTTTTTAAAAGTGTCGCACTGCCCTGCCCGACGTCTATGTAATGAACTTCCAGCGGTTCTGTTTCCTGTGCTTCTTCTATTCCTCTGGCAGGCAGTGTTACCGCATCTCCTGCAATCTGCCCTGCAGGCTCATTCGCCGCATCCTCCTGCGATGTCTGCGTCTCTGCCTGCACGACTGCTTCTGCCGTGCTCTGGTTCTCTGCCATATTTGTCCCTGTCTGCTGCTGGCCACATGCAGTCAGCAAAAGGAGCAGTGCAAGGACCGGTGCCAGCAATCTGCTTTTCTTCATCCTGTTTTTCATTGGTTTTCCCCCGTTTCCGTATTATCTTTCCAGACACATTTGTACTTTCTAGTGTAAGCTATTTTCCGGATAATTTCTATAGCTTTCCGCCATGTTCTCCGCTTCATGTCCTGCCTGTTTTTTACAGGTCTGCCCTGCTCCGGAGCTTTCCCAGCGTCTTCTTCTCCATCCTGCTCACCTGCACCTGGCTGATCCCCATTCGTTTTGCGGTTTCCACCTGTGTCAGATTATCATAATAGCGGTACCGGATCAGGGTCTGCTCATCCTCAGGCAGCTTTTGGAGCAAATCCTGCAGAAAAACATGATTCACAAGCTGCTGCATATCATCTCTTTCATCCGCCAGCTTTTCATACAGGCAGATTTCATTGCCATCTCCCTGATAAACGGTCCGGGACAACGATTCGATCTCGATCTCCGCCTCCATTGCCTGCACGATCTCTCCCACGGACAATTCCGTCTGCACGGCAATCTCGTCAACCGTCGGTTCTCTTCCGAGTTTTGCCTCCAGCATTGTCCTCGTCTGCCTGATCCGCCAGCCGTTTTCTTTCAGGCTTCTGGAAACCTTGATCATACCGTTGTCCCGCAAAAAGCGCCTGATCTCTCCCATGATCATGGGCACTGCGTAAGTGGAAAATTTCACATCATAGCCGGTATCAAAATGATCCACAGCCTTCATCAGACCGATACAGCCGATCTGGAATAATTCTTCCGCATCGTACCCTCTGTTTAAAAATCTTTTCACAATATGGTGCACGAGCCCCATATTTTCCTCTATGATCGTATCTCTGCTCTGCCTGTCTCCCTGCCTTGCCTGCTGTATGAGCGTCAGCCAGTCCATAGGCTAATCCTCCAGACGGGAAAAGCCGATCGCCTTTTCCATAATGATCGTCGTTCCCTTCCCGGGCTGCGACCAGACCTTCAGTTCATCCATAAACGCCTCCATAAAGGCAAATCCCATACCGGATCTCTCCTGTTCCGGTTTGGTCGTATACAGAGGCTCCATCGCCTTTGGAATATCAGCAATACCGACGCCGTGATCTTCGATCTCCACATGGAAAATGTCCTTTTCGCATCTGCATGTTATGTAAACTTTTCCGTCTGCGGGCACGCCATGTATGATCGCATTGGTGATCGCTTCCGATACGGCGGTTTTTACGTCTTCCAGCTCCTCCAGTGTCGGATGCAGTCTTGTCAGGAATGTGGCAATACAGATCCTGCCCAGTGCTTCATTTTCCGATATGGCATCCATACTCAGCTTCATTTCATTTTTCATCATTTTCACTCCTTTATATTTCATCCATAATACAAACCTGATCCTGCAGACCGGCGATCTGCAATAATTTCCGGATCCTTGGATTTGCGTTGATCACGATCGTCCTGCCGCCAAAACATGTTATTCTGGCGTTTCTGCCGGACAGCAGTCCGATCCCGGAACTGTCCATGAACATCGTGTCCGCAAAATCAAATACGATCTGCTGTACTCTGTTGTCAAGCAGATAATGATCCGCCAGACGACGGATCGACTTTGTCGTATGATGATCCACCTCCTCAGGCATGTGCACCAGAAGACAATCTTCCCTGATCTCAAAAATTCCTGTTTCTTCCATTTTTCCCATCCTTTCTACTTTTTATGCAATAAAAAAGAGAACCTGAAATTTTCAAGTTCTCTTTCGTAAAATATCTGATTTAATTTTCTCTGCCGCTACTGTGTCTGCTCTACTGCCTGTCCATCAGCCGGCTGCTGCTCTTCAGTCTGTGTATCCGCTGTCTGCTGGTCTGCCTGCTGATCGGTTGTTGTATTTGTATCCGCGTCATTCTGATCATCACCGTTGTCTCCAAGCTCTGTCAGACGCTCTGTTGCTTTGCCTGCTGTCTGGGACTCCGCATATTCCTGCAGGATCTGGTTATAGGCTTCCTTCGCCTTATCTGTCTCGCCTGCCATCTGATATGCCTGTGCCAGCTCATACAACACTTCCGGATCCGGTGTTTCCATATTCCGGGTAAAATACCATGCTTTCTGTAATGTAGAAATTGCGGTCGTATAATCACTCTGGTTGATCGCCGCACTGCCTTCCTTATACATCTGTTCCGCAACCTGACTGCCCACAAGCTCCATCAGCTTGTTATAAAGCTGCTTATAAGCATCTGTTGCAGAATTCTGCACATAATCGGTATCTACATTATAAAGGGTATCTGCTATCGCCTCGTAGTCCTGCGGATCACTCAGATAATCGGTTGCAGTCTGTAACAGGCTTTCCACCTTATGGCTTTCTCCGTTTACACCGGTATAGCCATCCACTGCATCCTGCAGATCCTTTTTCTCCTGCTGCAGATCAGACACTGTCTGTTCCAGCTCTGAGATCCGTGCAGATTTGACATCCGCATTTTCACTGACTACCTTCAGTTCGTCTTTCATCTGATTGCGCACAACCTGCACACGCGCCGGCAGGATCAGAAAATACGATGCTGCAATACCGATCAGTACACCGATCACAATATTTAAAATAGAGGCTGTTCCTCTGGATTCTTTGACATTTAAAGGCTGTATGATCGTCTCATTGCCACTCTGGTAGGTGATCGCCTCTTCCGCCACTGCTTTTTTCTTTTTCGCAGAGCCTCCTGCTGCTTCCTCACCGATCCCAAGCATTCTGTTGACCTCTTTTAAATAGGTCAGCGTCGTTGTATTATTGGCATCGATCTTACTGCATTTTACCAGCTCTTTTCTTGCCTTTTCCCATTCCTCTGCATCCATATAAAGGAGTGCCAGAAGCTGATGCCCCTGCACAAGGCGTGGATTTAAGGAAAGTACCTTTTTCAGCTGGATGATCGCCAGATCCTTGCTGTCCTGCTGACAGTAACGCAGCGCCAGATTGTATTTCTTGACAGTCTGGTTGATCGTATCAAGACGTGTCGGGTTGCTCTGGATCGCATCGATATAATCATCTGCCAGATTTTTCTTGGCACGCAGATTCTTGCTGATAACCCATTCACTGAGTGCGGCAACCACCTCACCCATCTCGAAATAAACAAGTCCCAGCAGGTTCCTTGCATCTATATTATTTTTGTTAAACTTCAGACTCTGTCTCAGACTGACGATCGCGCCGGACAGATCCCGGACATTTGCCTTTTCCAGACCATCATTATAATACCGGTTGGAAATATGCATGATCTTTTTATACAGACCGACATCTGCACCACAGCCTGTACAAAAGTCTTTCTCAGACAATTCACAGCCACAATTAAAACATTTCATGGTTTCACCCTTATCCTATTCTTCTTCCTTTGCTTCCTTCAGCATACCTACGAGAACATCTGCCATATCCGTCAGATCCTGGTTATATATCGCATCTGCTGCATCCTCGATCTCAAGACTCGGATGAAACTTCTTTAATTCTTCTTCAAAGTTGATCATTTTTTCCTCCTTTGGTCTCCTCCAGACAGGCTTTGATCTCACCCGCCAGATATAAGGAGCCTGCAATAAACACTGCATCTTCCGGTTTTTTCCGCGAAAGTGCTGCGGAAAAAGCCGCCGGTGCATCCGCAAAGTCATATACCTGCTCTGCGCTGTACTTTGTAAATATATCCCGAAGCTGCCTGTCATCCACGCCTCTTGCATCGTGGATACCGGCGATCATATATGTCGTAAATAATCGTGCACTGACCAGCTCATGGATCATCTCCGTATAAGCCTTATCATTGACAACGGAAAAAACAAGGATCCGTTCTCCCTTTACCGGCAGATGACGCACACTGTCAAGAAATGCTTCTATACCATCTGCATTGTGTGCACCGTCCAGATACACCCGGTCAGCAATTTCTTCCATTCGCCCCTCCCAGATACTTTCTGCAACCGCCTGCTGCATCACGGAAGGCTGCACCTTTTCTTTCGGTAACAGATGTTCCAGCGCCAGAAGCGCTGTCGCTGCATTTTCCATCTGGTACCTTGCACAAGTGGATAAATGGAAACTAATAGTATTATAATACCTAGATTTATACGAAAAATCAATGCCTTTATCGGTTATATTTGTTTCCATAAAAAGACTTTTATCGACCGCAAATGCCTCCGCTTTCTTCTCTTTTGCCTTATTCAGTAATACCTTCTCGGTCTCCGTATCCCGTCTGACATAGATCAGTGGAACGCTTTCCTGTATAATACCTGCCTTTTCTGCTGCGATCTTTTCCCTGGTATCGCCCAGATACTGGCAATGGTCAAGTCCGATCTCCGTAATTATAGTTAGCGTAGGCTTACTAAAAACATTGGTTGCATCCAGTCTGCCGCCCAGTCCTGTTTCCAACACCAGATAATCCGGCATTTTTTCTTTATAAACATACATTGCCATCAGAAACAGGAATTCAAAAAAAGTCGGATGATACCATGCTTCCTGCCCGGCATGTGCATCGATCACCTGTCTGACAGCTTCGTAAGCTGCGACAAACTCTGCTTCCGGGATCATCCGGTTATCCAGACGGATCCGCTCCCGCATATGGACAAGGTGCGGTGAGATAAAGGTACCCACATGAAACCCTTCCGCCAGAAGGAGGTTTGTCAGATAATTACAGACAGATCCCTTTCCGTTTGTTCCTGCCACATGGATGATACGTCCGGCAAAGGTTTCCTCTTCTATGCCCAGTGCCTGCAGATACATACGGGTATGGGATAAGGTATTTTTTTTTGCAAATTTCTGGATATTATTGATATATTGTTCTGCTTGGCTGTATGGTTGATTCATTTTGGATTTCCTTCGATGCACGACAAGAGCCATCAGTCATACTTTTGTACAACTGATGGCTGTGTGGTTTATTACTGTGTTCTGTTATTTTAACTGTGCCAGACGCTCCTGTACTTTTTCAAGCATCTGTGTATACTTCGTCAGCTTCTCACGTTCTTCCGCAACCTTCTGTGCAGGTGCTTTGCTCGTGAACTTCTCATTATTCAGCATACCGTTTGCTCTGGCGATCTCGCCGCCGAGTCTCTTTTCTTCTTTTTCCAGCCGCTCGATCTCCTGCTTGATATCAACAAGTTCCGCAAATGGAATATACAGTGTTGCTCCGTCGATCACGACGCTGACCGCATCATCTGCAATACCGTTCTTATCTGCCTGGATCAGTACTTCTGATGCATAGGCAAGCGGAGCAAAGAACAGCTTACCGTTTTCAAAGATTGCTCTGATATCGGCATTTTCTGAAACAACATAGACGGATGCCTTACGGGAAGGTGCTACATTCATGGATGTTCTGACATTACGGATACCGCGGATGGCTTCCTTCATTGTCTCGATCTCTTTTTCTTCCTTCGCGAATGCAAATTCTTCTTTATATACAGGCCATGCAGAGATCATAATGGATTCTTCTTCGCTCTGCAGCGTGCAGAAGATCTCTTCTGTGATAAACGGCATATATGGATGCAGCAGCTTCAGTGCATCGATCAGGACATGCCTGAGTGTCCAGAGTGCTGCATTCTGGCTGTCCGCATTGTCTGAATTGTACAGACGCGGCTTTACCATTTCAATATACCAGTCACAGAACTCATCCCAGATGAAATCATATACCTTCTGAACAGCAATACCAAGCTCGAAGTTTTCCATATTGTCTGTCACTTCTTTGATCAGGCTGTTAAGCTTGGATAAGATCCATTTATCAACCGGTTCAAGAACTGGCGGCTCTGTGATCTCCTTGCCTTCCATGTTCATCATAATGAAACGGGAAGCATTCCATACCTTGTTTGCAAAGTTTCTGCTTGCCTCTACACGTTCAATATAGAAACGCATATCATTGCCCGGTGCATTACCTGTGATCAGTGTGAGACGAAGTGCATCTGCACCGTATTTATCGATGATCTCCAGCGGATCGATACCGTTCCCCAGGGATTTACTCATCTTTCTGCCCTGTGAATCACGTACCAGTCCATGGAACAATACCGTCTTGAACGGTCTTTCGCCCATCTGTTCATAACCGGAGAAGATCATACGGATAACCCAGAAGAAGATGATATCATATCCGGTTACAAGTACATCGGTCGGATAGAAGTAGTCTAATTCTTCGGTCTTGTCCGGCCATCCA
>ERZ808242.1502-NODE-1502-length-12719-cov-4.063092_pt1 | contig 12719 bp, 12 predicted proteins | sample MGYA00521244_ERZ808242 | MGnify/ENA primary metagenome ERZ808242 (study PRJEB31516, sample SAMN03275573) | gut metagenome | biome: mammalia-associated habitat; material: feces | host: Papio cynocephalus | place: Kenya | collected 2012-07-27 ... | reverse complement strand
CTTGGCAGGGGCACAAGGACTTGAACCCTGAGCCTACGGTTTTGGAGACCGCCGCTCTACCAATTGAGCTATACCCCTATATTATATTCAAAGGCGAAGGCCTGAACATTTGGTGGGCCTTCAGGGACTCGAACCCGGGACTATCCGGTTATGAGCCGGAGGCTCTGACCAACTGAGCTAAAGGCCCGTGAAAATCACGGTGAACTCGTCACCACGGGTGATATTATAGCATCGATAGGCCGGGGTGTCAAGCAATTTCTCAGGAAATTCTGGGTTTTTGAGAAAAAACGGAATTTTCTTGCAAACCTGGGGAAAGTGCGGTACTATGGGGGAAGAAAGTGAGGGGAAGACCCATGAACGCCGTGCTGGCTTACGAAAGAAAGCTGTATTTTAAGGATACCAAGGACTACCTGACCGCCATGGTTACGCATGAGGACAACTATCTGATCTGGAAATACATGACATACCTGCGCCGAGAGGAGGCTGCGAAATGTAAGCTCACTGCCTATTTCTGGCGGCGGAAGAAGAACAATCTGGGCAGCCGGCTGGGGCTCCAGGTTTATGCCGGAACCTGCGCCCGTGGGCTGCACATCTGGCATTACGGCTCCGTCATTATCTCCGGAGACGCGGCGGTGGGGGAGAACTGCACCATTCACGGTCAGGCCTGCATCGGAAGCGATGGGGCATCCGATGCCGCGCCGGTGCTGGGGAAAAACGTGGACATCGGCGTGGGGGCGAAGATTATCGGCGGCGTGACCCTGGCGGACAACATCCGCGTCGGTGCCGGGGCCGTGGTGGTGAAAAGCTGCGAGACCCCGGGAGCCACCCTGGTGGGGGTTCCCGCTGGCCCAGTGAAATAAAAAGCCGGACTGCTGCTTATTTGCGGCAGTCCGGTATTTCTTACGTTTCGGGTACGGGAAGATGAAAGCTTATGTTCATTGCGCTGTCGGCCACGGCGGTGACGTGTATCTGATGACGGATCAGTCCGTGGGCGTAGAGCGTTCCGGGCAGCCGCTCCAGCAGATTCAGGGAATGGGGCCAGTTGTCCTCGGTGTCCGGATCGGACACATACTGGGGCACACGCAGCTCCACCTCCGTCAGACCCTGTGCGTCCGCCGTCTGGAGCTGCTCGATGAGATTCCGGCTGATGTCCGCGCAGACCGCCGGACGGACGCCGGCAAAATTGGATTCCAGGAAGGTATTTTCTCGGGTATCCACCCCGGACAGCAGGAACACCGTCACAAGGGGCAAGGCCAGCATCAGCTTAGGATACCGGCTGACCAGGGCGGTGAGCATGAGCATTGCGCACAAATTGGCGAAGAAGAACAGGCCAAACAGGTTTTCGCTGCGCCGGATGGCAGTGGGGCCTACCGCGCTGGACAGCATCAGCAGATATACCCCGAAGGCCGCGGCCGCGATCAGGGCAACGCCCAGCCCGGGGCAGGGGAGAGACGCATCCTTTTTCCGGGGGGTCAGGGCGCAGACACAGAAGGTCGCGACGATCAGGACAATGGCCAACTGGTACAGCCGGTTCAGATCGAGGAGAATCCGTGCCAGATACTTACAGGCAAGGTACAGCTGGTAATACAGGGGCGTACTGCCCCCGGCGGAGGCCGCCCGTCCGCCGCTGAGCTCGAACACCGCGCTGATGAACCAGGCCACCAGCACCAGAAGGGGAAAGCCGTTCTCGGGCACGATACCCTTCCACTGCTTCACTTTCCCGTGGGCGATCAGGCTCAGCAGCACCACGCTTCCGGCCCAAGCGGCCAGAATACCGCTGGCGGGCAAGTTGGAGAAAATGGCAAAATAAACCACGATGTAGAAGCAGCCTTTGGCCGCGGGTGCGCCGAAACTCAAGAAATCCGCCAGCCCGGGATTGCGGATCAGGCACATGACGACAGAGGCGTTCAGCAGGGCAGGCAGCAGATAATTATAGTAGCAGTTCAGATCCACGCAGTAGAAAAGGTACTGGTTTCCGGAATCCTCTGACCGCAGAGCCAGAAAATGCACCAGCAGAAACAGACAGGTAATCAGGCTGGCCGTCAGCCGGGACACCGGGAAGCACCGGCGAAGGAGAGCCGAAAAGCACCACAGATAGCCGGTGATGGCAAGGCTTACCACCAATGCGTGCATAACGGTCTGGGCGGTGATGTAGTCCTTGGTCAGGGGCATGATTAAGTAAGCGGCGACGGTGGAAAAGAAGGGGAACACCACCTCCGGGAAGACCTTGGCCGGATTCCACTCGCCCCAGACCGGGGTGGTGTCCCGGACGTAGGCCAGGTAACTCCAGTCGTCGGCGTCGAAGACCACAAGGGCGTGAATTTTGGTAAACCAGACGAATAGAAAAGTGAAGATCGCCAGGTAGAATAGCCCATGGCAGAGCTTTTTTTGTGTATCGTTCATGGAAGCCTCCAAGTCATTTCTTTCTCCTTAGCATATAACACTTGCCTTTTTTTGTCAAGCGGAGGCTTTTCCGGTTGCCAAAAAGGGGTGTTTCCTGTATAATGGAGACGAAAGGACGTGAGGCGGTTGGACAAAATCACCGTTGCGGTTCCCTGCTACAATGAGGAGCCGGTGCTGGAGCTGTTCTTTAAGGAAATTACCGCCGTGGCGGCGAAGATGCCGGGGGTGGAATTTGAGTTCTTGTTTATTGACGACGGCTCCCGGGATGGGACGTTACAAAAGATACTGGAGCTGGCAAACCGGGACAGCCGGGTCAAATATATCTCCTTCTCCCGGAATTTCGGCAAGGAGGCGGGAATTTACGCGGGGCTGGAAAACGCCTCCGGGGATTATGTGGTCATCATGGACGCGGATCTGCAGGATCCCCCGGCTCTGCTTCCGGAAATGTACCGGGCGGTGACCCAGGAGGGCTACGACTGCGTAGGCTCCCGACGGGTGAGCCGGAAGGGAGAGCCGCCTATCCGCTCCTTCTTTGCCCGGATGTTCTATCGGATCATCAACAGAATGTCCGATGCCCAGATCGTGGACGGCGCCCGGGATTTTCAGATGATGAACCGGCAGGTGGTGGAGGCGATCCTGTCCATGGGGGAGTACAACCGGTTCTCCAAGGGTATTTTCGGCTGGATCGGCTACAAAAAGAAGTGGCTGGAGTATGAGAACATCGAGCGGGCGGCAGGGGAGACCAAGTGGAGCTTCTGGAAGCTGTTCCTCTACGCGATGGAGGGCATCGTGGCCTTTTCCACCATGCCCCTGGTGCTGTCTTCCGTATTCGGTATGCTTTGCTGCGCTTTGGCTCTGATTATGATTATTGTGGTCATTGTCCGGACGCTGGTTTTTGGCGACCCAACCTCCGGCTGGCCGTCTTTGGTGTGCATTATGCTGCTGCTCAGCGGCATCCAGATGCTGGGCATCGGTGTGGTGGGTCAGTACTTAGCGAAAACTTATCTCGAAACCAAGCACCGGCCTATTTACCTGACCCGGCTGACCAATGTGGAGAAAAAGCCCAAAAAGGAGAGAGACGGATGGAGCGATTGACCCAGCCTATACAAGATAAGAAAAAACAGCTGCTTTTCTGCCTTGCCTGCGTATTTGTCTGGGGATTGATGGCTCATGCCTATGGCTTCCTGCACAGCAGCTTTTCCCACGATTCCCTGTTGGAATTCAACGGCGATGGCCTGAGCAACCGGATCCGCATCAGCAACGGCCGCTTCCTTTCTCCTGTGTGCCGGTGGATTTTCCGGACGAACATGACCCTGCCCTGGCTGGTGGGAGTGCTGGGACTGCTGTGGATCGGCCTGTCGGCTTATTTGATTCTTCGCATGTTCCGGCTGAAAACTCCGGCGGCGGCCATTCTGGTGTCCGGCTTTCTGACGGCGAATCTGACGGTTTCCGCTACGGCGGCCACCTTCCTCCACGATTTCGACTGCGACATGCTGGCACTGCTGACGGCAGTGGGAGCGGTGTCCTGCTGGAACCGGGGGAAATGGGGGTTCCTTCCCGGGGCGGTGCTGGTAATGCTGTCCCTGGGGCTGTATCAGAGCTATATCTGCGTGAGCATCGTCCTGATTCTTTTTGTGTGCATGGTGGAGCTTCTGGATGGAGGGAAGGCAAAGAATGTCATTTTCAAGGGTCTTCGCGCCTGCGTTATGCTCTTACTGGGCGGAATGATTTATTATGTGCTCATGAAGACTGTGGTGCGGCTGAGCGGCATCCAGATGCTTTCCAACGTCTACAATTCTCTGGACAGACCTGCAAAGCTTCTGGAGGCCAGCTGGTTTGACATCCGCTATGTGTTCAAGGACACCTACCGGCTGTATTTTGAGCGGATTATCCAGGTGTTGTCTCCCTTCCCGGCGGTGACTCAGGGGGCAACGGTGGTGCTTCTGGCGGTCAGCGGACTTGCCCTGATTGCGGAGGTGCTGTCTTCCAAGGTGGGCTGGCCGGAAAAGCTGCTGGTGCTGCTTCTGGCGGCACTGGTGCCCTTCGGCGGTAATCTGATGCACTTTCTGACCATGGGCAGTGCCGACCATGAGCTGATGATTTACGCCTACTGGCTGATTTATCTGCTGCCCCTGGTGCTTCTGCCCCGGCTGCCCTGGGTAAAGTTGGCAAAGCCTGTATCCTGGGCAAAGCCCATCTGCGCGGGGCTTATCGTGGTGCTCATCTGCGCCCAGGTGCAGGTGGCAAACGTGCTGTATCTGAAAAAGGATTTGGAGCAGGACGCTTACCTGTCCGTCATGACCCGGGTGGTCTACCGGATGGAGGAAACCCAGGGCTACGTCCCCGGAGAAACTCCGGTGGTGATGGTGGGTCTTCCTCAGCAGCTCAATGAGACAATCCCCGGCTTTGAGGCCTACCGCAAGCCCAACGGCATGTGGATGACGGACGTGCTCAACTACGGGGATTCTGGCCACTGGGCAGCCTATTTTAAGTACATTCTGCTCAATCCCGCAAAAATCGTCAGCGGTACTCAGATGTACGACGACCCCAGGGTGCAGGCTCTGCCCTGCTACCCGGCTCAGGGCTGTACCGCCATCCTCGATGGCACCCTGTTCGTCAAGCTCAGTGAGCCGTAATCCAGCGAAATAACAACAAAGGGCTGTTGCAACGCATGGTTGCAGCAGCCCTTTTCTTATACGAGGCAATATTATTTCAACAGTCGTCTGATGTTTGAAAGCGTCAAGGCGAGGTCGTCTTCATTCAATTTTGAAATCAACTCTGCGACCTCTCTGGACAGTTTCGGGTTTGTACATCTGTCGTCAAAAAATTCAGCTGGTGAGATGCCAAAATAATCGCAGATAGCAAAAAACTCCGTCATAGACGGCAGAGTTTTCCCGGAAGAAATATTGTTTATGTACCCTCGGCTGTGCCCCAGGTCGTAACTCATCTTATACTCGGAAACGTCCTTACGCACCCGCAGCTGGGTAATGCGTTCCCGGACAAAATCTGCATCCATGATAGCCATCTCCCTTCCCCTATAGGATAGACGATAATTTCGACAAATAGTTATTTATAAAATGTTGTTACTGTTGACACGCACTCTATAAAATGCTATTATAATTTCAGAAATGTCAAAACAACAGAAAACGGCATTTTAAAACAGTATATGGAGGGATATTATGGCACCGTTGGATTTGTCCTTGTTTGAACCATTTTTCCGCGGCGGAGAGAATTTTGAAATTACGGAAGCGGAGTACGAGAAGGGGGTAAAGAAAAAGCTTCCGGATGTAAAGTACTTGCAGAGTCGGTCGCCGGTTGCGCGAAAGGCGCATGAAAATGGCTATCGGCTGAAAGTGGAAGAACGGATTCAAAGGGTACTGATTTTTACAAAAATGGAGGAGAAGTAAGTATGAAAAAGGCAATCGCTGCGTGGCTGGCAGTTGCACTTTGCTTTTCACTATTTGCCTGCGGAAAGACGGATACGGGGGTAAATGCTGAGACAGGGCGCACTTCGGAAAAGAAAAGCGGTGAAACAAAGACGGACGTTGAGACGTTGAGTCTGAACGAGAAAACTGAATTGGAATTTGTGTCTTTGGAGTTTTCTTCTGCGGCGTTAACATATTCCGTGGGTGGAGACGGAATATCATCGACAGCTGGAGATGGAAAGGTGTTCTTTAGCTTGGTCGGCGTTGCCGAAAATACTGGGAATGCACCGTTGCCAATTGAAACAATTAGTGCAGAAATGGTGTTTAATGGACAATACTCATATCAGGCGCATGGGCGTATGTTGAATAGTAAGCGAATTCCTGCGTCCTTAGATCCACTTGTCGAAAATGGGTACTGGATTTATGCCGAGATACCGACAGATTTGGTTGACCAATTGACAGACTGTGTTGTAAGGTTTTCATTTAACAAGGACTTCGCGTCTTTCCCTCCTAAGGTAGGCGAAGGGGAGTATACATATGAAGTGGAGTTGGATAACAATGTCTGTGCTTCCGCTGTGAATAAAGAACCGGAAATATTTTTTAAGGAGTGTCCCATTCTTCCTACACCCGAATGCTATGAACCTGTATTTCAGACTTCCTACGGCTCATCTTCTTTCAATGGAAAAACGTCGTCAATTTATTATTCTTACAGTATCATGCCGGGACGAAATGACAATATGGTAGAAATCTTTGCGGATTATACCAAACGCATGCAAAATCTGGGCTTTACCGTTGATACCAATGGCACAGTTAGTAAGATATATGCAGGGACAGTGGAACTGGCTGAGGTGACTACCAGTAACATGGATATCAAGTTTGACATAATGTCGGGAAATGAAACCATTGATACTTCTGTCCTTAGCACAACAAGCAGTGACGCAAAGGCTAACTTAGAGGTGCTACAAATTGGCGATACCATCGAGACAGATTATTGCATTTTCACGCTGGAGAATGTGGGTATTGACACGGAAATACGGAGCGGTAGTTCAGCGTATGGGTCTTATTCTTATCGGGAATCAGCAAATGGCGATCCATACTACTTCTTGAGCGGGAGTTTCAAGAATACTGGAGAGAAACCAGTTGATATCCGGAATGTCGCTATTCAGTTCAGCTTTGATGATAAGTATACCTATCGTGGAGAAATTGATGGTGTAAACGATGGAACATATGGGTTTATTACTGATGTTGCACCATTTGCGGCTATTGATTATATTATTTATGCTGCTGTTCCCCAAGAGGTGCTGGATAAATGCACAACATGTCAAGTAAAAATTGGACTTACTGAGAATTTTAACTACTTGGTTGTTGATAGTAATAGCTTACCGGATTATAAATTCTGTGATGATATTTTTTCAGTACAGTTAAAAGGCTGATAGCAGATGATTCAAAAACCCCCGACCTACTGATTCGTAGTCAGCAGGTCGGGGGTTGCAATTTATGAAAATGAACTCACTCTTCCCAGTTATGCCAGACGTTCTGAACGTCGTCGTCGTCCTCCATGATGTCCAGCAGCTTCTCCATCTGGGAAATCTGCTCCTCGGACTCCAGCTTCTGATAGTTCTGGGGCACCATCTCGATCTGGGCGGAGACGAAGGTGTAGCCCTTGGCGGTCAGCGCGTCGGCCACGGCGTTGAAATCGTCCGGGTCGGTGTAGATGGTGAACATATCGTCCTCGGCCTCGAAGTCGTCGGCACCGCAGTCCATGGCATCCATCATCACGGTATCCTCGTCCAGCTCCTCCTCGGAGTTGTCGATGACCAGCACGCCCTTCTTGTCAAAGGACCAGCTGACGCAGCCGGTAGCACCCAGGTTGCCGCCGAACTTATCGAAGTGGTGACGCATGGAACCGGCAGTCCGGTTCCGGTTGTCGGTCATGGTCTCCACGATGACGGCTACGCCGCCGGGGCCGTAGCCTTCGTAGGTGATGGTCTCGTAGTTGTCCCCACCGGCACCGGCAGCCTTCTCCAGGCACCGCTTGATGTTGTCGTTGGGCATGTTGGCGGCCTTGGCCTTGGTGATGACAGTGGCCAGCCGGGAGTTGTAGGCGGGATCGGCACTGCCGCCCTCCTTCACCGCCACGATCAGCTCCTTGGCGATCTTGGTGAAGGCCGCGGCGCGCTTGGCGTCCTGTGCGCCCTTGGTTTTCTGAATATTATGCCATTTGGAATGTCCGGACATTGTATCTCTTCCCCTTTTGGATAAATTATGAAAAATAGCGTACCTATTTTAACAGAGGGAATGAAAAAAATCAACCCATTTCAGAAGAATTTCACGCAGTCGGCGTGGGTTTCGGAGATTTTTACGGTGAGGGTTGGGAAAGCCGCCCCGATTTTCTCCGCCAGCAAGGCAACCACCGGGTTTTCCGTGGGGAAGTGACCGGCGTCGATGAGGGTCAGCCCCGCGTCCCGGGCGTCCCAGAATTGGTTGTATTTGGCATCGGCGGTGACGAGGGTATCGCATCCGGCGTTCAATGCGTCCTGCCATTCGCTGGCGCAGGCACCGCCGCCCACAGCCACCCGGTGCACAGGCTTGCCGCCGTCGGCGTAGCGAAGACCCTGGCAGTGCAGAGCGTTTTTCACCCGGAGCAGGAAGCCGGAAAGAGGCTGGCTTTCCACCGTGCCCATCCGCAGAAGCCCCCATTCCCGGCCTAATTCGTCAGTACCCATAGGGTCAATGACCCGGACATCCCGGAGACCCAGTACGGCGGCCAGACAGTCGTTGACCCCGCCGGGAGCGCAGTCTAAGTTGGTGTGGGCGTTGACGGCACTGATGCCGCCAGAGCACAGAAGCGCGATGGAGCGCCCCAGGGCGGTGTCGTCGGTGACGGCCTTGACGGGGTTAAAAATCAGGGGATGGTGGGTGACAATCAGCTCCGCCCCCCAGTCCTTTGCTTCCCAGCAGACCCCCTCGAAGGGATCAAGGGCAACGAGAACCTTCGTCACCGGGCGGCTCTTCCCGCCGCACAGCAGCCCCACATTGTCCCAGTCCATTTTCATGGCTGGGGGAGCCAGGGTTTCCAGATAATTCAGAATATCGCCGACGGTGGTCATGTGGTTTCCTCCAATTCCGCAAGTGCCTGACAAATTTCGTCCTCCGGCCGGTGCTTTGCCGCCAGCCGCAGTAAATCCAGAACCCACCGGCGGTATTCCGCTGCCTCCGGGGCATTGCATCGAGCCAGAGCCGGGGAGAAATAACACTGGCCAGGGGTGAGCCTGGGTGCCGCCGGGTTCCAGAGTACCTCCATCACCGTGTACAGGAACCGCCCGTCCCGGAGGGCGGTCTCCCGGGTGATTTCCCAGCCGGTTTCGCTGAAGAATTTGCGCAGGCTCGGAGTTTTGCTCTGGCATTGGAAAATCAGCCGGTAATTTCCGCCCTGCAGCCAAGGGGCGGCCTCTAAAATGGAAATCATGGTGTCTGCCCCCATGCCCGCGCAGATGAGCACATCAAAATCCCGGGGAAGACCCTGCACGCCGTCGCACAGAAAAAAGTCGATCTTCCCGGACAGACCGTAGTTGGCGGCGTTCCGCCGGGCACTGCCCAGAGGCCCCTGCCGGACGTCGGAGGCATAGACATGTCCGGCAATGCCTTTCTGGAGCAGATGGATGCTTAAGTAGCCGTGGTCACAGCCCACGTCCGCCACCCGGCCGCCGGGTCGGACGAAGGCGGCGCAGGCCGCCAGCCGGGGGGATAGGGGAACGTTTGTCATAATTTCCTCCGAAAAAACGGGAGCGGCGCAGCCGCTCCCGTTCAAGAGTTTCCTTATACCTTCTTTTCGGCCTCAGCGGTCTCGTAGGCCTCCAGGAACTGGTTCAGCTGAGCCAGGAAGGGCTCGCAGTCCACGCCGTGAACCATGCAGGCTTCCTCAACGGTCTCGCCCCGGGAAGAGGGACAGCCCAGGCAGTGCATACCGATGGCAAAGAACAGGGGAGCGGCCTGGGGGGCAATGTCCAGAACGTCGCCGATGATGGTATTTTTCTCAATCCTAACAGCCATGAAAATGACCTCCTTTTATTTCTGCGCATATTATAACCGCTGCCGTCAAAAAAAACAAGAGGCAATTGCGGTTTTTCCTGAGACGTTTGGATTTCTTGACTTTCCGCTTCTTTTTGCGTATAATATACTGGATTTATTATGGAATGCTTAGGCAGGTTATGAAATTATGGCAAAAAAACAGGAACAGTACGGAAATTCCAGCATCTCCATGCTCAAGGGCGAGGATCGGGTGCGCAAGCGTCCCGCGGTCATTTTCGGCTCCGACGATCTGGAGGGCTGCAAGCACGCGGTGTTTGAAATCCTCTCCAACGCCATCGATGAGGCCAGAGAGGGTCACGGCGATACCATCATCGTCACCCGGTATGAAGATTTGAGCGTGGAGGTGGAGGACTTCGGCCGGGGCTGCCCGGTGGACTATAACGAGAAGGAAAAGCGGTACAACTGGGAGCTGGTGTTCTGCGAAATGTACGCCGGCGGCAAGTACGGGGAAAACGGGGAAAACTACGAGTATTCCTTAGGCCTGAACGGCCTGGGCTCCTGCGCTACCCAGTACGCCTCGGAGTATTTCGACGCCACCATCCGCAGAGACGGCTACCGGTACGATCTGCATTTTGAAAAGGGCAGAAACATCGGCGGCCTGAAAAAGTCCCCCACCGACCGGAAGAAAACCGGCTCCTGCTTTCACTGGAAGCCGGATAAGGAGGTCTTCACGGACATCAACATCCCCGTGGAATACTACCGGGATGTGCTCCGCCGCCAGGCGGTGGTGAATCAGGGGGTTCACTTCAAATTCCGCAACCAGGTGGGCAAGACCTTTGAGGAAGAGGAATACTGCTACATGGGCGGTATCCGGGAGTATATCGAGGAGCTGGTGGGGGACAACGCCTTTACCATGCCCGTCTATTGGGAGACGGAGCGTCGGGGTCGGGACGCGGAGAACCGGCCGGAAATGAAGCTGAAAATCACCGTCTCCTTCTGCTTCAGCAAACAGATCAGCCACATTGAGTACTACCACAATTCCTCCTGGCTGGAGTACGGCGGCAGCCCGGACAAGGCGGTGCGCAGCGGCTTTACCGCGGCCTTTGACAAGTACCTCCGGGACAACAATAAGTACACGAAAAACGAGAATAAGATCATTTTCCAGGACATTCAGGATTCCCTGGTGCTGGTGACCAACTGTTTTTCCACCATCGGCTGCTTTGAAAACCAGACGAAAAAGAGCGTCAACTCCCGGTTCACCCAGGAGGCCATGACGGCCTTTTTCAAGGAGCAGCTCCAGGTCTGGTTCATCGAGAACGCCCAGGAGGCCGCCAAGGCCGCGGAGCAGATCCTGGTCAACAAGCGTGCCAGAGAGTCCGCGGAAAAGACCAGGACCAGCGTCAAGAAAAAGCTGTCCGGCTCCATCGACATTTCCAACCGGGTGCAGAAGTTCGTGGACTGCCGCAGCAAGGACGCGGCTGTGCGGGAGCTGTATATCGTGGAGGGCGACTCCGCTCTGGGCAGCGTGAAAATGAGCCGGGACGCGGAGTTTCAGGGCATTATGCCCGTCCGGGGCAAGATCCTCAACTGCCTGAAGGCGGACTACAGTAAAATTTTCGGCAGCCCCATCATTACCGATCTCGTGAAGGTTTTAGGCTGCGGCGTGGAGGTTCAGGGCAAGAAGGCCAAGGAGCTAAGTAGCTTCGACCTGTCTGCCCTGCGCTGGAATAAGGTGGTCATCTGCACCGACGCGGACGTGGACGGCTTCCAGATCAGAACCCTGATTCTCACCATGCTCTACCGGCTGTGTCCAACCCTCATCCGGGACGGCTATGTGTATATCGCGGAATCACCCTTGTTTGAGATCACCTGCAAGGACAAGACCTGGTTTGCCTACAACGAGCAGGAGAAGGTGAAAATCCTCAAGGATCTGGAGGGCAAAAAGACGACCATCCAGCGTTCCAAGGGTCTGGGTGAAAACGACCCGGAGATGATGTGGATGACCACCATGAATCCCCAGACCCGCCGACTCATCAAGGTCATGCCGGAGGATGCCGAGCGTACCGCCCACTATTTTGACGTGCTGCTGGGGGACGCGCTCCAGGAGCGGAAGAATTTCATCGCCGAAAACGGCGCCCGTTATCTGGAGCTGGCGGATATTTCTTAAAACGAGGAGTGCAATATGGCACGAAAAAATAAGGAACCTGAAAAGAAAAAAGTGAATACCGACGGAGTCATGGGTCTTCACGGCTCCACCACCGAGCAGGCGATCTCCGAGACCCTGGAGATCAACTATATGCCCTATGCCATGTCCGTCATCGTCTCCCGGGCCATTCCGGAGATCGACGGCTTCAAGCCCTCTCACCGGAAGCTCCTGTACACCATGTACAAAATGGGTCTTCTGAACGGCGGCAGAACCAAGTCGGCAAACATTGTGGGTCAGACCATGCGCTTGAACCCCCACGGCGACCAGGCCATTTATGACACCATGGTGCGCTTGGCCCGGGGCAACGAGACCCTGCTTCACCCCTTTGTGGACTCCAAGGGCAATTTCGGCAAGGTCTACTCCCGGGACATGGCCTACGCCGCTTCCCGGTACACGGAAGCCAAGCTGGACGGCATCTGCGCGGAGATTTTCAAGGACATCGACAGCGATACCGTGGACATGGTGGATAACTACGACGCTACCATGAAGGAGCCGAGCCTGCTTCCCACCACCTTCCCCAATGTGCTGGTGTCCGCCAATCAGGGCATCGCCGTGGGCATGGCCTCCAATATCTGCTCCTTTAACTTAAAGGAGGTCTGCGACACCGCCATTGCCCGGATGAAAAATCCCGATCACGACATTCTGGAGACCCT
>ERZ808242.1498-NODE-1498-length-12734-cov-3.592081_pt1 | contig 12734 bp, 14 predicted proteins | sample MGYA00521244_ERZ808242 | MGnify/ENA primary metagenome ERZ808242 (study PRJEB31516, sample SAMN03275573) | gut metagenome | biome: mammalia-associated habitat; material: feces | host: Papio cynocephalus | place: Kenya | collected 2012-07-27 ... | reverse complement strand
CACGCAGCTTTGCCCCCCCCCCCGATCTGCAGTCTCGCGGCCCGTGGCTGCTCCAGTGTCGTCCGACCTCCTCTGCCATGACACTGTGCTGTGTGCGCGACGACTACGCGTGCGTCTGAGTGCATTTCGTCTACGAGACGGCAGTAGCCTTCACGACGTCGGGCTCGTTCTACCTAGGCGCGTTCCGTCTGTCGACAAAGCAAGCGTTGCTGCTGCGTCTGCTCTACTACTGATCGAATCTAGTCAGTGATTTCTAGACGTATTGTGGTCACGATCGTAGACCATGTCCTAGAACCGCAGTAAGCCGACCATAGACCGGCGAACCCGGCAGCCGGGATTAGTTTATCGTGGCCAGCCCAGCCTCGCTTAGAGGGCGTATAGCTGCAGCTTCAGGCCCATGCCTGTAGAACGCACGATCCGCGTCAACTGTATCCGCATGCTGATAGCAGTCGCAAGCAGACGCAGAAGGAGGCTGCCACGCCTACGCAGCGCAGCAGCCTCCTGCAGCGTAAGATAGCCTGATCGCGACGCAGTCGAGCTCGTCAGGCTTTCTTCGCTCCGAACTTCTTGTCCATGAACGCTATGACCTCGTCCCGCATGTCCAGAAGCGGCTTGTAGTCAAAATCGTTCTCGTAAGCCTCGTCAGTGTCTAGGAACGACGAGCACCCGCCAGCCTCCTTGTCTCTCTCGTGCATCCAGAGTTCTCCAGCCCTCGCGAAGATCTCCGTCGGGGCTAGGTACCTGTCTGGGTCAGACCCGCCCATAGCGTCCCTGTCCACAGTCTCCTTGTAGTGGGCTACGATCGCCTTGAACTCGGGGTCACGGCTGATCTGCTGGCCATCAGGCGTGGAGAAGTCTAGGTGATGGAACCACTCGTGAGTGAAGCTATGTGGAGCACGTGGGTCAACAGCCATGTTCTTCCTGCCGTTCACGATCGTGTACACCCCAGTAGCGTGATGCCTGCCAGTCATCCTGAACCTCAAGTCTGGCGACTCGCTTGACGCTGGCAGCATCGACTTGTAGTCAGAGTACTCGCTGCTCAGCTTAGAGAACTTGCTCAAGTCGACAGAGTCATCTACCTCTATGCGCCCGAAGTCTGCAGCGAACGCTGACGCCTTGCCAGCAGCGTCGTGTTCTGGGTCGCGGTTCTTCTTGTCCTCGTAGACTGTTGCGCTATGCTTCCCACTGATGCGCTTCAGGTAACGGTAGTTAGCCTGACTGTCCGTCTCGTCATCAAGCAGCGCGCTCATCGCCTTCTTGTAGTCTCCACGCTGGCCTATCTGGTTCAGGTAGCAGTCCTCTAAGTGGCTTCGTAGCAGTCCCCTGTAGTATTTGAGCGCATTCTGCTGGCCTGCTGGGATCTTTCCCTCAGCGTCTAGTTCGTCCAGCGCGGCGAGCGCCCTCTTAGAATACGAGATGGACTCGCTGTTGTCTCCATGTGGCCGGATGACCGGCGGCTCGCCTAAGTCTACCCCGAAGCGCCGTTTAGCTACTGGCATCATGCGAGACATCTCGCTCAGGCTCTTAGAGTAGTACTCCTGGCCATTCAGTTGGGCGACGTCCACAGCGCGCTTCCTGTTCTCCATGAGCGCAGTAGCGAGAGCCCTCTTAGCCTCTTGCGGGTACTCCCCATCGTTCTGCCTCTCCATCTCCCCGACCACGCTCTCGGCCGCGAGCAGAGAGCCAGTGTTCAGTATGCGTACTGGGACGTTCATACTGGAGAACTTAGCGTCTGGCTTCATAGTGGCTGCAGACCGTTTTCCTCTGGCTACGTAGACAGCGTGCCCGTCCTGCCAGTACAGGCTGACCTCAGCGCCACCGAGCTTGTCTCGCAGCTGCTGACGGTAGCGCTGGAGACGGTCGAACCGGTTCTGGCGTCTCTCTGCTTGCTCGGCGGTGAGCTCGCTGCCGTCGTCGCCTATGCCGAGGCTGCAGGCACTGGGGTCTGGAGACTCCAGTGGAGAACCATACAGTGACTCTAAGGCTTTGACTTCAGCCTCGTCAGCGTCACCGTCAAAGTTCTTCCACAGGTACGTGGCGAGCTTAGCCTGAGCGCGCACGCTGTCGTCTCCTGGCTCTAGCACGGGGACTTTGCCTGACCTGTCGTCTTTGAGTGGGATCTTCTCCGTGATGAGCGTCGTGAGCCTCTCATGCTCAGCGGCAGCAGTTGCGCTCGCGTCCCTGCCACTGGAGTTCTTCTTCAGACCATTCGTCGTCTTGCCTGCAGCTACGCTGTCCTCGTACGCCTTCTTAGCCTCAGCAGCCGTGTCGAAATGGCCTAAGCCAGTCCCCCCGTCTTCGCCAGAACGATACGGGCACTTGCCTTTCTCAGCTGTGCACTTCAAGGTCTTCCCTTCCGCGTTCACATGCCATCTGCCCCTGGTCGCCTCGCTCATAGCCTATTCTCCTCATTCGTGTCGCAAGCCCAGTCTCCTAATGCCTGGAGCATGTGTGATCTAACTGCGCTCATGTCGTACTGCGGTGCATAGGTCAACAGCCTCATGGTAGCGACGGTCTACTATGAGGCTGTGCGTCCAGACTCCCAGTGGCAGCGTCCCCATGGGCGTCGGCGTCGCTGGCGTCAGACTCACTGCTGTCTGCAGGGTCGTCAGCATCACCGTCTAACGCTTCGTCTACGCCAGTCCTGCGTTTGCCTAAGTCTGGAGTGCTGGCGTGGTCGGGGCACATGCCGCGCCAGAGGAACGCGGCTAGGCTTCCTGTCTGCTCCCACCATGGCCGCAGCAAGCTTGAAGTCATCCCAAGAATCGTCAGAATGCCCGTCATGCATCCGACTTGTCTTAGGGTCGATCTGCACTGAGTCTCCCCTACCGCAGACTAAGCACTCACCGTATACTGTTCTGGTTTCTTCGTCATCGTTGATTCTGACCATGCTGTCCGCCTTCCGCGAGCATCCATGCTTGATCAGCCTCTATGAGTGAGATGTTCTCGCCATCGTCAGTCACGGAGGCCGTATACATGGGCTATCGTTGGAGTAGCGATGGTCATGAGGGGTATGGTCTCGTCATCAGGGCGGGAATCCTCGAGGCTAAGCCTGTAGACGGCGTTGGACCGTGGCTCAGGCTTATGCGGCCATAGACGGGAGGAGGCAGACATGTCCAACAGGGATCGGGCGGCGCATAGCCTTGGCGTGGCTAAGCTCATGGCGAGACTAGCAGGCGACGTGGGGGGGGTAGACCAAGGAGAGGCGTTCCCCGCGGGCTGGCTGCATGATGTGGGCTACTGCGCAGCTGGCGACGAGGACCATGCTAGGGTAGGCGCAAGCATGCTCCGGAGGGGTTTCAGAGCGCGTTCTCGTATAGCGGCAGTCGTCCGGTCTCATGGCGCTCCGATAGACGGAGACTACGGTGATCACATCATCATAGGCAGGCTGCTCGCGTTGCTGGACGTCTGCGACATGTCTGTGAGCAGTGACGGCATGCTCGTATCGTTCGACGAGCGCAGGACTTGCGTGACCAGCAGGCATGGCAGTGGCAGCGAGCAGGCTAAGAGGTTCGACGAGACGCCAGAACAAGTCAGGGAGACGAGAACCTGGAGTCTCATGGAGCCAGCGCTAGAACTACTCCTCGCAGACGACAGTAAGCGAGACGTGGCCGGTTGGCCTGACGAGGTCGAAGCCTGATCTAAAACGCCCGTCCACTGTTCTTTGACTGTGGGTCGACGACATGGTCTGAGGGCAGTCTCACTGCGTGAGCCGTCATATTCTAATTAGACTGCCTATCCCTCAGTTCTCGCAGTGCTAAGCCGGCTACCTGCGGGTCAACAGCGTCTAGCATGGTCTCCAGCATGCTGTCAGTCACATGCTCGTTCGACAGTAAAGCTGCCAGTAACTTGAGATCGCCTACCGTCACTGAGGTCATGCGTTCCAGCGAGTCTAACGCTAACTCAGCCAGTTCTGGGTCCATGACGCCAGCGTAGCTTACGTAGTACTCGTAATCAGGGCAGTGCTCAGCGTGGATAGCGTTTATAGCCTGCAGGCTGCTGGGGTGTTCTGACAGCCGTCTGATGAACTGTTCTACCCGTGCCTTGGAGCCCGTCTCCCCTGGGGCTTTCTCAGCGCCATAGCGTCCACTCACGTAGCCTACTATGCTAGCGCGCAGGGAGTCTTCTACCGTCGGGTTGTCATGGATAGCAGTGAGCGCTCGCACAGCGTCATCGATCTCAGCGCCTACTGTGGACAGTCTGGACATGAGTTCTCCCGCGGCCTGCTCTATGATTTCTACTGGGGTAGACGGGTTGCCCAGCGCGGGGACGCTGACACGGTAGCTCTTATACTCCGCGAGCCTGGCTAACGTAGACGGCCTGGTCGCAGGGTTCCCTGCTACGGCTGCCTTCACTGAGTATCTCCTATCCCCAGCCAGACTATCAAGCAAAGCAGTGCAGTTAGTCTTTCCCGCTATCGCCTCGCAGTTAGCTGTCGTGCTCACACCGGCCAGATCACAAGCCTTGAGCACCGTCTGCATCACTTCGCCAGCACGCGAGTCAGATCCCATAACCGGGTTAGACAATAGCCCGACGATAATGGGGACAGTCCTCCATGACGGCATTGTTGACCTACTTTGCGCCATGACCATGTCTGCGAGCCTGCCTAGCACGTCTAGGGGAGCATCAGGGTTAGAGGCGACGCGGGACAGAACGTAGTAGTTCTGGTTGATGAAGTCTGTGATGCTGTCGGCCCCAGCCGAGTGGTCTGTCGCCAGCCAGCGCAACGTGTCTGGAGACGTGCGCTCGTTCCCTGCTACAGCCGCCCTCACTGCCAGCGCTTCGTCATCCCTCATAGCGTGCAGCAGCTCTGCGTCTGTGGCAGTCCGCGCAACAGTGCGACGGATAGAGACGTCAGGATCAACGGAGAGCCTCTTCATCACATCATTGGGAGTGTGGTCATTGCCAGCTACGGCGCAGCGCACCATCGTGATGTTAGATGCGTTCAGCGCCCGGAGTCTCCCCGGGTCGACCTCATAGCGCAATGCGCGGTCCACGACGATACGAGAGTACGCGTCGGCGTAGGGCACCATCTCTTCGATGACTGCTGGGCTCGCGTTCGGATTGATGGCTACGGTCGCAGCCAGTAGTGCCCTGCGTATTCTCTTGGAGACATGTGGATCGCCAGACGCAGCGCCACTGCTGTCAGCGTTGGCTACAGTAGCAGCGATGCTCGCAAGCGCTGCCTGTGGCGTGTGCTCGTTGCGGGCTACGGCTAATAGCACGATGTAGTCTTCATATGGCCTCTTAGACAATCCGTGTAGTTCTACCGGGCTCCGCGTCGCGGTAGCTTCGATGGCCAGTCGCCGCGCCTCCTGTTCAGACAACGGGGAGCCCTCATTAGCGTCCATGACTCGCGGACGTGAGCTCATGTCTTCGTCCTGCGCTTCCAGCGGAGTGCTCATCATCGTTTCCTCTCATGCAGACTGACGTAGCATAGCTTGATGCTATACGTCTTCCACGTCACCTGGCAACAATGGCCAACTGTCTAATGAGTTTGAGGCAGAGTATAGCGAGCCATGCCTGACGTGATCATCCCAGCATGACGCCATCGCTGTTTAATAGAACGAAATGCAGAGGCTAACGCTAACGACAGGGGGGATGACGCACTATGGATAATGCTGGTTCTAGCGCTGAGGGTGCCTATACTGCGTCACATCGAACCGCATGCTGTCAGGCGCCGATGAGTGTCCACCATGGGAGCGCTCAGCGCCCTCACCGCGCCTCGATCCCCGCGAGAACGTGGCCCTGATCGTAGCCAGATGCTTGCCTCCCGCTCACACGCGCCACCATGTGCCAGTCTCCAAGCCGGCGTTAGAATCTTTCCCGGTGACCCGCTTCTCTCCCTCAGCCTTCACGACGCAGTCAGCTGGGCTGGCGGCGTCTGACACTGGCGTGTTTGTCCACGTAGAGCGGGACTCCGTGGCCATCTCCGTCGGCGACTGTCTTCACTCTGCATCCGACGAGCGGGGCAGGCTGATAGCAGCAGTAAGTGATAGTCACGGTCTGCCCTGAGTCTATGGGTTCCCGGCTGCCTGTAGCGTCTACGCTGCTTGCGTGATAGCCCATCGTAGACTGCCTCCAGATGTCTACATGACTTGTCTACTATGAATCTGCAACAACTGTATGAGACGATAGCAGTCAATAGCTAAGGGCTATGCAGCCCACGGGAGAACACCCTGGTCTGCGATGACGGAGGACAAAACACGCGGACACTCAGACGGAGACGAGCAAGCATGGCTTCGTCGTTTAGAAGCAGGCACGACAAGAGGGGACGGGCTCATGATCAGAGTCCATCCCCTCTTGACTGCGTAGCCTACAGTCGATCGATAGAGTCCCTTTAAATCAATCCGTCGCGGCGGTCGGCAGTCTCAAGCCTAGGAGGGCTTCTACCTGCTCGTCAGTAGGCTTCGGCATAGTGAAGCTCCAGCATTCTCCATTGTCGTCATCAGTGAGTATCACGTCAGTCTTCAAGATGGTCCCAGTGGACGCTATCTGGGTGATGAGCCGTTCTTCTGCCTGCCATGCTCCATCATCATCGCCTATGTCTTCTCGTCTGGCTAGCGTCTGCATAGTCATCGGGCGGAGGAAGTCTAAGTCTTCGTCCCCCAGCAATGCTGACCATTTCTCGCTTGGAACGGTGTTCTTCAAGCTCACGATCTTCCCTAGGCTCATGCCGTCTACGGGTACGACGAGTATAGCCCTACGCGCCCTGCCTGCACGCGAGTTCCTGCTAGTAGTGCCAGCGGGCACGACTTCCACAGTCACCATGCCATCGATCATATCTGCCCCGATTCTTTTGCAGTTCTCGTGCTCATGAGTATAGAATATGCTGCATGGCATGGCTATTCAGACGCAAGAAGAACGATACGGACGACACTGGCGGCAAGACTGGCTCCAGCCAGCTGGGCAGAGTGGCAGGCGTCACAGGAGAGGCTGATAGCGACAGTGAGACGAGCACGGGCGCTATCAGCCCAGCAGACACTGGAAGCAGTTCTAGTCGGCAGTCTGACGGGTCGTCTACTGGGAGAAGCAGCGAGGAGGAGACTCTGGTCGATGGCCAGCAGTCTGAGTATGGCGCTATGGCTGAAGGAGACGAGAGCACTGAGAACGCTGGTGATGAAGGCGATGGCAAGGTCGGCGCTGGCAAAGCAGACCCAGTAGGAGACGGCGTCGTCGACGGCATGGTCGTGTGCGCGTTGCTGCTGTTCGCAGTAGCGCTCGGTTCCGGTTCCGCAGGCAACGTCTGGTCTATCTCTACAAGCCGGCCTTTCGCCAGCGGGGACCAGGCGCTGCATGATGACGTAGTGGCGATCAGCACGGGGGTGGGCAAAGCTGCTGTAGAGCACCGCGAGGCTGTAGACGAACTCCTCTATGACTCTCCTAGCCCAAGCGGGGGACAGCTCAGAGACTTGGGCGGCTGGAAGCTCGAGCTCAAGCGATCTAAGGCTGAGAACGGCAAGCAGCATGTCGTCGTCACGAACGTAGCCGGCCCGGGCGGAGACGAGAAGACAGTGTGGGAGGGCGACTTAGAGTCTGGAGACAAGGCTAAGTCCTCCATCAGCACAGCACTCGAGACCGCGTTAGACGGGACTGCTACTGATAGCCTCGTGACGCGGCAGTACTCGGTGGTAGGCGAGTTGCCTACAGTGAATGAGTCTAAGAGCGCTGATGACTCGGGTGACAGCGGGAACGCGGTGATTGCAGCGAAGCAGTGTCCGTCTGCTGTAGCCTTGGTAGAAGGAGACTCTGACGCCCGCGCCGCCTCGCTGAAGACGGTGGGCAAGGTCAAAGCTAATAGAACAGTGGAGGCCGACCCTGACGCTGGATCTGGGAATGGCGGTGATAGCAGTAGCGCTGACGCGAGCAGTTGGCCTGGCCCCGGAGACGCACGCGTGGCATGGTATTCTGATGGTGAGAGGGTAGCAGGCTGAAGACTGGCGTCATGTCAGGTTCAGGCAAGAAGAGTCGCCTGCTGGAGTCGCTGTCTGCTGATGACAGTGCTCTGCGCGTAGTCACTATGAATGATGTAGACTGGTTGATGAGCGTAGAGGTGCTGAGCTCTACGCTTCGAAGCGATGCTGTCAAGCAGATGGGGCTACCGGCAAGTTGACGGTGAAGAGCAAGTCTCGTCTGAATGAGGTGTCGTTCAGGTCTGTGTGCAGACCTGTGAGCAGCGGCGTGCCGGAACTGGTTGTCTACACGATGCTGTACGTTCCCAGCATGGTCAAAGACGATGATGCGGAGACTATTCGACGGCAGTCTCGTGAAGCTTCTCACCCCTGAAGACGTAGACAGTGTGATAAGTCGTTTAGATGACGTTTATGGGGGCATGAGCAGAGTCGCCTCGTCGAGTCACTTGTGGTATCGGTCTTCTAAAAGCAAGATCAGGGATCTATTCTTGCTCAAGCGCGATTCGATGATGACTATAGGCCATGGTGATGGCTACGAATCGTACAAGAAGATCACGCGGTACGACAGTGAAGTAGACGAAGACTGGAACCGTCTGATGAACGAGACAAGCGGTCCTCTCCTCGATCTATTCGAAGACCGTCCAGACTTGTCTGCTCTGGAGACAGGAGAGCTGTTCCATCAGTTGCCGGATCTGCCCGTCTTAGACTCTAAAGGCCACAGTGAGAAGAAGCAGGTCGGCGATGGGGGAGACGATTCTCCGGCTAGTCCGTCTGACGCAGGAGAACCGGGAGGCAGTGCAAGCCCGGTGAGCACGCCGTCGACGCTGCCATCTGCGCTCAGTGAGGGCGGGATAGCCGAGATCTGCGAGGATAGCCTGCGTCGCGTGCTTCCAGTTGACCTCGCTGATCTCGTCTCAGAGGCTAAGACTACGGTGGACTCAGGCATAGTCGAGAATCAGGCTGAACTGGTGTCAGAGCTGGAGGCTATGGTCAGCAACTCGAAGGCGATCGATGCCAAGGCCAGACGAGAAGCAGATCTCGTCATGCGGCTCAAGAAGATGAACAGGCAGTCAGAGTTGATCGCTAGCGCCGGGGCTGACGCAACTGGTTCTGATGGACGGTGAGACTACTGCCGCGCTCAACTGCTCTCGTCGCTAGGACTGCTAGCCGATCTCATCTACAGACAAGTCGCAGAATGGTCCTATGACCGCGGCTATACGCCTAACCTGCGAGGCTGACGCAGCCATGACAAACTAATCCCGGCTGCCGGGCTCGCCGGTCTATGGTCGGCTTGCTGCGGTCCCAGGGCATGGTCTGCAGGCAGCCTGCGTCCATTCGCGTCCATTGTCTTGAGATCATTAGCCTGGGGGTCATCTGCGTCTGACTCGTGATATTCTAACGTCATAGAAACGTTAGATGAGACTGCGAGCACATGTAGTCATCGTAGACGCGAGTAGTGAGGACGACGATGAATCTGATAGGCAAGGGTTTATGGGCGTGCATAGGCATAGGAGTGTTCCTAGGCGTGATGGCCCTGTTCGGCAACAACCCGTTCCATTTTTTCTCGTGGTGCTTTGACTGGATCGTGTGGTTCATCGATAGCGTCGCGAACTTGTTCTCTCACAACCAGACAGCGCAGGAGATGCTGAGCGCCAGGCCATCAGACTTAGCCTGACGCTTGTCTCCCCTATGGAGTCTGCTCGCATGTTCTCTAACGCAGGCATCCGTCTTCTTAGTACGCGTAGAGAACCAGATAGGACAGGTCAGGAGGCGATTGTCAGATCAACCGCCTCCTTATTCGCAGTAGTCACGTCATGGAGCAAAAAGATCAGACTGCGTTCTTGTTCCCCTCGGGGAATCAGCGCCCCTGATGGTTTCCTCCATGGACCAGGTGTGCTCAACTTGTCAGTTTTGCCATGGAAACTGTTCTTCTCATTGCTGTTCCCCGTATTGAGATGGTCGGAGGGCAGCTTGACGGAATCAGCGCTGATTCTCGCCTCGACGATGGAAGCTAAGCCTTCGATGACGTGCCCACGATAGAGATGGGTTGTGTACTATCCTGCGACTATTCTAATCAAAACAGTACTGACTACAGGCTACAATCGACTCCAGGTCACTTCTTCAACAACGCTCTCAGCCTCACGTCTACGTCTGGGCGTGTAGGCTCAGCAGGGTGTTCTTCGAACTTAGCCTTCAAGTCTTGCGACCAAGCCCAAGACTGCGTCACTGGGATGAGGCCATCGTCGATGACGCAGCCAGCGTCCACTGCTGCGAGCCCATTCCTCGTTGGGCTCAACAGCACTACTGCCTCTACGTGCATGTCCGCGAACTCCTCAGTGTACTTCTCGAGCGCCATCTCCATGTTCCTCTTGAGGTCATACTGCTTCACGAAGACGAGATCACGGTCAGTCGAATCAGGCTTAGACTTCCTCCATAGCGTGATAGAGTCGCCATCTGCGTTCTTGTACACGAGATCACCGCCAGCCATGAACTCCTTCGCGTCGATGAGAATCATGTTGTCCCCGTATGTGAGGATGGCGTCTACGTCAGTGTCCAGCTTGCTGCCTGGGATGCGGAGAGACCAGTAAGAGTTCACGCCATCGCCTACGACGCCCATGTGCACCATGAGCTTAGCCAAATTCCGCTCCCCAGTCTGGCCTGCTGCTATGTTCCCCATAGCGAAGCCAGACGAGTTCAGACCAACACCGGGGTCACCTACGATGCCATCGGGCGTTGGAGACAACTGCGTTCTCCAGTACTTCTCCTTGTATTTGAAGTAGTCTCCACTGATAGCAGGAAGCGGGCGTTCACCTGTATGCACTATAGCCGGGCCACTGACTTGGATGGGGTCCCCCGGACGCATGTCGTAGACTGGCTTCTCCGACGTCTCACCATCGCCTGCGAGCAAGCCCAGTAGTATGATTCCAGTGAACGCGATCCATGCTATCATCAGGAAACTGTGCCCACCAGAATGCAGCCACACTGCGCCAACGATCAGAAGGACTAACGTCACTACTGCTCCTGCGACGTGACTACCGCCAGTGTTGTTCGATCCGGCCATGAAGCTCATCCCTCCTCCTGCGCTACTGTCTGTCTATAGCGCATCTACACGCGATAGGAGATATTCTCAACGGCGTGTCGGAGATTTGCAATAGTCTGCCAGCAGTGGTAGCATGACAAGCCGATTGACTGTCCGGTGCTGAGCGCAAGTAGCGGGGATCGTCTTTTGTCGCATTTAACGTGAAGAATCGCGGGATTCCGGTGTCCTGAGCGTCTCCACAGAATGTAGGCTTGTCTGCTGGGGCGACTCGTGCACCATGCGCGGGGCGCTATGGAACAATAGACGCTACGGCGTGTCGCGATGACTGTTCATCGATGATCGAAGACAAGAAAGCTGCCGCGCCTATCTTTGCGCTGCTGGCAGTGACCATCATCATGTGGAACGCGGCAGCTTGGGTCTGGAGGCTGACGAGTTCTCCATGGAAGCGTGGACGGCATCTGCTGCCGCTCGCTGTGAGCAACCTGTTCCTCTACGTGACGGTGGTAGAGGCCACGGTACTTGGATCTCATGGCTGGTCGCTCCCCCGTGGACGGAAGACGTTCTTCCATCATTGGTCTTGGACTTGGACGCCATTGTTCGCTACTGCGTCATGCAGACAGTGTGGACTTCGAGGATGAAGGCTAAGATCTACAGGGATTATGACTTACCGCATACTGGCGACGACCTGGATGATGGCGAGCCGGAGACTGCCCTCGTGGAGACATGCCTCGTCAACGCTGGGGAATTGGCTGCCAGTGTGGACTCTCCGTCGACTAACGCAGTCAGTTGACTGCGTGACTGACAGCGGCTCGGACAGTCACGGGTTCGGGCTCTGATCGATTCTTAGCCCGATCCCGGCTACGGGTGATTTTGTGCCATACCGAGTACGGCTTTCCTACGGTGTCAGCAGACAGAATACCGCGAGACCTGCAGTATGTCCACTAGGTCTCGCGGCATTCGATTCTAAGCCTCATAGTGAGGCGGTCATGGCCTCGATCGATAGCATGTGGAGTCACCACTCCATGCTGCGTCTGATAGCAGCCCGCTTAGCAGCGTTCCTGGAGCGCTCGCGGCGCGGACGGGCGTCATGCGGGACGGCGGCGTTAGAGCGCCGCAGCTCCATCATAGCCTTAGCCAGCCCGGGATTAGCGACTTTCCAGTCAGCGCTGTCCTTCGTCTCCATCATAGTCTCCATCTGCGGTCGTCCACCGCACTCATGTTTTGTATGCAACTAACTATAACACGAGTACTGGCTAGACACGCGGGAGACAAAGCAATCGGTTTCGGCAGAACACCGCGAGGAGCCTGAAGCTGCTATACCGAGTCTACGTTCAATGCCGCGGGATGGGGACAACTATAGGGTTGATTCCCCTGAACCCACCGCATTTTATGAGCTTCTGACGCCTCGCTGTCCAGTCCCCGTCACTGGAATAGACACTGCAGTCATCGTCTACAGTCTCGACGCTGGTTAGAGGCAGCGCAAGCACCTGGTTGCTCCCCCTGAACGGGTAGCTTCTGGGGTCAAAAGCATACAAGTCTGAATCTGGTCTCGCAGCGCCACTATAAGTCGCCCACTCATAGCCCAAGCTGCCATCAGTCTTGTCGACTACCGGACACAGTCGACTGACGCCGACACTGTCCTTAGCGGTGATCCCACTTATCACGCCATATCGCGATCTGCCGGTGAACAACGCTAACGGTATCTCGACTCCATGCTTGTCGATCAACTGCTCTAAGTCCTCGTGCTTTATGATCTCTACTAGTTCTTCTTTAGTGGACGG
>ERZ808242.1493-NODE-1493-length-12791-cov-23.498665_pt1 | contig 12791 bp, 14 predicted proteins | sample MGYA00521244_ERZ808242 | MGnify/ENA primary metagenome ERZ808242 (study PRJEB31516, sample SAMN03275573) | gut metagenome | biome: mammalia-associated habitat; material: feces | host: Papio cynocephalus | place: Kenya | collected 2012-07-27 ... | reverse complement strand
GGGCGTGTTTTGGCTTTGATTGTCAGAGGAAGTAAATACATTAAGCACTATACTAAATATAAACGACAATGCTAATAACATTGTAGACTATACTCACGTAGCGTAAGTAAAGTCTAGGTGTTTCCTACCTAAGTGGAGAGAAGAAGAAGTTGGTATCGTCGCCTTTTGGCTTAGAACTGAGGTTCGACTCCTCAGCTTCTTCCTGTTTGATTATGAATGGTTATAGAGCGATGATCCGGGACAGATGTCCTTATGTCGTCAACCTCGCCCTTAAATGGTGTACCGAATTTGGTAGATTAGTTAATCTTCAATGTGATCCAGAAGATCGTGTTTCGTACAAAATTAAAGAGCGATGGATAGAGAGGGTATATAAAGAGTATGTAGCTATATATACTACAAGAGATGAAAAGGATTCATCTGTAAGAAACGCTCTTGGTATACATAATGGTAAGCAGAATTTCGATTTTGCTTATTCAGTAAGTATGGATAGCCTTAACCCAAAATTAGAAAAGGGAGAGTTAAACCTATGGAAATGGGTAAACACTTGGGTTAAATGGTTTCAGAAGCACTATAAGTACATAGAATGTATTTATAATATCTCTTATACTTTTAATGATCAATGTAAAGATTATATTAAAAGTAATACATGTATTGATGAATATACGGATGGATTTATTAAATATATCGAGAAAACATTCAATCAAAAATAAAACATGGAGTATTTCCCTTTAATACTAAAGAATAGGATAAAACTATCCTATCACGAAGACGTCGAAACAATAGATGATATGATAAGGATATTGAGATTATATAACAATATCGATGAACCACACATCTTTTGCCAAGGCGACTATTTAGATGACGAGTGCTTGTATGAAGCGTGTGTTAATCCAAAGCTAAGAGAAATTGGTAAATGGATTATGCATAGAATTATTTTAGAGCAAACAATAGGAACACGAACTGTTGGAGTTAGATTAAGAATTGCTACAGGGTGTTTAAACAAGATACCCTTAAAAACAGGTAGTGATAATTTAAAGATCCAACTACAATATAATTTTGTACATAATGTACAAAGTGTATTCCAGCAAAAGTTTGCTTACGACTTGCCATTCTAAATCGGCTTAGGGTAAGAGAGATCTTCCCTAAGCTACAATATGGAGTATCAGCGTATCACTCAATCTGAGATTGAGACCATAAAAGAAGCGCAAAAGGGAAATGAACTTGCGTTTAACAAATTGTTTAACCGTTACAAAGAGTTCGTGGACAACGTTCTCTTTAGTTACGTGAATGACATGGATGAAGCTAAAGATCTTACTAATGTAGTATTTCTAAAGGTTCACCAAAAACTCTCGACATTCACAGATTATTCGTCTTTTGGCGGATGGCTGAGAATTATAGCTAATCGAACAGCTATAGATTATCTTCGTAAAATGAAAGAAAGATCTATGGAATTAGGAGATGATACTGGCCGACTACCAGTAGAATTAACTAACTCTTCAGAAGAAGAAGATCTTGTCAATCTTCTTGAGTATGAATCTCTTTTAAAGGAGTTTAAAAAGCTCCCAGAGAAGACACAGAAAATCTTTAATTTGTTTTATGTAGAAGATCTAACAGTTGATGAGATTAGTAAAGTGCTAAAAACTCCTACAGGCACTATAAAAGCGGCATTAAGTCGCACTCGTAGGAAAATTAAAAACAATTTAAAAGTTTAACAACATGACTTCACTTTTAATGATCTTCGGATGTATTGCTTGTGCATTGGGTTTTGCTCGATACAACAAAAGCAATAAGTTATTCTGGATCCTTCTTGTGAGCCTCCTCGGAGGTTTTACTGGTTGTAAAATGGTTAGCTCTGCCTTTGCTGACCACAAAAGTGAATCTAGCGTTATTAAATCTACTCCTGCTCCCATGCTGACACCAACGTGCTCATTTCAGGCTTTGGAACCCTTAGAGGGCGCTGGTACAATCGTTGAGACAAAATCAGCAGGTAAGGATACAGCAGTTGTAGATACTATCGCTAGTATTAGCTTTGGTGAAGATGAGCATCTATCTGTGCTCACACAACCACCACAATTGAAAGGGTTAAAAACGAATTTTGTATTCGACACAAGTTGAATATAATTTAGTTGTCCAAGGTATTTATTAACGTGGGTATAACCACAAGTAACAAACATTTTAAAACATTATCAAAATGGCTAAAAAGAATAAGAATGCGCAGGTTAAGCCTGCACAAACAAATAACCAAGAGAATAATAAGTCTGTTTTAGACGCAATGATGAACACAACATTGGGCAAGAGCTCAATGGATCGTAATCATCAAGTAGACCTCTTGAAAATGGTTCATGAGCGTTGTTTCCTTGATCCTAACGCTGCTGAACATACGGGACTCTCTCCTGAGAGTGTTGACAAAATGAATCATATCAATTTCCTTGGTATGGTTACAGTTTATGCTAACGAGATCAATTCTGGTAACAGCGATTTTGCTATTACATTGCGTAAAGCTGCACTTCCAGAGTTTAAGGAAGCTTGTGCGGAACTTGGTATCACTCTTGATGAGACTAAGCTTCTTACGGCAACTCCTACTACAGATGGTGGTGAAGCCGTAGCTGTTCCAGCAACTGCTGTCGAAGTATCTGACAAGACTAAAGATAGTCTTAATAAAGATGCCGAAGCACAAAAGAAGACAGTTGGTAAGGTCTTTGATCCTACAAAGATAAAAGATGAGGAAGAGTTGAAGACAGTTTTGTCTGGTTTCTTAGCCCTTAACAACGATTCCAAACTTATGGATAGCGTTAACAAATGTATCTCGTTCTATAGTGCTTGGGCACAGGTGCAGGCAAATCGTAAGATTGATTCTGCAGAAGAGACTATAAAGAGTACTAAGGATAAGAACTACAAAGCTAATGCAGAAAAGGCTTTGACTTCTGCCAAAAACGAACTTGAGTCTATTAAGAAGATGTCTGAGTCTGATATCTTTCGTAAGATTGTTAGCATTACAGGTCGTACCGGCACCCTTGTATACGGCCTTGGCGCTCACTTGTTCAACGTTACCGCTGCTTCCGGATCTCCTGTATCTGCGTTCTGCGAGCTTTATGCACATAGTACAGATAAGACTACAGGGAAATGCAAGTATTCTGTTGATGAGATAGCTGATGTAATTAAATGCATCGTGTCTATCGCAGCAGATGAAGTACGAGCTAAAGGACAGGCATTGATTGATGCTGAAAACAAGCTTCCTGAAAAGGATCGTGTTAAGGCTCATATCGAGACTGGCGAGAAGAACATACGATATGCAGAGCGTGTACTTGCATGTGTTTCTAATGCTCCTTCTGATTTCGTTGCTAACTTGAGTGAGAACTTTAAGAAGGGTGATAACTTTGCTAAGAAGACAGTAATAGCTATCAAACGTGCGTTCTACCATGATGTAGCACCCGAGATGATGGCTAAGGTTAAGATTGATTCTATGCTTAATAACTGCACCCAGTATGCTGGCGCAATATCTAATCTTTTCCGTAATCCTTCAAATCCTATTTCAGGAATAGCTAAAAGCAATATCATTGATCTTGAGTTCAAGACTGATGATGAGCTTAAGGCTGAAGCTGATGCCGCAGCAGAGGAATCTAAGAAGGCTGCTGAGAAGAAAGCTAAGGAGGATGCTATAAAGGCTGCTAAGGGAAAGGCTAAGTCTAAGGTCGAAAAAAAATAATCCGACCAATTAAAAAAGCTAGTTCACGACTAGTTGGTCGGGTAAAAGAAGCCCTTGGTATTCAATGGCAAAGTGAACGAAATTAAAACTATCAAAGTATGAAAAATTTAGTCACATCATTGTTGGCGATAGCTTTTGTTATTGTTGGTTCTAATATAGCTAACATGGCTGGCTATTCGCCTCCAACGAATTTGCAAACAGTGGCAGCATCTACTGTTCCGCAACTACCGTTAAGCAATTTGCTTAACAATAATATGAATAGAGCTAATCCTGATACAGTACGTGATACCGTAACTGTATCTTGTAATCATCAACCGCAATCTGAGAAGGTTGTAGTTAAAACTAAAGTTATAAAGGAGAAGGGTATCTCGTCTTTACCACTTCTTTATATAGCTACGCCTGTTGAGGGAGACAGCGTAGATTATGCTTATGATGTGCACAACATAAGTAAATAACCTCTGAGGTATGATAGTAAACATAAGAACCTATCATACTTAACTCAGGTAAGTACATATAGCAGGTCTCATTAGCCTGTGTACGAAAAGAACTTGATCCGAGAATATGTTAACCCTCTCCAGGGCGAGATTACTCAAAAGGTAGGATGAAATGTATCAAGCATTGAAAACGCTAGATATAAGAAGGAGAAGCGTTGTATCAACTCCTTACTCAAAGCATGAGAACCGTCTGGTGATGTCGTGAGAGTGAAACGCATAAGTCCCAAAAAGGGCATAATGAACCGTATCGGAATTATATGTGATGATACTAAACATATACGAACGACACACGAGAAACAACTATTTGTGTCCCCAGTAGGTGAACCGAATTGCATACATGGCATGGTGCATGGTATGGGAAGAACCGAGGACTCCAAAGCAAATAGTAGTATCAACAAGCTGTAGGTAGTGTTTCTAGTCCCCAAAACTAGTATAAAGGCCGAAAAATTTATCTAAGATTCAATATCGTGAGGATAATACTCACAGAAGTGTATGGTGAATATGCTGACTATGTAAGTCCTTGCCGTTCGATTCGGCACAACTCCGTTGAAGGGGTGTCAGGGATAAGGTAAAACGTCTGATATCATGGTAGACCGCCAGGCTTTGCTCATTTATGCGGTATATAAAAGTAAAACGAGCACAAGGGTGGGGCAATCCCTTAATCGAAGCTTTATCGGAAGTATCGTACGCGGACGAAGACCGCGGTGAAAGTCTATTTCAAAGTATTTAGTAATCATGGTAAGCGATGATGAAGAATATAGTTCCCATAAGAATTAAATAGCTTGTGAGGTTATAATCGATGGTTTCGTTACAACCAAAGAAAATTGATGGAGAGCTATCCTAGAATAAGAAATAGCAAATTAGGTTTAAGTCGATTCGAGATATGTCCACCCAGGACCATTTGACCTCCACTTGATCCAGAGAGAAACTAAACTAATAATCTATTTGTATTTTATTATACAATATTATATAGTCTCTACAGAGTAGTAAGCTGGTATATTATATATGCGTATAGTATATACATTGAGATATAGATTATGAAAACTTAGTAATATCCGAAATAAACATGTTTAACAAAAATTTGATGTCCCTCTATAGAGAAAGTCTTATGTTGTAGATAAGCGCTTGATGTAGAGAATCAGAGTGCCAACCGATATGCAAAACCATGCTAAAGTATATTGCGCAACAGTATATGTAAACATAAAGGTTCGAAGCAATACAGTAAACCGATGGGCAGCTTTAGTGAGTCATGAGACGCAGTGCAAAAGCGTATGCAGGTGATGAATCGAAAACATCTCTTACTATCTACTGTCTCTAGATGTGTAAGAAGCAAGCTAAAGTGGGTGACAAGGAGAATGTATGGGTTGAATCCCCAATATTCGTGCACTATAAATAGGAGGTAGTAATACCGGTACAGTAAAATTACAAATATCAGCAAAGATATAAAAAGCCGTAAAGTCTGTGATAGGTTTGATCTTGAGACATTCCGACAACCAACCACTGGGTACATGCCATAAGCCGAGTACCGCAGAGAGGAGACCTAGCTAACAGTCGCTTCTAAGTTAGCAGTAGAGAAAAATCTGCTTAATAACAATCATGTAGTTTATATTCGTTGTATAGTAAGGGAAATGCGACCGAAAATACTACATCTCTTTTTGTTGGTTTATACTCTCTAATTTCTATGAACATTAGTCCGAAAGGAAATTTTGCCAACGAAGTTAGGGATATTATAGTTGAAAAATCTATAAATAAAAAACAATATAACACAAGTATGACATTTGATTATGTCAAAACAGCATTCAAAGCTTTAGACGATGGGCCTGGATGAGTTTAATAACTAATTCCAGTAAATGTTAATTACGTCATACGTACGTAATTCCTGCTACAAGCTTATCCTCCATTTGTTGGGATAAGAAGAGTGTAGCTAAGTCTGTACCAAAGCGTCTACAATAGTAGAACTGTTTTTGTGGAGTAAACACAAAGCATCGAGTATCTTCGTATCAGCGTTGCTTAATCAATAACAACGGCAAAAGTGTAGCCAAAATACACTATAGTAAAAAATCATATCGTTAGTTAATCAATAACGATATCAAAAAGGATATGATTATGGCAGACATTAATGTAAATATTGTGGAAAAAACAATCAAAGCAAATCGTACCCCACTAAGCATGATTGGTGGTAATCTTTTCGGTCAGGATGTATTTCAACCTCAGGTTCGGACATTTAATCCTGATTATGAGAAAATAATCGAGCAAACTAAACAGAGTGGTAATGCAGACCTTTGTCTCAACCGCTCGCCTCGACGGTTTAACATCTTCGCTACTACTGTATCTGATATGCGTATTAAGGAGAATATCGCAGGAGATGTAGTTTGCAAGATTAATCCTGATACAGATCAGGAGATTGAGATTCCTGCATCTACTCTTGGGTCTTTTGGGAAGACAACAGAGGAGGCAGTGAAGGAAGCGATTAAGAATCCAGAGAAGAAGATGGTATTCTCTGATCCTAAGAAGATGGGCATTTATCTTAATGCACTTAACCGTGCTGAGATTGCTCGTCTTGATAAGATTATAGCTGAATGCGAGAAGGCTAAGGCTCAGCTCGTTTCAACGATTAGTCGCAATGACCAGCAAGTGGCTAGCTATTTTGACGAGAAGACAAACAGCAAGCCAAAGGCTGATGTATCGGTAAACGTTCACATGGAGTCATAGATACATGGAGGCTCTCTTAACTCCTAAGAGTAAGGGAATCATAGGTATCTTGCTCTTGGAACCTACGATAAAGGCAACAGTGTTCGAGAAACTCGATCACATTGATAAGTACAAAATGTATACCATCAAGGATAACGGTGACATTGTCCTTGGAGAAACAAAATCCACATTTTGGAATAAGCTTATTGGTTGTCAGCGGACTATACCATTTGAGAGTTTTGCTCTCAAGGTATGGGAAGCACTATTGAATCTTTCTGTAGGTCTTAACCAAAAGGCTATTATGGAAGGATTATCACGAGAAATCGTGATGAAAGCCGTTAAAGAAAAAGACTTTAACTGGGTGGTAGAACGTCTAGATAATGTTAACCGCATGGTAGCTCAGAAATCAACACTGAAAGATGGCATAGGAGCGGACCCCGAGGGGTCCCGGGTGCAAGGGCCAAGGCTTAATGCTAACGATCAGGTTCCAGAGAATCTTGTGATTAACATCAATGGGCATAAAAAGAAAGTCCTTACTTTTAAGGATTGCATCGGTGATCCTATTATTGAGGTAGAATATGGAATTGTAGGAGCTAATCGAGTTCGTCCGTAAACAGAAACATTCCCGAGGGAGTGGTATAAGAGTCGATGCGTCGACAAATATACATTTCATGAACTTATGAACTTGAAAGCAAATACAGTTTGTATTTGTACTTAATAAAGAATCATTTAAAGAATTTCTCTAAACGTTCTCTGCGGAGAATAGGTAGTTTCCCATGCGTGGGTAAACTACCAAGAGATATTCTTTATCTACATTTATATTAAATTATAATTGTAGAACTAGGCAAATGGCTGGATTCAAGTAATTGTTTAATTTTAATCAAACTACATGAATAAGAAATCAATTAAATTGAACTCAGCAAATATTATTACTATTCGTAAGAATCTTGATACAACAATTAACAAGTACTGGCGAATTATTCGAGCAGAGAACCTTATGGCAAAGAAGGCTATAGCAGCAAAGCAAGGTTCTGGCTTAGATCTCAAGAGCTTGTATAATCAAATTATTCAGCTCAGTGAGAAGCGTATTATGATTAAGGGTATTCTACTAGCTCTTAATACAGGTACAACAACGTTCTCTTATGAGGACTTTAAGAAGACAAATAATTATAGTATCTTTGCAGCCTGTGAGGCTAAAGAGGCAATCGCTCAACTTAAGATGATCAAGACACTTGATCCAGCAACTAAGGCAAAGAAGGGATTAAAAGCGATGCCTAAACGTGAGGTATTTTCATCGGCAAAGATAGCACAGCTTATCCATGAGCATCAACTATTAGCAAATAAGTATGACGCTAATCTTGAGAAGTTTAATAACGAGACTTCTATTGAGATTACTGGCAGCATTGCTGATAAGTTTGAACAGGATATGGCTATATAAAGACTATAATAAGTTCGAGACATTTTTGGGTCGCCGAAAGGAGTAAGATCGAGACTTACACGAACTACTAAGGAATCCCTTGCCTTAAATATAACATCGTAAATCTATTTAATTATCAAAATTATGTCAAAGAAGAATAAGAAGAACCTCAAGAAGGTTCGCGCTAAGATAAATAATACACCGGCTAAGGCCGAGGCAACTAAGAAGGAAGAGTCTAAGTCTGCTAATGGTAAGAAAAAAGCCCTTGAGGTTTTAACAGAGTCAGAATATAAAGCATTGAATAAAAAGGTTCAAGCAAAGTCTGATGAAATTAAACCTCAGAAAAAGACCAAAGAGGATGCTAAGAAAGCAGCTTCTAAGGCGCGTATAGAAGCCCGTAGAGCTCGTAAAAAAGCTGCAGCTGATATGTTGGCCGGAGTGAAGAAAACAAAGGCGTCAGGGCCCGTTAAAATAACTCTAGAAGAGCGTAAGAAGAGGCAGGAAGAACGTCGTAAATTAGCAGAGGCTAGACACATAGCTTCAATCAAACGTCGTTGTTCTCGAATGAAACTTGATGGGGTTACAACAAAGAAAATTATAAGTATAGCTAAGAAACAGTGGGACTCTGCAACAACATACGATATAGTTATTGTTTGTGATGATACCCTTAAGAAGCGAAACGATATCGAAAAGCTTGTAAAGGACTGCGGCATAAAAGCTGCATGCATTACAAACTCGTCTGCATTCCTTAAGAATGTACCAAAAGATAGCGTTGAGAAGCTTCGTGACTTGATAGGGGATGTTACGTTTTATCAGTATCGTTCTGACAAAACAAGTCCATTTGAAGTTGCTGGTATAACTACTACGTCGCTTAAGATAAAGAAGCCTAAGAAAGGAGGGACACCGCATAGTATAAAGTGCTCTAAGAGTCGTAATATTAACGGCTATAAGCTTCGTAAGCTTAAAAAGGCGGAAGCCAATGCCAAGCCAGTAAATAAGAAGCCAACACAGGTAAAATCTATCAAGCCAAACTCAAACAAACAAGCAGCTTAATCTAAAAAGAATACGTTATGAATACAAATAATCAATATTTGAAAGTGTACCGAAACGCTAAAAAGGCATGGAAAGATGAATTTGATAAGCACCACGGTACAACCCATAAATTCTGTAAAGAACACCAGATACAAGGTCTTAAACGCAAAAGGCCATGGTTCTTGTTATCTAAGCGTGATTCAAGTGTAATTGAATCTCGTGTAAAGGGTAAGAAGATTAACCGAACAGAACTTATGGAGGGATATGTTCAGCATAAACTTAAAAAGTGGGAAAAGAAGAATCCTTGTCCAGTAGAGAAGGATGATCTCTTTTATTCTCAAGAGTTCCCAGTATGGGATAATAAGCGACAAAATGCTGAAGAATACTTGAGAAATGTTGTAATTAACAAGTATACAAATAAACTATCGTTGATTGGCAGATTTGAAGTTAGCGATAATAAATATGTTGAGCGAGAAATAGCAAAAATACCTGATAAGTATGGAGAGGTTGTTAGAGCAAAAGGAGCTGGAAACCTATCCGTCAAAACAGTTATTATGCGCAAAGCTCAAACTATAACAAATACAATTAGGAAGACAAACCCTAAATGTGTTTGTACAAATCTATTAGATCGTAAAGCTAATCGTGGTCGTATATTGCTCCCAAAAATGGAGTTGGCTGCGTAAAAGCTTTAATTAATCCAAATTGACCACGACACCAGTGGTTACCCTAGTGTGCTCCATACATGGATATGACTGCGAGGTGCAAACCCTCACTAGGGACTATGATAATAAAGGATAGACCAGTAGTTCTATATGACATAGAGGTTTTTCCTAATTGTTTTCATTGTACTTGTAAAGATTCCGAAAGTCATAAACTACATAAATTCGAGATATCTAACCGAAAAAATCAGCTAGAAGAACTAGTTGACTTCTTTTACCATAAAAGAGTAGAACACGTCATATGTGGATATAACAATAAGCATTATGATGACATAATAATAAACTACATGATACGATTTTACGGTATTATGAAGCGGTTAGGTTATCTTCGTATTTGTAATTCATTGTACTATTTAAGTAAGGAAATTATAAGTTCAGAGAAAACTGAAAAAACTGACAAGATTAAAGAATATAAGTATGCAAATTACTTCTATTCATTTGATCTTATGACTATGCTATATAGCTCTAAACAGCAAAAGAGTCTTAAAGAAATTGAGATCTTGCTACATATGAATAATGTACAAGAATTTGATGGAAGTTTCGACTCTCGACTCCTTGATGGAGAAATTGATAATATGATAGCATACAATGTCAATGATGTAGAAGCTACTGAAGCCTTGCTTAATAAAGTAAAAGATGAAGTAGAACTACGTTTGACTGTAGAAAAAGAATGGAAGTTTGATGCCCTTTCGATGAGTGGAGTAAGATTCGGAGAAGAAATACTACTTAGAGAATACAGAAAGTATAATAAAGCGTCTAAAGATGACCTCAAGGCAATTACTCGAAGAATCGGAAACATATCTCTTAAGGACATCATTCTTCCATTTATACAATATTCTAATCCAAAGTTGAAAGAAGTCTTATTGGATGTAAAGAACGCTATATGTAACCCATGTAAGTCTGATAAGAAACAAGAAAACTACGAGAAGAAGTTTGTTCTCTCGAACATTTGCTATTCTATAGGTGAAGGTGGTATACACACCATCAATGAACCAAGAATCTTCAAACCTAAAGATGGACAGTTTATAGGGCACTCAGATGTTACTTCGATGTACCCTTCATTAGCACTTATATACAAGTGGCTACCGGTTCACTTAGGAAAAGAATTTTGGAATGTGTACAAATCTCTATATGAAGAGAGGGTTGCTGCCAAACATAGTGGAGAGAAATTGAAGTCTAAGGCGTTTAAACAGGCTCTCAATGCTCTTACCGGAAAGATGCAACAAGAAAGTAGCTGGGCTTATGATCCGCTTAGCATATATAAAATACGTATAAACGGACAACTTATACTATTAATGCTAGTAGATAAGCTTATCGCATTAAATTGTGAGATTGTACAAGTTAATACAGATGGTGTCGTTTATATTGCCAATGAATCCGATCGCGAAGCCATAAACCACGCTGTAAAGGACATTGAGCAATTAACCCAGCTTACTTTCGAATCCGATGACTATGAGTCGTTTTATCAGTACGACGTGAATAATTACTTTGGAATTCGCAAGGGATACTCTCAATCTAGAGACCCAAGACTGATAGAAAAGAAAGGCAGGTTTATTACAGAAATAGGTTTTAACAATAGCATGACACCAGTTGTTATACCAAAAGCTGTAATAAACTATTTTTTAACAAAAGAACCGATAGACAAATTTATTAAGGAGGATAGAGATATCCGTGATTTCCTAATGTCTCAAAGCGTAAATAGGGAATTTAAAGTTGAATATGGTAGGAAGCCAGTTCAAAGGATTAATAGATACTACGCATCAAATTCAGGATATTATCTAATGCGTATTAAAGATAAAACTTATGAAGCAAAACGTGAAGAAAAAATAACAGATTGCGGAGTAAGAATTCTTGATACCATGGATAGTATAGATACAGACGGTAAGAAGATAAACTATCAATATTATATAGGCAAAGCCAATAAGATTGTTAGTGCATTTACGAACCGTCAATTAACACTCTTCGATGATTAATCGTTTATCTATGTATATAAGATGATTATTGAACTAAACACAAAACTCCTGGATATACCAGGAATAAATTCAAATCAATTAATATTCCTAAGCTTGGTACTGGATAAGAATCAAAAAACTTACAATCAAGACGTCCGCAAAATTGTCAGCCTAGTTAGCGACGAAGACGTATCAAGCTTAGTTTCTCAGGGACTTATTACCTCGATCGAGAGAGGTAAGTCAATTACATATCGTGCAACAGATGCGCTTACTAATATAGTTCGCCCAGAAAAGGACTATTTCGATCTGTTTTATGAGATGTACCCAGTATATGTTCTACGTCCAGATGGTACTAAAAACTATCTTAGAGCCAATGTAAACAAGTGTAGACGTCTATTCAATGCTTATGTTGGACAAAGTGAAGCTATGGCTCAACATCTTATTCAATGTCTTGACTTCGAAATGAAGAAAAAGACAAGCCAAGGTAAACTTAGTTATATGAAGACGATGTGGAAATGGCTAGTAGATCATCAATGGGAAGAATCTGAGGAAGAAATGCAAGATAATTCCAAACAGGAGGAATCGACTTATGGAACAGAACTTATCTAATCTTATACGACCAATGTCAGTTGTAGCTCAAGAAGCTATCAACTATATCGCTGGTCGTAGAGATCACTCTATAGTATCTCTAAAGACTAGATGGACGAAGTTTAATAAGCAGTGTATGGGAGGTATTGAACCTAATACCGTTTACACCATAGCTGGTATTTCGGGCAGTGG
>ERZ808242.1492-NODE-1492-length-12794-cov-3.042468_pt1 | contig 12794 bp, 18 predicted proteins | sample MGYA00521244_ERZ808242 | MGnify/ENA primary metagenome ERZ808242 (study PRJEB31516, sample SAMN03275573) | gut metagenome | biome: mammalia-associated habitat; material: feces | host: Papio cynocephalus | place: Kenya | collected 2012-07-27 ... | reverse complement strand
ACTCCAAATGACGAAACATTATTGCGCCATTTTTGACAGCGACATTGCCGGGAACTATGATTTGCGTTCCCCACTCGCGCAACTCTGTAAGCCCCGCGAACGGATACACAGATATACTAAGACACGGAAAGGGCTGATTTGCAACAATTTTTTTTGTGAGCGTTTTAGGGTGCATTCTTCAGACTTTCGACGCGCCCGGACAGCGGGGCTTTTTCGCCTGCGGGCACAAAATTCTGCGAGGCTTAATGTGCGCCCGCCATCGGTCGATGGCGGGCGCTTTGGGTTTTGGGGAAGCTCTGATGAAACGAGGTGCGGCCTACGCGGAGCTTTTGGCCCAAGGCTGCGGCTCGGAAGCTTGAAATACACAAAGTATTTTGCGCTCGCAAGCCTTGCTCTGAACGAAAATCTCCCGGCGAGGGCTCTTGCCGTTTCATCTTAGAAGATTTGCAGGATGTAGCCCTTGAGGTAGAGGGAATTGTCGGACGATAAGGAGGCGGGGTGGTCGCGGGACTGCATGAGAATTTCGAGTAAATGCGCGTCGCGGCCGGAATCGTGGGCGGCCTCGCGGAGCATGGCGAGGAATAGCTCGGGCGTCATGAACTGGCTGCACGAGCACGAGACGAGAAAGCCGCCGGGCTCTACCATTTTCATGCAGCGAAGGTTCAGCTCCTTATAGCCGCGGTAGGCGGCGTCGAGCGCTTTGCGGCTTTTGGCGAAGGCAGGCGGGTCGCAGATCACAAGGCCGAAGGTCCTTCCTTCGTCGGACCAGGCTTTGGCGAGATCGAAGACGTTTTCACAGACGGTGGTGATCTTGTCTTCGACGCTGTTCAGGGCGGCGTTTTTCCGGACGAGGCAGAGCGCCTGCTCGGAAACGTCGACGGCCGTCACGTGCGCTGCGCCATAGAGCGCGGCGTGGATGGAGAAGCCGCCGGTGCAGCAGCAAAGGTCCAGAACGGTTTTATCTTTGCAGTAGGGGCGGATGCGGCCGCGGTTTTCCTGCTGGTCCAAAAAGTGGCCGGTTTTCTGACCGTTGGGGATGGAAACGAGCATTTTTGCGTCGTGTTCGCGAATTTCAATTTCCTCGGGGACGGAGCCGGAGAGGCAGGCTTTGATCTGGGGCAGGCCCTCTTTTTCGCGGACGGGAAGATCGTCGCGCTCGTAGATGCCTTTGGGGCAGAAGAGGTCCTCCAGAATGCGCACGATGGTGCGTTTCCACGCCTCCAGACCGAGGCAGGTGATCTGAAGGCTCAAATAGTCTGCAAATTTGTCGACGGTGAGGCCGGGAAGGCCGTCTGTTTCGCCGAAGACGACGCGGCAGGAATCGAAAAAGCCGAGGGCCTTTCGCGTCTGCCATGCAGAAGCGATCCGGCGGCGGAAGAAATCTTCGTCGATATCTTCAGCTTTGTCGCGCGTGAGGACGCGGACGGTGATCTTGGAGCCGGAATTGAAAAAGCCGCGGGCGGTGAATTGCAGGCGCTCGTCCAGGACATCAACGACGCAGCCGTCGGTGCAGGTATCGTCGGCCCAGTCGAGCTCGTTTTCGAAGATCAGCGTCTGGCCGGAGCGGACGCCGGAAGCCTCGCCGCGGCGCAGGCATACGTTTGGATAGGTCATGGTGGTCTCCTTTGGCGTATTACGGAATTATTATAGCAGATGGGGAGCGGATTGGAAGAAAAAATATTTTTTTGGGAAGTTGCCGTTTTTACGGCAACTTTTCTTTTTTTGCGCGGCAGGGGTGAGAGGGGATTCTCGGGAAGCGGGGTGAAGAAATGGCGCGGGAAAAATGGACGGATCTGGAGAAGATCCGAAGACAGCTGCGCAAGATGGCGTTCGGAAAGCCCAACGACTGCGTGAAGCTGGCGCTGTGCGCGGATGTGGACATTGAAAAGCTCGATCTTTCGATGCTGACGGAGATCAAAAGAAGCGAAAAGGGGACCGTGGAAATTAAGCTGCTGGACCGGACGAAGGTGTTGGAGCAGCTGGCGGCGCTGGCCGAGCGCGGAGACGATGGAGCCGAGCGGTTCTTGCAGGCGCTGGCGCAGGGAATGGAGGAAGGCTGTGACGACGGGGTTTTCCAGAAAACAGGTGCGGGCGATGACGTGGTGGATGCCGAAAAGCCGGGACAGCCGGTTTGACGCGATCGTCTGCGATGGGGCGGTGCGGTCGGGAAAGACGCTGGCGATGGGGCTGGGGTTCTTCCTCTGGGCAATGAGCTGCTTTTCCGGAAGGCGCTTTGCGCTGTGCGGCAAGACCAGAGGCGGCGTGCGGCGCAATGTGGTGCAGGAATTATTGCCGTGGCTCGGAAGGCTCGGGATGCGCGTTTCGGAGCGGCGGGCAGAAGGCGTTCTGACGGTCTCGTTCGGGAAGCGGGAGAATGACTTTTTTCTCTTTGGCGGAAAGGACGAGGGCTCGGCGGCGCTCATTCAGGGCATGACGCTGGCGGGCGTGTTTTTGGACGAGGTCGTATTGATGCCGCGGTCGTTTGTCGAGCAGGCGTGTGCGCGGTGCTCGGTGGAGGGAAGCAGGCTGTGGTTCAGCTGCAATCCGGAGGGGCCGCAGCACTGGTTTTATAAGGAGTGGATCTTGCAGGCGGAGAAGCGGAACGCGCTGGTGCTGCATTTTACGATGCAGGACAATCCGTCTTTGAGCCGGACGGTGCGGCGGCGGTATGAGCGGCTTTACACGGGCGTTTTTTACCGGCGGTTCATTCTGGGGCAGTGGTGTCAGGCGGAAGGAAGAGTTTACGACTTTTTTGACACGCAAAGCGTGCGGCCGGTCCCGGCGGGGGATTTTGAGCAGTGGGTCATTTCGTGCGACTATGGGACGGTGAACCCGGCGTCTTTTGGGCTGTGGGGCAAGATGGGCGATGTGTGGTACCGCGTGGACGAGTTTTATTTTGACTCGCGGCGGGAAGGCCGGCAGATGACCGACGCGGAATACGCGGGAAAGCTGCGGGAGCTTGCAGGCGGGAAAGCGGTGCGCGAGGTGATCGTCGATCCGTCGGCGGCGAGCTTTCTGGAGGTTCTGCGCAGAGACGGCTGGAGGGTCAGAAAGGCGGACAACGACGTGCTCTCGGGCATCCGGAAGACGGCGGACGCGCTGAGATCCGGGAGGATCGTCATCTGCGACCGGTGCACGGACTGCCTGCGGGAGATGGACCTTTATGTCTGGGACCAGACGGCTTGCGGCGAAAGGGTGGTCAAGAGGAACGATCACGCGATGGACGATATGCGGTATTTTGTGACAGGCGTTCTGTCGGGCGGCACGGGCTTTTATGCGTGTGCGCCGGAACGAAGATTTGAATGAGGTGAGGAAGATGCGGAAAAAAGCGGTAGGTACAGCGGTTTGCAAGGCGGCGCAGCTGCGCGAGGGGACGAAGCATCCGTTCGGAATGCTGGCAGGCTTAACGGCGCTCGGCGGCGGGGAGCTCGAGGTGTACCGGCAGATCCGGAACGCGGTGCCGATCTTGGACGCGGCGATCGGAAAGCTCGTGCGGCTTTCGAGCGGGTTTACGGTGCGGTGCTGGAACGCAAAGGCGGAAAAGGGCTTGCAGAAATTTCTACGCGAGGTGAACACAGGGCGCGGGCAGGTTGGCGCGGACGGTTTTCTGGCGGCGTTTTTGCAGAGTATGCTCGTTTATGGCAGGGCTGTGGGCGAGATGGTCGTGAGCGGAGACGAGATCACGGCGCTTTTGTGGGGCGATGTGACGAAGCTGTATGTGCAGGAAGGGGAAACGGCGCTCGATTTTGCGTTCGGGCAGTGGCAGGACGGGGAAGTGAAAATTTTCCCGCGGCAGAATCTGATCTTGTTTGCGGCGTGGAATCCGGACGAGGAAAATCCCTACGGAACGTCGGTGTTCCGGAGTATGCCGTTTCTGGTCGACGTGCTGCTGAAGATCTACAGCACGATCGGGTCTAATTGGGAACGGGCCGGGAATGTGCGCTATTCGGTCGTGTATAAGCCGAAGGACGGAGCACTGGTCGACGCAAAGGAGCAGAGCGAGCAGATCGCTTCGCAGTGGTCACAGGCGATGCAGGAGGCAAAGCACGGAGTTGTGCGCGATTTTGTGGCGGTCGGCGATGTGGAGATCAAGGTCATTGGGGCCGATGGGCAGATCCTGGACGCGGAGGTGCCGGTAAGGCAGATTTTGGAGCAGCTGGTGGCAAAGACCGGACTGCCGCCGTTTTTGCTGGGACTGAACTGGGCGTCGACCGAGCGGATGAGCGCGCAGCAGACCGATCTGCTTACCTCCGAGCTGTGGGCGATCCGAAGGGCGGTCGAGCCGGTACTCCTGCGGGTTTGCAGGCTGTGGATGCAGCTGCACGGATTTTCGGACGAGGTGCAGATCGTGTGGGACGAGATCAGCTTGCAGGATATTGTCGAGCAGGCGCACGCGCAGCTTTACACGGCGCAGGCGGATAAAATTTATGCGGAAATGGAGGAAGGGCAATGAAGGTCACAAAGGCGGCGGCTGTGAGCATGAGCGGTGCGCCGGATGCAAAACAGCTGGAAAAAATCAACCGGCTGACGAAGAGAGAAATGAAGGCAGAGGACGTGTATGTGTTTTCCGTGCGGCTGTGCGACGATCAGGTCGACCGGGACGACGAGCGGTTCTCGGCGCAGTGCATTCAGGAGCTGGCGCAGCTTTTTATCGGCAAGACGGGCGTGATGGACCACGCATGGTCGGCGGAGAAGCAGGTGGCGCGGATCTTTGATACGGAGGTCCTGACGGAAAACGGCGTGACGTTTCTCAAGGGCTGGGCGTATATGCTGCGCGGCGAGGAAACGGATGGGCTCATCCGGCAAATTGAAGGCGGCATCAAAAAGGAGGTCTCGATCGGCTGTGCGGTGAGAAGAAGGCTCTGTTCGATCTGCGGCGAGGACTATGGCGCGTGCGCTCACGTGAAGGGTGAGGTTTACGGAACGGAGCGGTGCGCGGCGATTTTGTGCGAGGCGGCCGATGCGTATGAGTTTTCGTTCGTGGCGGTGCCGGCGCAGCGGGAGGCCGGGGTCCTTAAAAAGCAGGCGGGCTCGGGAGCGATCCCGGACGAGCTTGCGGTGAAGCGGCTCACGAAGGAGGCAGAGCTCGGAAGAGCGTACCGGCAGGAGCTGGAGACGCGGGTAAAGCGGGCGGCGATGCTTTTGGAGCTGGAGCTGGACGACGGACTTTTGACAAGGATCGTGCGAGCGATGGCGGCGGAGGACCTGCGGGCGCTTTCCAAGGGACTCGAGCGCAAGACGGCAGAGCTTTTTGCACCGGAGCCGCAGATGAAGGTGGAGGCGGAAACCGCGCTGGAACAGAACAGTGCGTTTCTTATTTAAATTTTGAAGGAGGAAACAACAATGGCAATTTCTTTTGAGGCGATCGGCGAGCGTCTGGCGACGTTTGCGGCGGGGTCCGGTCTGACGGCGGGCAAGGTCTGCAAGATCTCGGCGAACGGCACGGTGGGGCCCTGCTCGGAGGAGGGGTTCTGCGGCGTTGTGTCGGAGGTGCGCGGCGGCGCGGCCGGCGTCATTCTGGACGGGTACGTGTAGCTTTCCTATGCGGGCGCGACGGCGCCTTCGCTCGGCTACGCGGTGCTCACGACCGACAAGGATGGGAACGTCGTTCCGGCGGCGCAGAACGGCTCGGGCAGAACGTGCCTCGTCGTCAGCGTGGATGCGGCAAACAAGAAGATCGGTCTTTTTTTATAAGCGGAAAGGAGAAGGACAATGGGATTTGATCATGTAAAGCTGGAAAAGGGTATGTACCGCGAGAGCGGCAAGACGTTTACGCAGGTGCTCGAGTCGCTCGACCCGAGCGAAAATTACAGAGGCACGGCGCTCGAGGGAACGGATGCGTTCCAGCGGCAGCTCAAGCGCTTTGACATCAAGGCTAGGGGCGCGTACTCCGACCCGGTCGAAAAATTCTTCCGCACGATGGACTCGAGCGTGCTGTTCCCGGAGTATATCGCGCGGGCCGTCAAGCAGGGCATGGAGGAAAATAATGTGCTGCCGAAGATCACGGCGAGCACGACGAGCATTGACGCGATGGACTACAGAAGCGTGTATTCGGTCCCATCTGAGCAGGACAAGATGCTCATGCAGGTAGCCGAGGGTGCGAGCATTCCGGCCACGCAGGTCAAGACGAAGGACAATCTTGTAAAGCTCAACAAGCGCGGCAGAATGCTCGTTGCGTCGTATGAGGCCATCCGCTTTCAGAAGCTCGACCTGTTTTCCGTTACCCTGCGGCAAATCGGCGCCTATATCCAGACGATGCACTTAAAAGATGCGGTGGATGTGCTGGTAAACGGCGATGGCAACAACAACGCGGCGGCGAGCTTTACCATTGGCACGAGCCCGCTTTCCGGCGAGGCAGGCAAGCTTACCTATCAGCAGCTCGTCGAGTTCTGGGCGCAGTTTGGCCCGTACGAGCTCAATAGCTTCCTCATGAACACCGGCACGATGGTCAAGATGCTGTCACTTAGCGAGTTCCAGAATCCGCTGACGGGGCTCAATTTCCAGGGCACGGGCACGCTGTCGACGCCGCTGGGCGCGGAGCTTCTGAAGGCAAGCTGCGTCGAAGACGGCAAGATCATCGGTCTGGACCGGCGCTACGCGCTGGAAATGGTGCAGGCGGGCGATGTGACGGTCGAGTATGACAAGCTCATTGACCGGCAGTTAGAGCGCGCGGCCATCACGTCTATTTCGGGCTTCGGCAAGATCATGCCCGAGGCGGCGAAGGTGCTGGTGATCGGATGACGGTCCTGGAGGAAATTTACGAGGCGGCCGGGAAGGCCGCCCCTTCCGGGACGGACGAGGCGCTTTTGAAGCGGCTTTGCAGAGCGGCTTCTGCGCGGCTGGAAGGGGAGCTTCGTGAGGGCGTGACGATCGAGGATTGCCGGGACGCTTTTGTGTGCGCGGCGGTCTGGACGGCGCTTGCGGGGCTTTGCACGCAGGAAAGCGCACAGAGCTGGAACGTGGAGAGCTTTACGGTGGGCGATGTGAGCGTGAAGACCTCGGGCGGAGAGAAGACGACGAGCGCAGGCGTTCCGGGAACGCTTCTTTCGCAGGCGAAGGTGCTTTTGACGCCGTACTGTAGGACGGAAGGGTTTTCGTTTTTGGGGGTGCGCGGATGAGGACGCTCGTGGACGCGATCTTGCAGGGGTACGGAAGCCTTGTGAGCGTGACGGAGGGCGAAGCTTCCAGGACGTTCCGCGCGTTTGTAAGGCCTGTGACGGAAAAGGGCTGGCAGGCAACAAGATCGCTTTTTGGGCCGCTCGGCGAGGTGCGCAAGGGGCAGTATGTTTACATTGGGCCGGCAGAGGTTTCACTTTCGGTGGGGCAGAGATTGACGGTGCGGCAGGAAAGCTACCAGGTGCGCAGGTGTGAGACGGCGTACATGAAGGACGAGGCGGTCTATGTATGGGCGCTTTTGGTGAAGGCGGAAGGAGACGGCGTATGGAACAGCTGATCGAGGCGGTTTTGAAGTGGCTGAAGGAGCAGGGCTTTTCGGCCGGACGCCGGACGCCGGGCAGGATTTTTTCGCCGCTGGAAAAGACGGTCGTGGCTGTGGGCATTGAGAAGGCGGAGGCGAAGGACGCGGGGCTTTTTTCGTATCTGGGACAGGCGCAGATCGAGGGGAAAAGCGTGTCGCTCTATGGAAGGCGGCTGGAGGCGGAGCTTGCGCTGGAGGTCCTCTCTCCGGCGGCTTTGGGCGCGAAGGGGTGCATGAAAGAGGCCGACGCGCTGTTGACGAAGCTGTCCGGCACGATCGCGGGAATTTCGCTGGGGGAGATCTCGGTGGAAGCGTGCAGATTTCTGGCCGATGAGGACTGCTTCGGCTGTAAGGTGACGGTAAAGGCGCAGGCGTATTTGTATGCGCTTTCGAACGAGGAAGAGACGGAGTTTACGGACTTTATGCTGAAAGGAGAAGTGCAATGAGTCTTATCTATCATGAGCGGCCGGGCGTGTATTCGAGCTATGACGCCTCGTCGGTGATCGCAAGAGGGTCGACAGAGCGCGTCATCGCGCTGGTGGGCGTGGCCGAGGCGAAGGCGGGGCTTTATACGCTCCACTCGTATTCCGAGGCAAAAGAGGCGTTCGGCGAGACGAGCGAGCTTGGACGCATGGCGAAGATCGCCTATCAGAACGGCGCGGGGACGGTGCTGGCAAGTCCGGTGGCGGAGGACGCGCTGGAGGATTATCAGGCGGCGCTGGCGCTTATTTTTGCCGAGAAGCAGGCGAGCTTCTGCGTGGTTGGAAGTGTGCTGGAGACGGTGCACAAGGCGCTGCGCAATGCGGTGGAGGAGGCGTCGCAGCAAAAAGGCGAGTGCATCGGACTGGTGGGGCTTTCTTCGCCGACGCTCAAAAACCTGACGGATCGGGCGGAGGCACTCAACTCGGAGCGGATGGTCCTCATCGGGCCGGACGTGTATGTCTGGGGCGAGAGCACGGCATCGGGCGGCGCGATGGCGGCAAGTGCGCTGGCCGGTATCCTGACCGATCAGTCGGACCCGGCGCTGCCGCTCAACGGACAGGTCCTGTACGGGCTTACGGGCGTGAGCGAGGTGTATGAGGAGACGGAAATCGACGCTTTGGTGACAGGCGGCGTGACGGTGCTGGAATGTTATGGCGGCAAGGTCAGCGTGATGCGCGGCATTACGACGAGAACGAAGACCGGCCAGAGTGAGGACGCGACGTTCCGCGAGCTCGGAACGATCCTGGTGGTGGACGATGTGATCCCGGCCATCCGCAAGAGCCTGCGGGCCAAATTTGCGCGGGCAAAAAATAACGCGCTGACGAGAAACGCGATCAAAAGCCAGGTCATTGTCGAGCTCGAAGACCGCATCAGCCGCGAGATCATCGAGGGGTATGAAAATCTGACGGTGACGGCGCTCGAGTCGGACCCGACGACGTGTCTGGTGGAGTTTTCGTTTACCGTGGTGCATGGGCTGAACCGGATCTTCCTGACGGCCCATATCAGCGTTTAAGGAGGAAAGGGTATGGCGATTCGGAAGATTCCGACGACGGCGGATATTTATCTGGAAGTGAACGGCGTGCGCGTGGCGGTGGTGCAGAGCTACAAGGTGACGGCCAGCCGGGAAAGCAAGGCAATTTACGCCTTCGGCCAGTCTGAGCCCGTGACGACGATTCGCGGGCAGAGCCAGTACACGCTGGAGCTGACGAGGATCTACGCGACGGATGAGGCGATCCGCGATGGGCTGAGCTTTGCGGAGATGGACGATTTTTCGCTGGTTATCTGCAAGCCCGACCGCAATGTCATCTACACGGGCTGCCAGTGGAAGAGCTTGCAGGAGAGCGCGGAGGTCGGCGGAAACGTGCTGGAAAAGGTCACGGTCGAGGCAGGACGCCGCATTGAAAACCTGCTATGAGCGAACGGTCGGTGCTGGAGCTTTTTGCCGGCGGCGGCAGGCGGGAGATCTCCAATGGGCTGGAAGTGCGCGTGGTCCCGGCGTTTGCGGTCTTGCAGGCGCGGCGCGAGGCGATGGAGCTTTGCGGGGAAGATACCGAGGCTCTGGGGCTCTGGAGGAACGCGTGTCTGCTTTCGCGGGCGGTTTTTAAGGACGGCGTAAGGGCGTTTTTGAGCGGCGAGGCGGTTTTGCAGGCAGTCTCGGCGGAGACGGTGGAAAGCTGGACGAACGCCTATGCAGAGCTTTGCAGGCAGGAAAACCCCGCTTGCAGCGCGGAAAATGCGGAAAAGGCTGTGCAGGCCTTGCAGGATGCGGAGTTTGAGCGGCTCAAGTGGCGCGTTCTCAAAAGCTTCGGCGTTCTGCCGAACGAGGCGCGGGCGAAGCGGATGACGGATGCGGACTATCTTTACTGCGCGGCGCAGATGATGCTCGATGCGCAGGAAAAGCTGGAGGCGCTGTGCCCGTCGTGCCGGGAAAAGGCGAAGCGGGCGCGATGCGCGGTGTGCGGGGAAGAACTGGCGGAGGAGAACGCGGGGTTTGACGAGAGCAGATTCGAGGAATTGAAGCATGGTAGAGTATATGATGCGGCTTCTGCGGGCGCAGGAACAGCTGGCGGCGCAGTTTGACCCGGCGCGGCAGCCGGAGGTGCGGGAGGCTTCGCTTCCGGAGGCAGCGGTTCGGCAGATCGATGCGCAGGAGGGCGCGGAAGAAGAGAAGGTTCGGGCTCAAAATGCGGCTGCGGAAATTCAAGGGAAGGACTTGCCGGAGACTTCAGTCGAAGATACGCTGCGGGAGGCTTCCAGGCAGGCGATGCGGGTCGAGGGGCTTTCGGCGCAGAAGGCGGCGCGGGAGCAGGTTTTAAGAACGCACGAGCTGGAACGGGCGATGACGGCGCTTTTTGAGCGGCAGACGGTCCGGGTGACGGAACGGACGGCCGACAAAGAAGGCGGCGGGGTTTTTGGAAGCGCACGGTCTAACATGGAGCTGGCGGGCATTGCGTCGAGCCCTTCGCAGCGGTCGATGATGGAAATTTCGCGCTTTTTTGAGCGCGACGCGAGACGGTACGGTTAGGAGGAAGAAGATGCTCAAAATGCGGTACGGCGGGTTTGTCTGGCCCAATAATCCGCGGACGTATACGCTCACGGCCAAGCGCCAGACGGCGGTGCACAAGGTGCCGGGCGGGGGCTTTGTGGTGCAGGATCTGGGAAGAACGGCGGCTGTGATGCAGGGAGAGGGCGAGTTTTACGGCCCGGGCGCTTACGAGACGTTTCAGGCGCTTCTGGCGGCGTTTCAGAAGGGCGGGTGCGCGGCGCTGGCGCACCCGGTCTGGAGCACGGCGGGGGCGTACTTTACGGAATTGCAGCTGACGCAGGAGCCGCGAGACGATTATGTGGCGTATCGGTTCACGTTCTGCGAGGCGCCGGGCACGGATGGGTCCGGGATGCTGCCGGACGAGGAAAAGGCGCTTTTGACGGCGGGGAAGCGGTATTTGCAGATGGCGTCGGGACAGTCGCTGTGGTCGCTTTGCACAGAGTACGGGCTTTCCATGACGGAGCTTTTGCGGCTCAATCCGCAGATCGCAAAGCCCTCGCAGGTGCAGGCCGGAGAGCAGGTGCGCGTGCAATGATCGGAATTGTGAAAAGCGCGAAGGGCGCAGGGACGCAGCTGCCGGCACTTTTGCAGTGGAGCGTCAAACGGACGGATGGAGACCCCTGCGACAGCTTCAGCGTGCAGTTTGCGTGCTCGAAGGAAACGAAGGCGGTTTTGGAGCAGGCGGCGGAGTTTCAGGCGTACGAAAAAGGACGGCTCGTGTTTACGGGGATCGTGGACGATTTTGAGCTGCGGCTCGGGAAGGATGGGGTGCTGGCAGAGCTGACCGGGCGGGGCCTGGCGGCGCGGCTCATGGATATGCAGACGAAGGCTGCCGAGTATGTGAGCGCGCAGCTGACGGATATTCTCAACGCATATGTCAGGCCCTGCGGCGTTTTGAAGATCGAAGCGGACGAGATGGGGCCAGTTTCCAATTTTGTGGTGCAGACGGGCGGAACGTGCTATCAGGCGCTGGCGGGGTTTTGCAGGCACAGCGCGGAAATTTATCCGCGGTTTCTGGCAGACGGAACGCTGGTTCTGAAAAGAGAAGCGGCGGGGAAGACGGTTGCGCTCACGAGCGGCATTTTGCGGGCGCAGTATGTCCGCAACCGCTACGGTGTGGCGGCAAGGCAGGTGCTCATCAACACGAGAAACGGAAGCACGCAGGAGGCCTCTTACGCAGAATTTCAGGCCGTGGGCGGCACGCGGGTGCAGTACGCCGGAAGAACGGGCGATAAGATCCGCGCGAGCTTCCGCACGGCAAAGCAGCGGCTGGACGATACGAAGCGCGATGAAAAGCTCCTGTATGTGACGTGCGCGGGGAGCTTTCTGGCAGAGCCGCTGGACAGGGTCTCGCTTTCCGTTCCGGCGCTCGGCATTTCGGGGACGTTTACGGTGCAGGAGGTGCAGTCGAGCTGCGATGAGACGGGGTTGACGTGCACGCTCATTATGAGGTGATGGTATGTGGTTATCCAAACGTGTGATGCTGGAAAGAGACGAGGACGACGCGGCGACGCTCGGGACGGTGACGATCGGAGGCGATGCGCCGGCGGTGCTGACGGACGCGGAAAAGCGGCGGGCAAAGGTCATTTCTCCGGGCGGGTACTGCTGGAACCCGGCGGCGACGGACTGTGTGCTGGTGGTGAAGGGGAACGAGCTGTATGCGGCCGGTATGCCGCAGAGCGGCACGATGGGGTTAGAGCCCGGCGAGGTGCTGGTGTTTTCCAGAGGGGCCAGCGTAAAGGTCTCGAACGACGGCAAGATCTCGCTGACGGGCGATGTGTATGTGGAGGGCGACCTCTACGTGAACGGACAGAAAATGGAGGTGCCGTGAATGGAGAATTTGCTGCGAGACGGCGATTATGTGCCCAATGGGTTCGGCGGCTTTACAAGGCTCTATGGGGCGCAGGAGGTCCTGGCACGGGCACTTTTCAAGCTCACGTGCAGAAAAGGAAGCTTTCCGTTTTTGCCGGAGCTGGGAAGCAGACTGTATGAGCTGGGGCGCGAAAAGCCTGCGGCGCGGGAGGCGATGGCGAAGCTTTTTTGCGCGCAGGCGCTTTCCGGCATGGGGCTGGATGTGGAGAAGGTGACGCTGCGGGAGCTGGACGGCGGGCACGCGCGGCTCGAGGTGCAGCTGACGTATCAGGATGAACGCCAGGCAGTGGAGGTGCTGATTTGAAGGAAGTACAGGAGCTTTATGAGCAGATGCTGGCCGTTTTTGAGGAAAAAACGGGCTTTACGATGGACGATACGGCGGACCTAGCGGTGCGGCTCTACGCGGCGGCGGCGCAG
>ERZ808242.1491-NODE-1491-length-12795-cov-3.454239_pt1 | contig 12795 bp, 13 predicted proteins | sample MGYA00521244_ERZ808242 | MGnify/ENA primary metagenome ERZ808242 (study PRJEB31516, sample SAMN03275573) | gut metagenome | biome: mammalia-associated habitat; material: feces | host: Papio cynocephalus | place: Kenya | collected 2012-07-27 ... | reverse complement strand
TAAACAACAGGAGGGATAAACATGGCAACAACGTTAAGTGAGCAGGCAAAGCAGTATCAGGACGAAAATCAGATTCAGGATGACGCTTCCGCAAAGGCACTTAGGGAGCAGAACTACAAGGATTATTTCAATCAGCAACTGCAACTGGCTGCGGCGAAGCAACTCGGTGACAAGTATTTCCAGGAATCCATGAACCGACAGGGGATGGGGACAAGCGGTCAGACCGACACTTCGAGGGCGATTGCAAACAACGCATACATGAACAGACAGCAGACCAACCTTGGAAACTATCAGTCGACCGAAGCACAGATTACCGCCGACAATGCAACGAGATGGCAGAACGAACAGGCTTCGAAGGATTCGAACTTCATTACCCAGTTGAACAATATCGGAGAAAGCACGATGTCCACAAGCGAGAAAAACGCACTCATCGACAAGCTTCTCGAAAACTACGGCTATGCAAGCGGAAATGCAAGCAGTGCGGTTCAGTCGGCAATCGATACCGCAAGAGCGCAAGTCAATTCCAGCGTTCCGAGCGGAGCGGATTCCTCTTGGTATAATGACGCAAATGCCCTTACCGAGGAAACCGACATCAAGTCTTCTCTCAGCAATTGGGGCAAAGCAACCGAAGCAATGCTGAAGAACAACAAGAAATATGGTCCAGACATGGACGGTGGACTCTTCATCCTTCAGAACAACAACTCGGAGCGTGCGTATGTCTATTACAGCGGTGGAAAATACTATCGCATTTCCGAGGAACAGGCGAAGAGCCTTGCAAACAATGGTGCAAAACAGCGTCTGTTTGTCGATGGCACAATGTATCAAGACCGCAACTTCGGACTTTAATCGGAGACCATTTAAGGAGGACTTAACATGGGTTACAACGAGACTTTGGGGAAGTATCTCAAGGCGATGAGCCAAAGCCCCGACAAGGTGAACCGAGTCAGCACGAATGACCTCGGCTCTCTTTCGGATGAGCAGAGAAGCGCGCTTTCCAACGATTCCGCGGTCACAAGCGGTGAAAGAGCAGTACAGGATGAGTCGCACCAAGACACGAAGACGCTTATCCAGAGAACACGAGACACGATGAGAAGTGCAAGAATCAACATCGACAGAGGTATTCTCAATTTCTTCGACGGAATCGGCGATTTCTTTATGGGCGCAGTCGCTTCGGTGGCTGACTGGACTGGCAATTATGACCTTGAGAAGAACATGAAGGACGCAATCAACTATGATTGGCAGAGCCAAGGCGCACTTGTCTTGGACTCCATTACGAGCCCTTTGGACACCATCATTGACGCAACCGCAAGAAAAGGTCAGAGCGGTTCAGTCATCAATGCCTATGGTTCGAATGACAAAGCAGTGGAAGCCTACAAGGCTATCACCACAGGAAACTATGATTCCAATGTCGAAGGAGTCGTGAACAACATCGAACAAGGTCTGGGAAACATGGCGATGTCCATTGCGACAGGCGGTGCAATCGGCGCTGTTGGGAATCTCGGCAAATGGGCGAAAGTCGCAGTGAATGCGGGAATAGGCTTCGTCCAAGGAGCAGGTCAGGGATATTCCACGGTTGCCTCCAAGGACGGAGACATGGGCAAAGGGGCAGGATATGCTGCGGTCAAAGGTATCATCAGTGCAGTGGAAAGAGGCGCTTCCACTGCCATGGGCGGAACTTTCTCCGACAAGGCAAGGAACTTCGTCGGCGAAAAGACTGCCACCAAGCTTTTGGGCGCGACTGGGAACAAGGTTCTTGCAAACTTTGCTGGCAATGCCGTTTCGGTTCTCACTGATGTTGCAGTCGACACCGGTTTCAATTTCATAGAGGAAGCACTTGACCCAGGAATTCAGATGATTTTCGATTCCTCGGCTTGGGACAATGCCTATGGAACTGAAGAGAAGAGGCAGGAGACGTTCACGAATCTTGGAAAATCCGCCATCACTTCGGCTCTCACCTCTTTCCTCACGGATTCCGCAAGACTTGTTGTCGGCAGTGACAGACAAGACTATGTACAAGAGAAAATCGACAATGTTGTCTCTTCGGATGCCGAACTGAAGTCCGACATAGACAAGGTGAACGAGGCACAGGAGATTGCCAAGGAAGCGGCTTTCCATGCTGACGAGATGACCGAAAAACTGAAGAGTGCTTCCAAGGAAGAAGCTAATTCCATCAAGCACGAAATCGAAATCGATAGACAGGTGATGGAAAGTTCCCTCCAAAAAGCAGCAATGCTTTCGGATTCAGTGATGGAACGTGTCCAGAAGAAAATCGGCTTTTCTGAAAGACTCCTCACTGCTCCGAAGGATACTGAAATCCATAGCACAACGGATAACCAAATCAAAGCCATTTGGGATGGTAAGCCCGACACCGAATATCACAAGGTCGGCAATATGGAAGTAGCCAAGGACGGAGATATACTTAAGTATAGGGCAGAGACTGCCTCCCAAGCACCTGAAGCCATTCTTGCCATCACGAACACGCATAGCGACAAGGCAATTATAAAGAGCTCTCTCTTCGGAAGCGATGACGAATTCACGAAAGAATACATCTTCGAATCAAGTTCTCCCGCGGAAGAACTGAAGACCGTTGCGACATGTCTGAGGGATACGAAACTTACCTCCAAGACGTATACCGAAGGAAACAAGACCTATATTGAATTTTCCAACGGAACGAAAATGCACTTCGAGAACGGAGTCTTCAAGGGACTCGGACAACCGAGTTGGGCTAAGGAACTGCAAAGCACGAGAGTCGAGAACGCAACCGAATCCATGAAGAGGGATTCCGCAGTCAACGGCTATGTAAAGCAGAAGGACGCTTCCTTGGTCGTGCATGACATGTCCGAATTTCTTGGAGTCGGTTGGAGCAAGGACGAGACTGCCAAACTCACGAAAAGTCTCGGAAGTGCTTGGGACATGGCGAAAGACGATACGCAGAAAGCCAAAGCAGTACATGACTTCGTTGAAGAGACATTCAAGGGCGAATTTAATTTCGACAAAGGCGAGTTCTCCATGTCCTCGACAAATGCCGATGAGTTTTTCGAGCTTGCAGGCGTAGACCGAAAGACGTTCGAGAAGACGATGACCGAAGTCCTGTCCGACATGGAAGTGCTGTCAACCAAGGACAAGGCTCAGATGGCTTTGGACAAGGTAAACGACAGAACCGAAAAGGTCAAACTCCAAGCGGAACAGAGGGAATACAAACTCAAGGGAATGATAAGTGCGCTCAGGAACAACATGAAGACACTGAACGCATTCCACAAGCTCTGTGTCCGGGCTAAGGCACGTGTTGGGGATTCCAAGACTGCACCCACTCCGACAAATCCGTATGAGAGCATTCCTGTCGAGGGATTCTACAAGCAGTTCCTCAGTCAGATGGATTTCAACGGAACGAACGGAAGGATTTCCGCAAACAAGGTCTTTACTGCGCTTTTCGGAAACAAGACTGCCGAAACCGTGAAAAGGGCAAATGAGGACGCTTCCTTCAATTCCAGAAAAGCCGAGCTTGAGGCAAAACTTCAGACGTTCACGAACCATGATGATGCCGATTACAAGGAACTGAATGAAAAATACAACAAGCTTGTCGAAAACTATGCGAAGATTCAGTCTAACCGAGTCAAGAACCCGAACCTCGGAATAGACTTCAAGTATGACGAGGAAAGCATAGGCGAATTCTACAGTGAGGATACCAAGGCTCTTATCGATGAGCTTAAAAGCCATTTCGAATCAGACGGAAGATACATTCTAGGGACGGACAAGGACGGCAATAAAGTCTATGGGAAGACTCTTGACATCGGCGATGTTCAGATACTGAGCGGTATCATCAAGGACTCGCTGGACCAGAACAGCGAAGCCTACAAATCAAGAATCCGACAGGAGAAACAGGACGCTTTCCAAGTCCAAGTCGAAGCGGACGCAATCGCTTCGTCAAGGAAGAGGGTTTCCTTCTCCAGTTCCGTGACCGGTCCGATGTACAACCTCCGTGACATGTTCGGCGAAAACTCGAAAATCTATCAGATGTTCGTCAAGGACGTGCAGTCTGACCATTACAGGAGCGCACGAAACAAGTACCGATACATGCAGGTGCTTGATGACGCTCAGGAAGAGTTCGGAATAAGCAACCGAGACATCATGGACAGGAACGTGGATACGGAACTGACCGACATGACCACCGGTGCGACTTCAAAACTGAAGATGAACAAAGGCATGCTCATGGAAATCTATGCTCAGTCGCTCTCTTCGGCAAACCGCCAGAAAATGATGGATGACGGCTTCATGATTGACAAGGTGAAATATGTCTACAACGATGTCACCGAAAATGCAATCATAAAAGGACTGACCGAAAACGAGCGCTCGTTCGTCAAGAAGGTTTTCGATTCGGGCTACAATGGTGTCATTCATGACGATTTGTCCCAGTATTCCATCAACAAGAGCGGATACGACTATTTTGAAAGCAACGGCGACTATATCAACCGAAGCATAGGAAACCTCAGACTCGATTTGAGCAAGGTGGATATGCAGATGGCTTCTTCCCTTGGTGCGAATATCTCAAAGCAGAGGAACAACAACAGGAATCCTATCGAAATAGGCAATTTCAAGCAACATTACTCCACATATGCGGGAATGTCCGCCGATTTCATTTCCATGGACAATGTGAAGAGAAACAACACCCTCATGAACCTCAACAACCCTGAGACCAAGGAAAACCTCATCACGACCATGGGAAAAATCAAGGGAACTGACGGAAAACCGAGCGACTTCTTCACCACTTGGCTGAAGCTCTGCAACAATATCTCGACCACCAAAGATGGGAACAGTTCACTGCTTTCTGGAATCTACGCCAATGCAATGGTCACGCCTATCACCATGAACGTTGCAACCTTTGCAAAGATGTACCTCGACCCACTGCGTATGGCAAAGCTTGACGGAGTCGGATGGGGAAAGACTCTCAAGGGAATCGTAAAGGGTTTTGCCTCCCACTTCTCGGCAGGAAATGACGCCATCACGATTGACGGAGAGGACTACAAGAACAGGTACGAGTATTTCAAGACGCACTCGGGCGCATATATCAAGGCAAACGCCGAAAACTATGCAATCAAGAGCAATGTCATTTCGAGCAATTACAGTCGTGTGACTGAACTCCTCGGAAAGCCTCTTGAGTTTGCCAACAACGACATGATGTCGCATTTTGCCTATTCCATCTGCGAAGAGAAGATAAGAGCCGAAAACGCAGGTCAGAACCTCCCGGAATCCGAAATCGTCAAACGTGCTACCGATTATTTCGACACGGTTTCGAATATGACACTTTCCAATGCAGACAATCTCGACACGTCCGACCTCCGCTCTGGAAGACTCGGCAGTATCACGAAATCCCTGTTTGGTGTGTTCGGAGGCGACAACCAGAAGAAAACCGAATACTGGCATGAAGCCATCATGGGAACATCGAGGGCAAACAAGAGACTCGGAGCATATCAGTCGAGTTATGACTCTCTGAAGGCGAAATATGACATGGAACAGGAACAGCTTACGGCTCTCAATGATTTGCTTGAGACTTCCGCCGATGAGGAAATCCCAAAAATCAAGAAGGACATCGAGCAGTCCAAGCAGAACATCAGTGCATACAAAAGCGCCATGGAAGGACTTGCCACCGACATCAGTGCGGAAAAGGACTACACTTCTCCGAAACGTGTCGCTTCGAGACTCGGAAAGGTCGCTTCCATTGCAGTCGTTTCCTCGGCTATCGAAATCGCCTGCATAGATTCACTGAACAAGTGGCTCAAAGGCAAGGACGTCGATGGAAAGGACATCCTCACGGATTTGGCTTATGACACTACGATAGGATGGGTTCCGATTGTCGGAACGATTGCCGACGCCGTTCGGTACAGCTCTGGTATCGAGTCGCTTCAGACCGAAGGTCTCAATTCCATGGTCAGTACATTCTCGAGCCTTATTGCTCTCAAAGATGACAACAGCGATACCGCAAGAAGAAAGGCTCTGTATTCAACTGCCACCTCAATGGGGCAGTTACTCGGCATTCCTGTCAAGAACTTCATGGATTATTTCACAGGGGCGATAAAGAAAGTGGATGTGAAGACTGCGACAGATATCGAGACCGTTCTCAACGGATACAGTTCTTCCTACCTCAAGAAGCAGTCACAGAGCTATATGACCAAGGGAGACCTCACGAACGCAACGAAGGTCACACAGGCAAACCTTGCCTTCTTCAAGACCGGTACGACCGACTGGAGCGTTGCAAGGGAAATCACAAAGGTTTCCGCCGTCCCTAGGGATATTCCTAGCGACCTGAGCAGAACCGACAGGACGACATTCATGGAAATCTACTCCATGTCCACCAAGAACGTGAAAAATCTCATCAAGTCCGATTCCTATAGACTGAAGGACGAGGCAGGACGGCAGAAGGCAATACTCGCCGTCTACAATGCTTATTATGACGTAGCCAAATACGTCACTTCCGCCGAAAAGGACAAGACATTGACCGGTTCTCTGAACAAGGCACTTTACACCTATCTTTACGGGCAGTCCAAGCTAACGAAAGACCAGAAGAAGCTTTTGAGGCAATACGGAATCTCAATTTAGGCACTAAAAAAGGCACTCTTTCACCAAAAGTGCCTTTTATTCTTGCTTATTTGTTTCCTTAAGGAAACAATGTATCTTCCAATATCTTGCATTTTCGCCCTTTTTCTTGATTTTTTGCCTATTTTTTTGTCCTTGCAAACAATATCTTCCGATATGTTCCACCCAATTTAGGCACTTTTTCGGGCACTCTTTTTCAAAGGCTGTCAATCCTGCTTTCGTTCTTCTCCGGTATGTAATGGACATAGACCTGCATGGTGATGGACGGATTAGCATGTCGAAGATGATGACTGACTTCGGTTGCGTTCATTCCCGACCAAAGCATGCGTGTCGCCATCGAGTGACGCAGTCCGTGGAACACGATTTTCTTGACTCCTGCCTTTTCGATGTCGGACTCAAACCTTCGTCTCAGAGACATTTCGCATATGTCGAAGAGCTGTGCGTCACCGCCTCCGTCCTCTTCCATCAGCTTCTTCACGTCCTCGAGGACTTCCGAACGGACTTTGACTTTGCCGTTCGAACTTGCGGTTTTCGGACATGTGTATTTTCCCCCGTCTATTTTCTGCCGTTGGATGTACAGGGTCTTTCCCTCGAAGTCGAAGTCGCTGTAGCGGAGACCGAGAACTTCACCGATTCTCAGCGCACACCAATAGGCGACCTCGTACAGGACTTTCATGCGGAAGTCAGTAATAGTTCCGATGAACTTCTCCCACTCGTCCTTTGTCCAGAATTCCTTTACGGTCACTGGAACGCGCTCGGCTTTGAACGGCTTGAGGAACGCCGAGACGGCACTGAACGTCTCCGAAGTTGCGTATCCTTTGGCGGAAAAATAGTCAATCATCTCGCCGAGCTTTGAAAGCGAAAGGTTCTTTATGTTCGTACTGCAGCCCGATTTCGAGAGCCAGTCACGATACTCGGATATTCTGCTTCTTGTGAGGCAGTCCTTTATCTTCCCCTCACCGAAGAAAACCGAAACATGGTTGTCAATCAGTGATTTTGTTACCCTGTATGTTTCCCAACTGACCAACCCTTCCTTGTATCTCAGATATTCCCACACAAGTTCTGAGAAAGGAAGGTTCGGAAGCTCGCTGTTCTCCTGTTCCTTCTTCAGAGTCTCGATGTACTTTACCCTGATGATTTCGGACTGACGAACCATCGCCTTCTCGGTAATCGAAGCAGTAGACCAGTATTCCTCCTTGAGACCTATCTTCCTAGGGTCACGGATTTCTACCTTCTTCCCATCATAATAGAAACGTACCGCCCATTTTCTTCCACTTGCCACCTTGTATACTTGCGCCATCGTGTTTACCTCCTTATAATATATATGCGCCTTTGGAAATTGTTTTACCTCCTAGGCGGAACACGTGTCTTCCCACGTGTTCTTTTTTTATGCCTTCATTAGGAAAGCGTCAATCACGGCTTCCAGCTTCTTCAAATCACTCTCGGAACAGCAGTCAAGTTTTTCGATGATTCTTTTCTTGATAATAGATACCTCCTTGTTTTCTGGATACTTGTTTTCGGATTCACCAAGAACCCACTCAAGCTGGACACCATACGTGTGGACAATATTATTGATTGCATTGATATCCAAACTATTTGTTTTTCCGTTGAGCCAGTTGAATATGGTTGCTCTTGATACTCCAAGCTTTTCGGCGGTTTGGCTTCTTGACTTATCGGAGTCGAATAATTCCCTTAGCCTTTTGATTGTCAATTCTTTCGTCATAGCCTAAGCCTCCTAGCTACATTGTAAATGATAGGTCTATTGTTTTCAACTTTTTTTGAAATTTTAGAAAAATTAGTTGACATTTTTAGACTACTCGTTTAAACTATTCATAGTCTAAAAACTTAGACCACACGGAGGAAAAAATGGGAAATCCAAAAATAGACAAAGCTAAATTTTCCAAGGTATTGTTAAACCACAAAATGACGAGGAGAGACTTCTGTGAAAAAACTGGAATGAATCCATTCTCTTTATCTAAAAAACTGAATGGTCATTCCAAATTCTCATATGATGACCTCCTTTCCATTAGGAACAACACTGGAATAACTAAAGGCGAATTTGAGGACTTATTTTTTTGCAAAAGTGAGTCTAAATAATTAGACCGTAAGGAGGTAAACAAATGATTAAAGCACGAGACTCTCTCATCTATTTTTTCATCAAGTACGGAGGAAACCAAGACAAGGTGACCGAAGCCATCAACCGACACGAGAAACTCACTGCCAAGGAAGTGGCAAGGGTTCTCGAAGGGGTTGACACAAGCCGATACGTGACGATGTTCGATGACGACTATCCGTCAGACCTCAAGGTCTCCGACAGACCACCGCTTGTCTTCAAGAGAATGTCTGAGGAAACAAGGGAAAGGGTGGTATCCCTTCTGAAGAAGGAGCTTGCCGAAGCAAAGCTGAACCGCGAAAACTTCGAGGAAAGAGACCTTCTTCTCGAACTGATTGCCATCGTCAAGAACCATCTATGAGCAGGGTAACGGAAATCCTGCTGAAGCCGTCTCTTTCCAGACATGACATCGAATACCTTGAGGACGTCAAATCCTCGAGAGCAAACCAAATCATGAGAATCTGCAAGGACAGCTTCAACGGAAGTATCTCCTACCGAGGAGATAGGATTACGACACGAAGCTATTTCGCTTTCAACGGAGAAGATTATGGTACGTGGCTGAAAGAAATAGGAGGTAAATAACCATGGAAGAGAAGAAAGAAGAACTGACACTTATCCAAAGACTGGTCAGAGTACAGCAGGAGCTCAAAGCTCCGAAGGGACAGACGAACAAGTTCGGAGGATACAAATACCGCTCCGCCGAGGACATCCTCGAAGCGGTCAAACCGATTCTCGGAAAGCTTGGAATTGTTCTCATATTGTCGGACGAACCTGTGTTGGTGGGCGATTGGCACTACGTCAGAGCGACTGCAAGGGTAGTACTCGGAAACGACTACTTCGAAACCACTGCTTATGCAAGGGAAAGTGAAGTGAAGAAGGGCATGGATGAGCCACAAATCACTGGTACAGCTAGTTCCTATGCACGCAAATATGCGATGAATGGTCTTTTCGCTATCGATGACACAAAGGACTCGGATACCAACGAGGTGACCGAACTGACAAAGGAAACCATCAAGAAGCCGACTCCAGAACATATCAAAGAGCTTCAGGAACTAGGCGGTACGCTCGAAATCGTGGCGAAATACTACAAGAAAGACGTAAATCAGCTCAATGACGGAGAGCTTGTGAAGATGATTGAGCGCAAGAAGGCAGCCGAGGCGAGAAGAAAGAAAGAGGTGGAAGAAAATGCTGAGATTCAATGAGGAAACACACACCTATGACGAGGACGGGAAAAAGCTCATCTCGGTCACACAGCTTCTGACCGCAGTCGGCATTGCCGAGCCTCTCGACAAGGTAGACCAGGAGAAACTGAGGCGCTCCGCCGAAAGAGGAACACTCGTACATGGGGAAATCCACGACTATCTCGTGAAAGGAAACATAGGTTTCACTGCCGAACTCGAAAGCTTCATCGAATGGCTTGCCGTATCTGAGTATGTCGTTGTCGAATCCGAAAGTATGGTCAATGATGACGTTGTGGCAGGAACGCTTGACCTGCTGATACGGAACAGGAAAACAGGCGAGTATGCCATTGCCGACTTCAAGACCACAAGCGAGCCTCATGTCGATACCACAAGCTTCCAGACATCCATCTACGCATACCTGTACGAGAAAACGAGTCTCGGAGAAGTGACGATACCGAAGGTATTCATGCTCTGGTTCGACAGGAACGGAAAAATCACTGAGATTCCGCTCATGAGACAACCGAATGAGAAAATCGAGAGAGTGATTGACTGCTACCTCAAGGGCGAGAAATTCACTGAGCAGGAGCCGACAATCACCGAGCAAATCACTCGTCTGGAAGACATTGAAAGCCTTCTCCGAGTCCATAAAGCCGAGATGGAAATGTACGAGAAGAAGGAAGCCGAAATCAAGAAGGCACTTGTCAAAGCCATGGAAGAAAACGGCATTTACAAATTCCAAGGGGAAACCCTCAGTATCGCCTACGTGAAAGCGGGGACAAGAAACACCTTTGATTCCAAGAAGCTCAAGGCGGAACATCCAGACATCTACGAACAGTACGTCAAGACATCCGAAACAGCACCGAGCGTGCGTATCACTTTGAAAAAGGAGAAAGAGAAAGATGAATAGCATTGTCATTTCAGGAAGATTCACAAAAGACATGGAACTTAGGAAGACCAAGGACGGAACAAGCTTCCTAACGAATACCGTAGCAGTAGACGGATATTCCAAAGGCGAGAAATTTGCCGACTTCTTCACGGTCAACTTCTGGGGCAAGAATGCCGAAAGGGTTGCCCAATACGGAGGAAAAGGCATGTTCGTACAGGTTCTCGGAAGAATGCACCAACGTCAGTACGAGGACAAGAACGGAGTCAAGCGGACAATCTGGGAGGTCACAGCCGACCAAATCGAAATGACTATGAACAAGAAAACTGACGGAAATTCCTCGAAAGCGGAAGCGGTTGACGCAATCGACCCGAACGACCTCCCTTTCTGAAAGCCATGTTCAAGAAATCAGTGATAACAATCCCTGTGGACATCATCCACAGGGAAATGGTGACAATCGAAATCGAATGCGACCATGACGACAACCCAATCGATTTGATTGACGACAGGGCTGTTATCGACAAACTGCCTTACAGTCAGGAACAGTACGAAAGGGACGGCGATGACATCGAAATCCGATGGGAAGACGCCGAAGAAGAAGTAGTCGAAGACGAAAACGACTATCCAGACGAAGACGAGGACATGGAAGAATGAAAAAGTTCATCGTCAAGAAGAAAATGACTGCCGAATACGTGATTTACGAGTCGGTATATGCGGATGACAAGGACGAAGCCCAGTCGAAAGCCGAAGCCTACTATGACGTGATGGATTTGGAAGACGTCTGGATGAAACCAAAGAAACTCTCCGCAGAAGTGATAAGCGTGAGAAATGGAGGCAAAACAAATGACACAGGAAGAGAAGAAAAGACTGGTAATCAAGACAGCCAAGGCGATTGAGCAGAAGAACACTGCAATAGCCACTGCCGAAAGCGTGTGTGTGAAGCTTTTGAAAAGCGGAAAGGTCGACTCGTACGACATGGTCAAGATATGCGAAAGGGTAGCCAAATACATTATCAGGTCTGCCGAAGCATATGACGAAATGTACAAATGCATGTCGGTCGACGAGGCAAAGAAATTCATTGATTCCATCGGCGCAGACGAAGTGAAATCAGACAACAGAGAACTGAGAGACCTTGCCCTGTTCATCATCGGAGACAAGCTCGAGGACTACATGAATGAGTGAGGAAAAGCATGAAGGAAGCTATTACGCAGTGCTTCCATGGTACGTATTGAAAGCTGACATCTCCGACTCGGCAAAAGTACTATGTGGATTCATATCCGCTTTCACTTCAAAAGACGGTTTCTGCACTGCTTCGAACGAGTACTTGGCAAAGACCATGGGAGTCGGTGAAAGGCAAATCAGAAAACTTCTTACAGAACTAGACCAAAGAGGACTTATAACAAGAGACCTTTCAAAAGATTGTTCAAGCCGAAAAATCTTCATCAAATGGCTCTCAGAACCAAAATTTGAGGGGGAGGAATTAGGAGTTCCTAGGGGGAGGAATTCAGAGTTCCTAGGGGGAGGAACTAGGAGTTCCACGGTGGAATTGGCAGTTCCTACTGAAAATCAAAAAAACACAGACTTTTCTCAAAAAAGTGACCAAAATCCTCAAATTTCTCAAAATTCCTCCTTCGAAATTTGCCAAAATGAGAAAGAAAAAAGCTTTCCCCCACTATCCCTTACTCCCCTCTCTTCTTCTTCCCTTAAGAATCCTATTAGTAATACTCCCTACAACCCACTAACCCCCATTTCAAAAGAAGAAAGAGAGACTCTTTGCGCGCGTGACCCTCGGGAATTGCTCTTCGATGAGTTCTGGAAGGCTTATCCGAAGAAAAACAGCAAGAAATATGCCCACCAAGCATTCATGAACATCAAGGGACTTTCCAAGGTATTTCCAACGATGATGAATGCCCTTGAAAAGCAGAAGCAGTCGAACGACTGGTTCAAAGACCATGGGCAGTACATTCCAAACCCTGCGACATGGATTCACCAGGAGCGTTGGAACGACGAGGGAGTGAAGGACACTT
>ERZ808242.1489-NODE-1489-length-12806-cov-3.506392_pt1 | contig 12806 bp, 11 predicted proteins | sample MGYA00521244_ERZ808242 | MGnify/ENA primary metagenome ERZ808242 (study PRJEB31516, sample SAMN03275573) | gut metagenome | biome: mammalia-associated habitat; material: feces | host: Papio cynocephalus | place: Kenya | collected 2012-07-27 ... | reverse complement strand
TGCCGAAGCTCGTGTAAATTCCGTACTTTATCGACACGCCGAAGTTCTTGAAGAATATATCGTATTTGTCTCTCGCTTCGCTCTGCATTGCGAGGAGTTCGTTTTTAATCTTCTTTTCGAGATTGTTGGCTATTGCTTTCAACTGTCTGTTCTGTTGAACGGTTTCACGCGAAATGTTGAGCATGAGCTCGCTATCGACTACGCCTTTTACGAAGTTGAAGTAGTCGGGCAGAAGTTCCGCGCATTTTTCGGTTATCATAACGCCCGAAGTGTAGAGCGCAAGCCCCTTTTCGTAGGATTTGCTATAATAGTTATAAGGAATGGTTTCGGGGATAAAGAGCAAGGCTTTATAGTCGACCGCGCCTTCCGCGGAAACGGTTATAACGCGAAGCGGGTCTTTGCCGTCGTAGAAGGTATCCTTGTAAAACTGTTCGTATTCGCCCGCTTTGACTTCCGATTTCTGCTTTTTCCAAAGGGGAACCATAGAGTTGATAACTTCAACTTTTTTTACTTCCTTAGGCTCTTCATGCTTATGTTCGCGTTCGCCTTTGCACTCCTCGCACTCGCAACCGTCATCGTGTTCATGTTCGTGTTCGTCAAGCTCGGGGTACTCGTAAGTCGTCACTTCCATTCTGATGGGGTAGCGGATATAGTCGGAATATTTTTTGACGAGTTCTTTAATCTTGTATTCCGAAACGAATTCGCCGTATTTTTCCTCGTCCGTATCGTCTTTCAAATAAAGAATGATATCGGTGCCGACTTTATCCTTTTCGGCTTCCGTTATGTCGTAGCCGTCCGCGCCCTCGCTGACCCATTTATAGGCTTTGTCCGAGCCGAAAGCTTTGGATATGACTTCAACCTTTTTAGCGACCATAAACGCCGAATAAAAGCCTACGCCGAATTGACCTATGATATCGATATTTTTTTTGGCTTCCTCGTTTGTTTCGCCGTTCTTAAAGGCAAGCGAACCGCTTTTTGCAATCGTGCCGAGGTTGTTTTCAAGCTCTTCTTCCGTCATACCGATACCGTTATCTGAAATTTTTATTGTACGCGCTTCGGAATCGAGCGTGATGTCTATGCCGAAATCGTCGCGGGTAAGCCCGGTTATGCCTTCGGTTAAACTCTTATAATAAAGTTTGTCTATCGCGTCGCTTGCGTTGGACAAAAGCTCGCGCAAAAAGATTTCTCTGTTCGTGTAAATAGAGTTAATCATAAGGTCGAGCATTCTTTTTGATTCAGTCTTGAATTTTTTCATAAATAAATCCCTCCTTTCGGGTGTTTTTTATTTTATTACTCGTATTATACACTTTTAAATTAGCAGTGTCAAGCGTTGAGTGCTATTTTTTACAAACTAATTATATAATTTTTAGAAAAAATTCAAAAATTAAAAAGCCGACGGCGAATAAAAGGTAAAAAAAAGTTTTCAAACGGGCTATAATCTGTTATACTTAGTCAAAGATAATTTAAAGGACAGAAAAAATGGGTTACGTAGTAACGCTCAAAAAGAACGAAGAAAAAAGAATACTCGCGGGCAACGGCTGGGTTTACGCAAACGAAGTCGCCTCTATTTCCGGCAAGGACAAAAACGGCTCGCTTGCGACCGTCGTTTCCTCGGCCGGGCGGTTTATCGGCAAAGGATACATAAATCACCTTTCGAAAATTCTCGTGCGCATATTCGTGCGCGACGAAAGAAGCGACGAGGAAGTTATAAAAGAAAGGCTTTTAGAAGCCGTAAACTTAAGAAAACGGCTGGGGTTTTCGACTTGCTATCGCGCCGTTTACGCCGAATCGGACCTTTTGCCGGGGCTTATCGTAGACAAGTACGGCGAAGCTTTGTCCGTGCAGTTTTTAACGCTCGGCATGGATATGCGCAAGGACTTTATCGTCGAATGCCTTAAAGATATTTTCGCCCCGCGCGCGATAATTGAGCGGAGCGACGTTGCCGTAAGGCAAAAAGAGGGATTGCCGCTCAAAAAAGGCGTAATTTACGGCGAAAACATTTCCCGCATAGAAACGGAAGAAAACGGGCTTAAACTTTCTATCGACTTAATAGACGGGCAGAAAACGGGTTACTTTCTCGACCAGAAGGAAAACCGCTTTGCCCTCCGCCGTTACGCTAAGGATAAAAACGTTTTGGACTGTTTTTGCAACGCGGGCGGTTTCGGCTTGAACGCCGCCGCGGCGGGAGCGAAAAGCGTGACTTTCCTCGACATTTCGCCCGTAGCGTTGTCGGAAGTTAAAAGGAACGCCGCTTTGAACGGCATAACGAATATAGAAACGGTTGAGTGCGACGTTTTCGAAAAACTGCGCGAATACAAAGCAGAAAAGAAAAAATTCGACCTTATAGTTCTCGACCCGCCCGCCTTTTGCAAGAGCGGAGAGGACGTAGCCGCCGCCCTCAAAGGCTACAAAGACATAAACGTTTTAGCGATGAAATTATTAGCGGACGACGGCATACTCGTTTCTTCGTCTTGCTCCCACTTCGTCACCCCGCTCATGTTCAAAAGAATGCTTGCCGAAAGCGCGGCTTCGGCGGGAAAGCGCGCTAAAATCATAGAAGAGCGCGGACAATGCCCCGACCACCCTATCCTTTTAGGCGCGGACGAATCGGCGTACTTAAAGTTCGTCGTCCTTTCCGTCTGCAAATAAATTTTGACGGCGTTTGCCGACAAATTTTGCCAAAACGATACAATTGGTAAAAAAGAAATCCAACCGCTTTTGGTAAGCGGATAAAAAAACCTTGATTTTTATAAAAGGTTGTAGTAAAATATTATCGATATGATGCGAAGAACGACAATCAAAAAAACTCATAGGAAGTTTCATATCGGCTATACGCAGGTAATCGTCATAAGCTTCTTGCTCGCTATCCTCGTCGGCGCGGGGCTTTTAACCCTCCCGATATCGTCGAGAGCGGGGCAATGGACGGATTTTACCTCGTGCCTTTTCACCGCCACGAGCGCGACTTGCGTTACGGGGCTTACGGTAAAGGACACGCTCACCCACTGGTCGACATTCGGACATGTAGTCATCATCTGCTTAATCCAGATAGGCGGACTCGGAGTAATGACTATATTTTCGCTGTTCTCTATTATTCTTTCCAAGAACGCAAGCTTACACAGCCGCGCGCTTGCGATGCAGGCTTCCGGCGCGGTGTCTTACCAAAGCATTTACGACCAGCTCAAACGAATTTTGAAAGGCACGTTCCTATTTGAATTTTTAGGCGCGGTAGCCTTAGGTTTTAGGTTCGTGCCTAAGTTCGCCGTCGACGGAGGTTTCAGAGGCATAATAAAAGGAATATGGTATTCCGTGTTCCACAGCGTTTCAGCCTTTTGCAACGCGGGGTTCGACCTTTCCGGTCCCGAAGTCGGCTCCCTCGTCGGCTTTAACCGCGACCCTCTCGTTATGATAACGATTGCCATTTTGATAATCACCGGCGGTATAGGCTTCCTCGTATGGGACGACTTCGTTAAGCATAAACTACGCTTCCATTACTACTCGCTACACTCTAAAATCTCGCTGTTCGTGACCTTCCTTTTGTTAACGCTCGGCACGGGCGCGTTCTACGGGCTTGAATTCCGCAACGCCGCGACCATCGCCGACATGAGCATAGGCGAAAGAATTTTAAACAGCTTCTTTCAAGCGACGACCTTGCGCACCGCGGGCTTCTATTCCGTACCGCAAGGCAACCTCTCGGACGGTTCCGTTATGTTATCCGACTTTTTAATGCTAATCGGCGGTTCCGCGGGTTCTACGGCGGGCGGTATGAAAACGACAACTTTTGCCGTTCTCGTCATCTCCGTGCTTACGGGCTTTAAAAAGAACGGCGTAGTCACGGTATTCAAACGCAAAATTTCCGACGAAAACGTCAGAAACGCCCACTGCATAGCGATAATTTACGTTATAACGGCGGTTTTGGCTACTACGGCTATATGCGCGATAGACTATAACACCCCGGGCGTAAGCACAAGGTCGATATTCTTCGAAGTCGCTTCCGCTATCGCAACGGTAGGGGCCTCTATGGGCGTAACGGCAAGCCTTGCGACGGCTTCCAAGTATATTCTCATATTCTTAATGTTCGTCGGCAGAATAGGCGGTTTAACGTTCCTACTTACGTTCACGGGCGCAAACAAAAATCAAGAAACTTCAAGGCCGTCCGAAAACGTTGTCATCGGTTAATCGTACAAGCTTACGAAACGCCGTCTCTAACACAACTTTCCCTTATGAAAAGGAGATAAAAACATGAAATCAATTCTCGTAATAGGCATGGGCAGGCTTGGCAGAAACCTCGCCTCCGCACTTTTGGACCTCGGCAACGAAGTTATGATTGTGGACGAACGCGAAGAGATAATCGAATCGCTTGCGCCTAAGTTCCCGGACTGTCATATCGGCGACACCACTAACGAAAACGTTTTAAAATCGCTCGACGTAAAGAGCTTCGACGTGGTTTTCGTCACGATAGGCACAAACTTCGAATCTTCGCTCGTCACGACCATTCTTTTAAAGAAGTTCGGCGCGAAAAAGATAATAGCAAAGGCTTCTCAAGATATTCAAGCCAATATATTGTCGACGATAGGCGCGGACGAGATAATATTTCCGGAGCGCGACATGGCGCAAAGCCTTGCCGTTAAATACAGCGCGTCCAACGTGTTCGACTATTTGGAACTTTCCGACGAATACGGCATTTTCGAAATCCCCGTGCTTTCCTACTGGGTAGGGTCGAGCATTATAAGCATTGACGTTCGCAAAAAATACAAGCTAAACATTATAGCCGTAAAAACGGGAGACAAAATGACGGTTTCCCCCGCCGCCGATTATTCGTTTAGAGAAAACGACCACATTATCGTCGTCGGCAAGCCTAAGGACGTACTCAAAATAACCGACAGAATAAGATAAAAAGCAAAGTAAAACGCCGCAAGCAATCCGTTTTTAGGAATGCCCGCGGCTATTTTTTTTGCGTTTATTTTTGCTAAAATCTTATCGCCTCTTTGAGCCTCGTGAAAAGCATTTCAAGCGGACGAAACAGAACGATAAATACCACGAAGTTACAAGCTACATGCACGACGTAAAACCAAATTCCGCGCATATAGTACACTACGTATCGGCGGGAAAAATCGTAAAACCCGACGGGTATAACGACGTCTACGAACGACGTGAAAAAGCCGAACGCCACGGTAATAAGCACGGCGAATGTAACAAAAACCCAAAGCTTTGTTACGCCGAGCTTTTTAAAGAGCGCGAACGTAAGGCAGATGAGCGGAAAGTGAATAAAGTACTCCAACACCCATGTGTGTACGCCCCACCAAAGCGTTTCTATCACGACGAACAGAGCTACGGACACTACGCTTATAGGGCCGAAACAGAAGCCGTAAAGGGCGCAAAAAAGCGTGACGAGTTCAACGTTCGGCAAAACGTTCAACGCCCACTTTACGGCCTCTAAAAGAGCCGCCAAAACGCCTAATACGGCAAGCCTCGTGGCAAGGCTTGCTTTTTTGTTTTCTCTAAGGTCTTTCACGACTTAGGCGTTAAAATGTTGATGTGCCTATATAAATTATCGCGCCGTCCACAACCGACATGGAACCTATCCCGACTCCGCTCGAAGTAAGCGTTTTACCTTTATATTCGACCTTCTTGATATAGGATGTTGCGAAGTCTTTTTCAACCGAGGTATAAATATAGATGTAAGTGCCGGCAGGTAATTTGTTCTGGCTCAACATTTTTTTGCCGCTCGCATCGCTTGCGTCGCCGACAGCAGTAAGCATAGGTCCATACATACTGCTATAAGTGTAATCAAGAGTAAGGTTTTCCGTCTTTTCGAGATATTGAAGAAGCGAAAACGCGCTTTCGCCGTCTTTTACGTCGGCTAAGTTTACTTCGTATTCGAGCATTTCTTCGCTTGCAATTACAACCATAGCTACGCCCTCGGAAGCAAAATCTTTGTCCGTGAGCTTAATGTCGCATGCGGACATGGTAAGACAAACCGCCAAAACGGCTGTCAACAAAAGTGATAAAAGTTTTTTCATAGGCTTTCTGCCCTCCGTAAAAATTATTACGGCAAAGAAAATTCCTTTGCAAAAAAAAGCAAAGGAAACTTGCGGAAACTTTGTCCCGCCGCCCGCACGCCTTTGCCCACGTACGTAACTATAAAATACACTCTCGGGCGGACCTTCCGACTGTAACGGCAATGGCTGTTGCGGCGTGTTTTCAACGCGCTTTCTCCGCTTGATTGCTTGCGCAATATCCGAAAGTTATTTACTTGTTTTTTTAGGGATTTTACTTCTTATCCCTAATTATAATTTCGCAGTCGCCTTTCGCGTACTCGTCGCGTATTATATCGCCTATTTCGTCCGCTTCTATTTTTCCTTCGGCGTTCTTGACGGAATCTATTTTTCCGTTTACTTGCGCTTCTACGGTCGAGCGTTCGAAAGCAAGGTCGCAACCGTCCATAGTGCAGTTGACGAGCTTTAAGTTTTTAGCGTAGCACAGCGGCTGCGTGCCGGAAATTCTACAATCTATAAAGGTAAGATTTTCCGAATACCAGCCGAGATATTCGCCCTTTACGTCGCAGTTGACGCAAGTAACGTTTTTAGAATGCCAGAAAGCGTCCTTTGTGTCGAGCGAAGAGTTGCGGATAAAAAAGTTTTCGGTATACCGGAACGAATATTTGCCCTTAAAATCAAGGTACTGTATAAAAGCGTTCTTAGATTCTAAAAACGCGTAGACCGATTCGACCTTAACTTTGTGCAAATTCAAATCTTCGCACCGCCAACAAAACTCGTCGGACAAAAAAGAACTTTTGCCTATCGTTATTTTCTTGCATTCGCGCAACGCCTTTATACCCTTAGCGTCAAGGTTTTTGATAAGCAAATTTTCGTCGTACCACAACGCCGCGCGGCAAGCGTCCGTCATGACGGAATTTATTATCGTTGAATTTTTGCAGTGCCATAGCGGATAACGAAGAGAAAGAAAACATCCGTCTATCTTTATGTTCTCGGTTTCCTTAAAAGCAGATTCGCCGTCCTCTTCGCCCTCTATGCGGCAGTCTATAAAGTCCGTATCCCGCGCGCCGTAAAACGCGCGTTCTTTTGCGGAAGTAACTCCTTGTATCGTTTGTCTTTCTTTCATACTTTGTATTGTATCATTATCCGACCCGTTTTTCAAGCGTTTTAGGGCATGAAAAGCAATTTTAGGCAAGAAAAAAAACGTGTTTCCATACAAATAAAGGAAGCACGCTTTGCGTTAGCCTTAACGGCAAATCGACTATTAGTCTATCCAAAGTACTTTTTTGAATACTATAATCGAGATAATGTCGACAAGCCACATAAACGATGCGCCGGGCAAAATAAGGATTATCGCAAGGATTATTCCGAGAATGTTACCCTTCGTAATACTCTTGCACAATCTGTAAATGTTCCAGATAATGTCGAGAACGGGGATAGCGAGAATAAGCTTAACAATCCAATCGAGCCCTTCCATTGCTTTGCAAAACGATTTCATATCAAACCCTCCGGTTATATTTTATTCTCAATTCGTACTTATAACTTTAAAAAGAGAACATTATGTTATATATTTTATTATTAAATAAAAAATTTGCAACTGTTTTTATGCGCTTATACGGAATTTGCATAAAATTTCACGGTTTTTTCACAAATCGTCGAGTTTTGCCCCCTTTTGCCGTTTACTTTAAGGCAAAAACATGGTATACTTTATAGGAAATTCGTTACAGCAAAAGCAAAAAGGAAACAAGATGAATTATATAGGTTCAAAATATTCTCTGCTCGATTTTATATACTCTTCGATAGAAAAGACCCTTGCCGCCCACGGCGACGAAAGAGAGCCTTCTAAGCTCAAATTTGCGGAGCTTCTTGCCGGCACGGGCGTAGTGAGCGCGTTTTTCAAGGACAAAGGTTTTTCGGTTGCGGCTAACGATATTCAGTATTATAGCTACGTCATCTTAAAGCATATTCTCGAAAACAACGACCTTGACGAAGAACGAACAAATAATCTTATCGAAGAGCTTAATTCGCTTGACGGAATCGAAGGTTTTATCTACAAAAACTACAGTTTTACGGGTAGCAAGGACGAAGAATTCCAAAGAATGTATTTTTCGGACGAGAACGCCAAAAAGTGCGACGCTATAAGAACGGCAATAGAAGAAAAGCACGTTAAAGGCGAAATCACCGACGGAGAATATTACTTTTTGCTCGCCTCGCTCATAAACAGCATTGATAAGTACGCCAACACGGCTTCCGTTTACGGCGCGTTTTTGAAAACTTTGAAGCGTTCCGCACAAAAGGAAATGGTTCTCACCCCCTACCCCCTTGTAAAAGGCACGGCGGAATACCACGCTTACAACAAGGATATTTCCGAGCTTATAACGGAGATTTCGGGCGATATACTCTATCTCGACCCGCCGTATAACGCGCGCCAATACTGCACCAACTATCACTTGCTCGAAACAATCGCCCGTTACGACGAGCCGACTATCAAGGGCAAAACGGGCTTAAGGGAATACTCCGCGCAAAAAAGCGCGTTCTGCGAAAAGGCAAAGGTCGAAAAGGTTTTCACCGATATTTTGAAAACCGCAAACTTCAAGTACATCTTTTTAAGCTACAACAACGAAGGGCTTATGTCATTTGAGTCTATCGAAAAGATAATGCGTAAGTTCGGTAAATACAAAGTTTACATCAAAGAACACCGCCGATTTAAAGCCGACTCCGCACGCGACGCGAAAGCCGATTCGACGGTCGAATATCTCCACTGCCTCGTCAAAAAATAATAATCAAAGCAAAAATCAAACGACCCGCTTAACCGATAAGCAGGTCGTTTTCTTTATGCTTTTGTTTTACGCTTTTTCTTTATGCTTTTCGATAGCGGAAAAGAGCATTTGCTCCATTTTTTCCATACATTTTTCTTGGTCGAAAGCTATGCCCGAAGCAAGATATTTTTCTTCGACTTTCGCTTTTTCTTCGGGATTTTCTATCCAGTAATCTATTACGCGCGCAAGGTCTTTTTCGTCGCGGCACTTAAAAACGCAACGTTCGTCCACGGCAAATTCCTTGGTTGCCGAAAGCGGAGAATCTGAAACTATCGTGAGCTTTCCGCAAGCGATTGCTTCTATGCACGAAATACCCTCCAACTCTATTTCCGCGGGGTGAACGTACATATCGGAATAATTAAGAACGTCTATTATCTCCGTACGAGAAAAGAATTTGAATACGGGCTTTACGCCGACCTTCTCCGCCAACGCGCGGTATTCCTTTTCTTTTATGCCCTGACCGCCCAAAACAAGCGCAATCTCGTCTTTATGCTTCGAGATAGAAACAGCCTTTATAAGGGTATCCTGCGACTTTTCGCGCGCGTATCTGCCCGTCGAAAGTATGACGATTTTGTCTTTATATTCTTCGGGCTTAGGAATATCGCGTTTTTTGACGTATGCGTTAACGCCGTTAGAAATAACGTAACCCGGCGTTTCCTTCTTTATCGCCCTTTCAAATACGTTGCGAATAAACTGCGTAGGATAGTGTATCGCATCGACGTATTTGTAAACATGTTCGTAAATAAAATCGTATACGGCTTGGTTTGCAAGCTTTATCTTGTTGACTTTAAAATAGCTCGTAAAGTTTTCCGCCTGCATATGAAAGCCCGCGCTCAAAGGAACGCCGAGTTCTACGGCGATTTTCGTTGCCCGCATTCCAAGCAAAAGCGGCACCATGATATGCGCTATATCCGCGCCGCTCAACGCTTCGCGGATTATATCGTCGTCGGGTTTGGCAAGGGTTACGCCCACCTTTTCGACATAATTGTTTAAGAGTTTGCCCAAGTTGAGCTTAGGCACCACGTAGTAGCCCTCTTGTCCTTTTTTATCGTCGTCGGCGCACAAAACGCGCACTTCGTGTCCTCTATTTTTTAAAAACCTTATAAGGTTCATTGCCGCAATCGTCGTCCCGTTGTTTTCTTTGCCCAAAACGTCGCAAACTACAGTTACAATCATCGTTTTTCACCCCTTAATTATTGATATGAGTTTAGCGGTACATAAAGTATCAACCCTTTTTTCGGGTTTTAAAATATTCGCGCAAAACTGCTTTCGCCTCTTCTTTTAAAACGCCCGCGGCGACGGACGGAGCAAAGGAAGAATTTTCGAACACGAGCGAAGAACAATCGCAACCGCTTTTACCCAAAACATTTTCAAGGTCAATATTGCTTGCGCCGAAAACAAGCCTCCCTATCTTTGTCCACACGAGCGCGCCGCTACACATAAAGCATGGTTCGCAGCTCGAATAAAGCGTATATTCTCTCAAATCCGTTACGCCCGTTTGTTTCATAAAATCTCGTATAAGCCCGTTTTCCGCGTGGTAAGTCGGGTCTTTTTCGGTATAAATTCTGTTTTCGCTTTCAAAAACTATTTCGCCGTTTTTACAAAGCACCGCCCCGAAAGGCTCGTTTCCGTGTTCGACGGCAAGCTTCGAAAGCTCGATCGCTCGCTTCATAAACAATTCGTCTTTAATCTCAGTCATAAAATTCACCCTTGCTTTAGAAAAAATATATCGGTATTTAGATATTTCTATAAATTTTTTCTAAGTCCATTTTTCCATAAACAATATCGATAATTTGAATAACCTTATCTTCATTATCGACCTTGTAGTACAGAATATAATCGTCTATTAAAAACCGACGAAGTGTTTTATCTGTAATAAGCTTATTATCTACAAAACGCCCAGCTTCCGGGAAAGAACATAAAAAACCTATCTTTTCAATAACTTTGGTATAAAAAGCCTTTGCGGCAGTTGGGTTAAGCAAATCTTCCGCAATATATCCGATAATTTTATCTAAATCGTCCAAAGCTTTTTGCGTAAATTTATAAGTATATTCAGAATCCATACTTCTCCGCTAACTTATTCTTTGCCATTTCGCCGTCTATCGTTTTGCCGTCGCGCAAATCGGCTAAGCCCTCGTTTACGCTTTTTGCTTCGTATATTTCGCGCATGGTTTTTTCGTAATAATCGATATCCATTACGACAAGCTTTCCGTAACCGTTTTTAGTAACGAATACGGGTCCGCCCGATTCTAAGCAAAGTCTTTCGATTTCAACGGTGTTTTTCATATCTCGCATAGGAATAATAGTCATAGTTGCCTCCTTTGTGGCTATATTATATACTATATTCAGCCACATGTCAAGTGTTTACGACAGGGAACACCACTTTTACAACACTTGCACATATATGTGCAAACATAACGCAAAAAAGCAGCTGAAAAGCTGCTTTTTTGTGGCTTTCTAATACGAAACAGCTACACGTCTATTTCATAAAAAACACCTGATTTAAGCCCTTTTCCTAACGACATAATTATTATAATGCTTTTTGTGATAAAAATCAACAGTAAAATGCTTCCGATGTCGTGCTTTTACAATTTACGAAAAGAAGCCCGAAACAGATGTTTCAGACTTCCGCGCTTTTAGATATTTTCTTGTATTTGGATTCCGCCTTTCAGGACGATGATAATCGAATTGTCTTTCATTACTCGGATATACTCAACAAGGCGACGAATCGTCACATCGTTATATTCCGAAAAATCAAGACTGTCGGCTAACAGGCATTGCTTTATATTTTCTATTTCTGCATTTACTTTTTCGTTGGAATCAATCCTCCCTTTTATAATTTCAAGTTGCTCTCGTAAAACAACCATTTGAGAACTCAACGACTTCATTTCTTCCTGAAACCGCTTTCCATCACCCGTCGAACTTGCGGCAAGTTCCATCGTTTCGTCCATTATTCCGCTTAACGTTTTTAACTGCTTTTCGATGGCGTACATTTCAAGAGTGTCATCTTCTCCCGTTACCGCATAAGCAAGGTTAGACAATATTAAATTCAAGACATCTTGTTTATCCGAAATCGCTTTACTGATACCTCGGACGATAGTTTTTTTCAACGTTTCGTCATCGACCGTTATCGAATCGGAACAAAATTCCGTTCCGTGTTCCAACCGACTTAAACAACGCCAAACTCTTTTATTTTCTCCGTTTCGACTATATGTTTTTCGTCTATAAGGGCTACCGCATTCGCCGCAGACGAGTATATCCGTCAAAGCAAATTTACCGCTGTACTTCCCTTGCTCAGTAATGCCGGAATCTGTCTTTTTTCTAACGCTTCCACGACGAGCCATTTCCATTTGAGCCATTTTGAATGTCGCGTGAGTAATTATCGCCGGGTGATTGTCGCGTATCAAATACTTAGGCAGTTCACCGCGGTTCTTCTTCACCTTTTTCGTAATACAATTTTCCGTAAACGTTTTTTGCATAAGCAAATCACCACAATATCTTTCGTTTGATAAGATGCCTTGTATAATTCCCTTATTCCACACGGCATTCCCCGTTTTTGTCAATACGCCCTCGCTTTCAAGATATGTTTTTATCTGATCAAGGCTTTTTCCGTCGAGATACATATTGAAAATCGTTCGAATATATTTCGCTTCTTCTTCGACGATTTCTGGTTCACCATTATCGCCTTTTCTATAGCCGAGAAGATTATACCGAAACTTGAACGTTCCCGACTGCATACGTTGACGAATACCCCACCTCACGTTTGCGCTGATATTTTCGCTTTCGGCTTGGGCAAGAACGCTATACAAACCTATCGCCATTTCGTTATCGTTTTTGAGCGAATCAAGGGCTTGTTCTTCAAAATATACGCCTATTCCTTTTGCTTTCAGTCGTCTTACATAATTCAAACTATCAACGGTATTTCTCGCAAAACGCGCAACGGACTTTGTAAGAATAAGGTCGATTTTCCCCTTTTCACAATCGCACATCA
>ERZ808242.1487-NODE-1487-length-12816-cov-19.654964_pt1 | contig 12816 bp, 18 predicted proteins | sample MGYA00521244_ERZ808242 | MGnify/ENA primary metagenome ERZ808242 (study PRJEB31516, sample SAMN03275573) | gut metagenome | biome: mammalia-associated habitat; material: feces | host: Papio cynocephalus | place: Kenya | collected 2012-07-27 ... | reverse complement strand
TCGAAGTTCTCCTCTCCGAATCTGCGCATAGCCCAGGTCTTGCCGATCTGACGGGCTCCACGGATAATAAGAGGCTTGCGGTCCGGCCGTTGCTTCCACTGAAGCAGATCTTTTATGATGTCGCGCTTAATTTCTGTACTCATTTGGCAAATCGCATATTTGTCACATTATTCTAACGTGTTTTGTGCAAATATACACATTTTTCCAATATCTCCGGCAAAAAGTCTCCAGCGGACCTCGCGGCCGGCGGAGACATTAATAACGGAAAGGCTGACCTTTCCTCTCTCAAAAGCAAGAACCTTCTGAAGCGGCGGAACCGGCTTAACTTTGCGGCCGGAATTCTCGCCTGGGGCCTTGGACGGCCCTCGAAGGGGAAGAATTTCCGGTTGCCCTGTTAGCCGGGGAAGGCGACGGCTACCGTTTGCCCGCAGAAAAATACGAGCCGGAGGTCTAGAGATTTTTCTTCGGGATGCGCAGCACCGTTGCAGGTAAAAGCAACCATTTCGTCAACTGCCGAAACATTCTATTTCGCAATAATCATAAAAAAATATTTTTGCGAAATATGAAATTGGGTTGCAATAAATTGTGGATTGACCGGTACATACAGTGATAGCCCATGCACAATCATATCATCAGCATTATCCGCCCTTCAGCCTTGACGAAGGTATCTGGATGATGCTTTACCACGGCATAGACCTGCGCGGAGGTCACCGGCCGCCCGTCCTTACGGATATGCAGCCGCCTTCGGTTGATGATGTCGGCAATCTGTTCGGTGCGCAGACCGCAGTTGCACTCCGCAAGGACATAGAGTATGGCTTCCTCGATTCTCATCAGTCAATGATGACGGCCGTCCCGGAGGCTGTGGCCATGAGCATGCCGTTGTCTGCTCCGAGTGCCTCGTAATCTATGTCAATGCCTACCCCGGCGTTAGCTCCGCGCTCCATCGCCCGCTGCGACATCTCAGCCAGAGCCTTTTCTCTGGCCTTGATGAGCTCGTTCTCGTATGAGCCTGAGCGCCCACCGATGAAATTGCGGATGCTGGCCCCGAAGTCCTTGAGAAAGTTCACGCCAGCGATTACCTCTCCGCAGACGACTCCCTTGTATTCCTTGATGTTGTGACCTTCAATGGTCGGAGTAGTTGTAAGTATCATAATTTTTCTTTTTAGATGAAGCGCAATATTACCTTTTGTTGAAAACATTCCAGAACTCCTCCGGAAGTGTGACATTGCCAAGTGCTGACGCTTCCCTAAACAGCGGAGCTATTTCGCTGTCGCGCCACCCGGCAATGCCGCAGCCGATGCGTGTCACCAGAAATGTCAGTTCCGGGTGCGCCTTTGCGTATGCCGTGAAGTCATCCACGTGTCTGCGGATAATATCAATGCTTCTGTACATTGTCGGAATTGCATAGCATTGACCGGTCATACCGACACCGACGCCCCATTCGGCGCCGAACTCTTCATAGGCGATGCGTGCGGCTCCGCCACCGTGCATTCCTTCCTTGTTACTTCCGAATACAAATACCTCTCCGTCTTTCAGAGAGGTTATGTACCGCGGCGTGATTCTCTTGTTATCTATCATAATGTTATCGCTATTTGCCTGCCTTTCCGCACTTTCGTAAGGTGTTATGTACTCCTCCCAAATGAAATTTTCTTTTCCGGCACCTATCTCGAAGTGCAGTTTGGCGATGCCGGCATCAATCCTTGTGTAGCCGAAGATTGAGCGTCCCGGCCTGATGGAGATGACAGGCATACCACCTTCCTTGCGGCCGATGTACTCGATGCGGAACTTCTGCTGGTTCATGGCAGTCGGGGCGAGAAGTGCAGCCTCGGCTCCGCTTCCGAACCATTCCGGAGTGAGGTCACTCACGTTGCTGATTTCACGGATGTCTTTGCTCTTATGCTGCACGCCATGCGTCTGCCCGTAGCCTAGGGCAATATAGCAGGCAACCTTCTCATCCTTCTCAAGGCGGTAAGTGCCGGCAATCTTACGGTAGCTCAATCCCGCCCAGCAACTGTTCAGGCCGAGCTGCTGCGCCAGAAGGACAAGCCGCTCACCGTAATAGCCGATGCGCTCTTCCAGGTCATCCGCCTTCTTCCCGGCCATCACGAGATAGTTCCTCACTCCGGAGAAACTTCCGTATGACATAGGACCGCTGAACGCCTTCGGCTCATCCGTCACCAGCTGGACATGAAGATGTCCTTCCGCATTGACCTTTTCAATCTCCTCCCTCAAAACAGCAAGAGTCCCATCCGGAATCGCCTCCGGACTGTATCGCCGCACCGAATGGCGGGCGCGGATAGCTTCAATCTGTGTCATTTACCTAAAATCAATTAAATGTCCGAAGTTCAGAGGAATCCGATTCCTGACATACCATTCGATATATAATCAAAATCCGTATAGAGCAACGACATTTATTCGTTTTTCTGTACTTAATACTTCTATTCTTCACTCTCGACCACGTCGAAGGCCTTGCAGAAACGTCCCTTAAGTCCCAGACCTGCGTCATTGATCAGGCTCATCGCAGTGGCGATTGCGTCCGCCTCGTTCACGCCTGTGACCCTCAAGGCCGCCTTCTCTCCGCAGTCCGTGATCACGTTTACCGTGTAGCGGTGAACCATGTCCATCCTGTCGTTCTTCAGGGCCTCGCTGCACTGGCTTGTCGTCCAGACGATCTTGCTCAGGGATGCAGGACGGACATCCTTCAGCATCTTGACCCTCACCTTGGCGTCCGTCCCGTCCGGATTGATCTTCCTGAACCGCAGGCATCCGCATGAACACTCCCAAAGAGGCGGCCTGCGGGGAATCCTGTCCCCGCCCATGCTCGCGCTTTTACGATACCGATAGAGGAACTCCACCTCCGTCATGTCGCCGGTTCCGTAGATGATATCCCACACCGCCTCGCCGCAGACAGGACATTTGCCCGGCTTGCGAAGCACATTAACTATTCTTGAATGAAGTGCCATATCATATATGTTCGAAGTTGTAAATATCTATGATTCAGAATTATCAATCATCATCAGGGTTTATGTCAAACGGAAGAAGTGGAGCATCAGAGCCACTGACGGATTCTTCATTGAACTTGTCAAAGTCGGAGACGAAAGTACGATCCTGTATTACTTTGAACTTTTCATTTTCGCCGTAAGCCTTTTCTTTGGCCTCATCCAGCGAGACCGTACCGGCAGGCTCCGTAGTTTTGTAGTCATTCATTGTCAGGAACTGTTCCAGACGCTGTCTCCAGTCATCCATTGTTGTGATGATATGCACGGCCGCCCGGTGCATTCTTCCATGTGGTAAGACCCATGTCTGGTCTCTCAGCATCAGCCCTCTGATATACGATTTCAGCGGCTGTGTGATGCGTGACAGCAATATGCATCATATTCTGCACCATCTTGAAAAACAGCTTTGTGCTTTCCGATTTTGCATCATAATCAGAACTGCATTCAGCATAGATGTCCGTAATCTTTTGATAATATCGTCTTTCGGAAGTTCTGATTTCTCTGATGCGTTCAAGCAAGTCATCAAAGTAGTCCTTGCCGAAATGGCGTCCCTGCTTCAAACGCTCATCATCCAAAGCGTAGCCTTTGACGAGGAACTCTTTCAAGACAGATGTCGCCCATATCCTGAACTGCGTGGCCTGATAGCTGTTGACCCGGTAACCCACTGCTATTATTGCATCAAGATTGTAGAATAAAGGTGCGCGTTCCACATTGCGTTCTCCTTCAGTTTGAACTATCCCAATTTTTCGGATAGTTGCCACCTCTGACAGCTCACCGCTTTCGAATATCTGTTTCAGATGATAGTTGACGGTCCTGACATCCACTCCGAAAAGTTCCGCCATCCGCTTCTGTGACATCCAAAACGTGTCCCCATTGAAGATAACCTCAATGCGGGCTTCACCTTGCGCAGTTTTATAGAACAATATATTGGAATCTACTGAATTACGAATCAGTTCTCCTGTCGTGACAGTACTTGAGAAGAACTGCCTTGCCTGAAGCGCCATAGGCTTTTTCCCATCCGCATTCTCGGCTATGATCAGGCATGCCAGCCGGGAAAGATGGAAGGCCTCCACCTTTCTGAAAGACCTGCTGCCCAGCCTGACCATATCAACCGACTGGTTGAAATGGTCACCAATTTTCATTCCCTTATCATTGGCCTCAGCAATGGCCTTATCGATCACTGTCCTGAATTTCCAATATCCGGAATACCCTAGTGCATCAGAAAATTCTCGGGAACTCCAGTATTCACTTCCGTCAGCACTCTGGTGACGTATTCCGTCAAATACAGATTGAAGTTCCTGTATATTGCTTTGTAGTCCCATATTCCTCCAAATTTACGAAAATCAAACATAATCGACACCTGCGATCTTATCGCCTTTGCCTCTTTCTGTTCAGGTTCACGAACCTGGTCTCCCTGTAGTCGCAGCCGTACGCCTCGTTGGAGCGGACACAGGTAGTTACAATATTCCTTCCTTATCTTGCCTTCCCTGTGAGAAGTTCATTCTTCAAAAAATCATAGACATAACGCGGACTCTGATAGTATAACCCCGCCTTGTCATTAATGAGCCGCTGATAAGTCTCGGAATTTATCACAATGTCAAGGGCTTCTGTCATGGAAGATGCCTTTCCGTCGTCTATGAGCAACATGGCGAGCTTGGCCACCATATCGTTCTTCATCATCTGCTTCTCGTCCATCATCATCTTACTCTTTTAAGTATTGCCAAGGCTTTTTCAGTGCCGAAGAAATACTGCACGGTCATCCCTTTCATATATTTCAGCTTGCTAACAAGTGTCGGCATGTCTATGAGCTGGTTCTCGTATTTCCATAACTGCACGCCTACACGGTCGTTGGCTATAGGCCCTATCACTATGTCATAGTCGTGGACTGGTGCTCTGGTTGAATTGTTGCGGTTGGCGAGGACAAACTCGGCCCATTGCTCGCTGTAATCATCGAATACAATCGTATGCAAACCTTTCATGTCCCCTTCTTCCACCTCAAACTCCATAACTATCGGCTCACCGTTCTACTGTTGCTCGGTCTTTATCTTTGCCATATTGAGTGCCTGTTCATAGTCTGGCGACAAATAAAACCCTTGACCGAAGTCTTTGTTGGGCTTCGACTTGCACAGATCTATCTTGTCGAAAGCCACATTGGTCCCGTGATATAATTTCATGCTATTCCTCCTCCCAATTTATGACAATACTGTGTGAGATCGTCCACTGCCGACGCGAACGACTGTGTATGCAAATAGTCATAGTGTTGTTCCACGAAGCCGATGCCTTTATAACGTAACAGGTAGTTGAATGCCTGCTTGAGCGTCAACCCGTGACGCTTTCCAAATTCGGTGAGGAATATCACCGTCCATTCTATCTTGTCCTTAGCGTTGTATTCCATTTATCCTTTCCTTATAATACAAATTTACGAATCATTTTATTTCCGAGAGCGCATCATAATACAGAACCAGACCCTTTTGCTTTTCTTTCTTGGACTCTCCATGTCGCAAGGCAAAAATCAACAGGCACATGAATGCCCCAGCATACCAATCCTCCTTGTCGTCGGAAAGACTGTATTTCTGATATGCCGAGCGAGTTTCTTGCTCCGTGTCATATAGCCATCCGATAGCAATAGCCCGAAGGATGGTTGCAGTCTGATTTGTGCTTTTGAAGTGGCGACTATAAGTTTCATAGTCCATGTCTTTTTGCCCCATAAGAGGATTTGCTGTCAAAAGCATGTCCTCACAAAGATGTGAAGGGACTGCCTCTGGCATAATCAGCTTTTTATAGAAAGTGTTTTTGTCATGTTCCCATGTCCATGCGGCTAAGTCGCCTATGATAGCTCCAACCATACTTGTCCAAATGAAAAATGAATAAATCTATATGCAGCAAATTGTAAGCGCAATGGTTGTTATCACCCAAATGCCAATGACAACACAGCAGCCGCTATTCGAGAAAGAACCCTTCGCCAAGTCGAAGATGCTGAATGTCGTTTTCCTATACACCTTATTGTATATAGCTCTCTTGGGATGAAGTATGCCCATTCCTCTCTTGCCATAACCAGGGATGATGGCTCTTTTGATGGCACGTGTTGCACGTCCTTTTGTCCGTGCGCTCAGACTCTTCTTCCAAGAAGGCTTTCTCATTCCGTATCTCATACCTTATTGTTTTTTTAGAATCTCAATATATATTCATCACCGTCCTTGAAGGCATTGGTTCCTTCGAGGTAGCGGCGTGTTTCCTCGAAATCCTCGCCGACGATGTTGGCACTGAATTGTCGAACTCTTGATATAGCCTTGATAATGACGCTTGGGTCTCCCTTTCTAGTCAAACGTCTCAATCCATTCAGATAATCCTCACGAAAGACTGTAGGAATGATAATCTTTGATTGGTCGGCATGTACAAGTTCCGCATTCATCATGATTCGGGATATACGTCCATTGCCGTCGTTGAAAGGATGAACCTCGCTAATCATGAATAGAATGAACAAAGCTTTTGCAAAAGGTGATTTCAATGCCCGGTAGAAGTCGAATCCCTTTATCAGTGTCCCTCTTACAAGTGTGCAGTCCACGAAAAGCGAGTCACCAGCATGGTTGTTCTGCATCTTGAACATGCCTGGATTTCTGTCAGGTCTCGCTGCCATCATGATTCTATGGCGGTCTTGAAGAATCTCTATCAGTTCGTCGGCGTTATTTGGAGTTCGTCTCATCTCTCTTCTGTTTGCCACGATTTGGAAAGTTCCAAGGACATCATGCGAGTCGGCATTTCTTGCTGGCATTGGTTGACCTGTCTCGATGATACGATAAGCGTCTTCTATCTCAAACTCGGTACCCTCGATGTAGTTGGAGAAATAACTCTCGAAAAAGGCAAAGTTTCTGAAAGATGCAGTGGAAATGTTCTGCTCGTCCATATCAGGAAAGAATTCATTGTAAAGAGCCTCGAACAAAGTCCCAAACAATTTGACACGTTCTTGGTCGAAGGGAACTCCTTGTGCTCTGGCTAAAGCACTACCAGAGGAAAGTATTCCTGATGGTTTGGTAGAAAGCAAGGCTCCAATAATGGAATTGAGAGTTTCAAATTCATCGGTCATGTTCAGTTGTTTTGCAATCTCCTTAGCCTTGTCACGGAAGTTATTGATACCAGCCTCTCCGTTTACCACCAACATTTTTTCCAGATTCTCTTCGATATAACTCCTTGGTAAGCACTTTGACACATTGCCACGAGTCCTGCCCTTTTGGAGGTTTTCAAGCATTCGTCTTTCTGTACTTGATATATACAAGTTCTCAATGAAAGGCATATCATGGTCTGTACCCATTGGACCTTTCATCAAGTGAACTTTAATGCCAGGTAAGTCAACGTTTCTGGTGTATTTGTATGTCAAGAAGATGTCACCCTCAGTGGTTGGCTTAAGTTCAAAAGCTGAGCGATGGCTAATGACCGCATGTGGATAGAGTTGTCCTAAAATATAGAAAATGTTTCTTCTAACGATGTCCTCTGGAGCGTCATCCATGTTACTCGTATAGACCCTTGTTGCAATCTTCCTTAGGTGTCCACTCTTCACTTGCATGCTACTACGTATGTCAGCAGTGCCTACTACAACTTCCAAAATATTATGTAAAGTCTTATTTTGTGTCATATTTTTTCTATTAAGCGTTTACTTTTCAGCAAAGATAGTCATATTTTTCGATTAAGAAGCCTTGTTTTACCATATTTTTCGATTAACAGTCTCTATTTTGCCATAATTTTCGATTAAGGGCTGTTTTGTGACCTTCCCTGAGAATGGTTGACACTTTAGATTTTTATTCTACCATATGCCCCCAGAGGCCTGTAGAGCATATAAAAAGTGGCGCCAAGAGAAAAAATTCAGCTTAGCGCCACTCGTAACTCACTGGTATTCAATACATAAATACCCTAATACTCCTCCTCGTTAAATCAGCCAAGATGCTTTTGTAATCATCTTATGTTCAAATGGTTATAAAGGATACTTGCCGTATCGGGGCTGAAATGGGTAGTCTGTTTCACTTTTGAAATGGCTGAAACTTGATAATGACTATCCATCGAAAAATCACTGACTTATCTCAAATTATGGAGTAAGTTCTCGATGTCTTTCTTTGACTTCACAAGAACCGGTTCGCCATTGACATAAAGACATCCGTGGACACTCGCGTCTGGTTCTTTGTCAAACAGGTCATCCACCTCAACACCGAGAGCGGAAGCCACCTGTTGTAGCCTGCTCAATGTCGGGTTGTTGTTCAAACTCTGCGACAAGGAAATCGGACTTATGCCGATATGCTGTGCCACTTCTGTAAGGGAGATATTCTTCTCCTTACAGACCTTCTTTATGTTCAGTCCCATTTATGATGCTCTTCTTGCTTGATGCAAATATACATAAATTATGATTATGTTCATAATTTTCATTCAAATTCCATAAAAATTATGAACGAAACCTTGTATAATTATGAATAAAGGCTTATCTTTGCGTATACAAATAAGAATAAACACATAAAAATATTGACAATGAGCCAGAAACATTCATACACAACAGCTGACTACCTTCCGTGGGACACTATGCTGAACTTGACCAGAAGATTGTTCAGGGATGGCAAATACAGAATGAGCCTTCTCATTGCATGCGGCAGCTTCTTCGGGCTTCGCATCAGTGATTTACTTTCGCTGACCTGGGAACAGATACTCGGTGAGAACTTTGTCCTCAACGAGAAGAAGACAGGGAAACATCGAGAGATAAAGGTCAATGCCGGAGTGCGTGAACATATCAAGGAGTGTTATAAGGCTCTGGGCATCAAAGACCCACGCGAGAAAGCATTTCTCAACCGCTATGGTGATGTGATCTCCGTTCAACGGATCAATGTGGCCTTGAAAGAAATCAAGGTGCAGTATATGCTGAAAGACATTCAGCATTTCTCCACACATTCTTTCCGCAAGACATTCGGGAGACAAGTTGTTGAAATGGCCGGAGAGAACAGCGAGATGGCTCTCATCAAACTCGCTGAACTCTTCAACCATTCAAGCACCTCCATCACCCGCAGATACCTGGGCTTACGGCAACAGGAGTTGAGGGAGGTTTATGATACCCTGGTGTTTTGAAAATTGATAAATACTTCTCTTTATTCCATCACTTCCCACATGCTAGTACTTCCACCATTAGCTAGGGATGTGGCCCGAGATCTGTCATAGCCCATCTTTTCCAGTGCGGCAATAATTTCATCACGTGTTGGTCGCCCATAATAATACATAGATGGAACATCTAGATACTTTGGCCCATTGCCGCTATTGTTTCTCATGCGATACACTCGGTTGATTTGTTTTGGGGATAAGTCATTCTGCTTTTCCATAGCTTCTTTATACTCTTTTGATTCTCTGTATTCTTTATCGTAATCTCTGTCTCCATTACGCTTGAAAGATTTTATAACATGTATTAGTCCATAAATGGAGACGGCAATGCCAATCGCCCAGACGATATAGCTGAGAGGAGGTTCTCCCATTGTTGGATCGGACTCAATCCACCCGACAGCACCACCGATACCAACTGCCATAAAAAGAAGGCCCCATAGGAAATTTTTCACCCTACGAAAAAAACTTGAAACACCCATAAGAAAAAAATTAGTTTGCCAGTTGGCTTCAAACTGGGGTATAATAAACAAAAAAGTGTGAAGCCGGTTTCGCAACTTCATTCTGAACGTTCTGGACGGACGTAAGGTAAGAAGAAACAATCGTACTTCACACTCGCCAGTATGGAGCACGATAGAGTAGAACCTATCTATGACATAGCAATGGACGAGCGGAATGTCATGTCGAATCCCTTACCTTGTGAAAATTGTCCAGATTTTCAGAATGGGATACGAAAGAACACTTTCGCTGAATATGTAATGTCAACTTGCGCTGACGACACAAAGATACGAACATTTTTTATTTAGTAAAGGCGAATAACATAATGCATTATTGCAATGCTAGATATCATTCAGGACGTCTTATAAAAATCAATCAACTTTGAACAACTCTGCACGTTTCACTTTTCTCCTTAGTGAAACATACAAATACCTGGTAATCAGCCGCACGGCCATTTTGATCCCGTTTTGACCACCTGCTGACATTCACTTTCGTTATGGTTCGCACGGAATTGAAACAGAAAAAGGACGGACCGAAGCCCGCCCAGATTGGAAGTATATGTTTGATTGTGTTGTGGTCAGTTTATCACCCACGGCTCGATGATGCCATAAAGGTCATCGGTGTCGGCTATGATGCCGAGGACATAGTTGTCATTCCTGAACAGCCCGTCTTGCCACTTGCATGTAATGGCAAGGAAGTCCTTCTCAACAGGTGTCTTGGGCTTGAATGAAATTACGCTCAATGCGCCGGAATACTCTCCTGGATGAACTATGTCTTCATCATTTCTCATCTCTTCATAAGCGGCAGTCAAGGGGTATACCATCATAGTCCCTTTCATATCTGCCAGACATAGCTCCCGGTTTATCCACGCTTGCAGATCATCGGCATAATTTGTCCTTACGACAGATGGTCGCGCTTGACCATAGAAATATCTCAATATTTTCTGTATCTCTAGTGATGCCATCAGTTTATTCCCGTCAAGAATGTGCTCAAAGGTAATGATAGACTGCCAGTTCTCGACCCTGCCGTCTTCGACAAGCGGAAGACATAAGTCCTTTTGCAGGACTATATTACTTAGCTTCCTCATAGACAAACTTCTGCTTTATTTCCTTTACCATCTGCAAGATGAACAGTTTCTCGGCGGTGCGATAGACTTGAAGGTCATTGTCATTGACTGTCTCGTCATCAATCTCTTTATCCTGCACCTTTATCTTCTCGCCTTGCAGATGCAGCTTTACAAGGTCATAAAGGAACTTGTCGATGCTGTCATATTCATTATCGATACCGGTCTTGTTCCTTGCCAGTGCGAGAACATCAGTGTATTTCAATCCGGGTGCATCCTTTTCAATGTCATTCAGGCATTGGTCAAAGACTTCATCGTAGTGGTCAAATTTCAAGTTGCAATAGGCTTCATTCACGAGGCAGTTATACTCGACAAAGCCATAGACGTGGTTATCCCAGAGCTCGATGTTTTCGGCCTTCTTCTCATTGAGTTTTCGTTGTGCCAGCCATTCATTGAATGGGCTGATGCGGTTGATTTTTACATTGTCCATAATCAGTATATTATATTGTATTTGTGAAGGATCATCCATTCACATAAGTATTTATGGGCACAATAAAAGGACAGGGGTCTCCGCTCTGTCCTTGAAGTCATTCTCAAATTTTCACTTCACATTGTCTTGTGATGTGTTCTCAATCTTGATTGAAATCTTCTCTCCATACATCTCTTGACTGACCTGCTCCATAACAGCCTTGACAATCTCTCCATCACTCTCTTTTACACAAATGGCATCGTGTATAGTGAAAAACTTCATATCAGCAGGAAGTCTTGACAGACAGGTCTTGATATACTCAACCTCTGTCTTCTGCATCAATACAGGAAGGAGGCTGCACCACTTGCCTTTACGCTTCTTTTTCCACTGGTCTGTCCAGGTCTTCTCTGTCCACGCTGGGTTCCTCTTATGTCTCTCGATAAGATCATATATCTCCGGCTCTTTGCCTTTGATGTAAGCGGTCAGCCTCTGTTCAAATTTTCGATAACCCCGCTTGTATTCCTTGGCCTCAGCCGGCAAATGCGCCCCTTGAAAGTCCTTTGGAAGACCTGCGCCATAACAGCTGAACAGGTATCTCATAATGTATGTCTTCACTTTTGCCCGCTCGACCTTTACGCCAGTCAAATCTTTCACCCACTCATAGAAATCACCTTTGAGACAATGCTGCAACCACTCTGTTGTCTTGCCTGTATCTTTCTTTATTTTCAAGCCGATAAGGGAAGGTTGAGAAGAGCTTACATCAACCTCAACAATCCGTTCCCCATCCAGTTGAAGACAAGTTCTTCGATACTCTTTTCCCATGCCGACCATAAGAGAATAGAACCTGCCACCCTTGTCATCAATTTTACAGCATCCCACTTCTCTATTATGGAGATTGACAAGCCATTGGCAGTTCCTGTATCTTCCGCGCAGCTCTTTCTTCTTATCCTTGTCTGTAAGAGCATCAAACATTTGATAGGTGCAGGATGTAATGAACTGACTGGCTTTCTCATAGCATTCTGGCAAGACGGAGATAGAGGAGATAGTATCATATTGTCTTGAAGAGAACCAGTCATTATAAAGAGACCAGCTTTGCCGGCCCGCTTCATCATTACTTTCAAGAAAAGAATAGTCAAAGTCATCATTGTCTGCCGATGAAGTCATAGTCCAGATATTCTCTACCTGGGAGGATGTGATTGGCTCACTGAAATTACTTGCCTGTTCAGTAGAAGTCATAGTCCATTCAGCCAGCTTATCAATATCAACATAGTATTCCCGTCCATGATCCCTTGTCTTATCATTGACATGGAGATAGTTTGTCTTTACGCCAGTAAAAATCCCTGTCATTCCCAGAAGTAGAATAACCCTTTGAGGATAGACCTTGTTCCCTTTGGCCTTCGCTCCTTTCCAGTAAGTGGCGTTCATAAAATGAGAATAAGAGGTCATCCCGAAATGATAAGGAGAAAAGGAGTAATTGCAGACCACCATAAACCACTCCTTGAACTTCTCCCTGAAAGTATTCACCCTTGGATCATTACCGATAATAAGTGGATCAAGAGTAGGGATTTCACAGCCAGAAGAGAACATCCACTTATAGCCATCATACAATTCCTTCGCCAATTCAAGTTAATAGTGCAACACACGAGTGGCCGACAGTAAGGAAGTGC
>ERZ808242.1486-NODE-1486-length-12819-cov-5.355923_pt1 | contig 12819 bp, 10 predicted proteins | sample MGYA00521244_ERZ808242 | MGnify/ENA primary metagenome ERZ808242 (study PRJEB31516, sample SAMN03275573) | gut metagenome | biome: mammalia-associated habitat; material: feces | host: Papio cynocephalus | place: Kenya | collected 2012-07-27 ... | reverse complement strand
AAGGGTTTGAACAGGGCGTTGCCGGTGCCGGACTTATGATGGAAGATATGAAAGTATATATGGACTGTGTTGACAGAGTGAATGTCGAGGCAGCAGTAGAAGACAGTATGCGCCATATGGTTGACTGTATTGTCTGTATGGACGACGGTATCTGTAACTGGGTACTGGATAAGCTGAGAAAAGAAGGTATATCCGTTCCGGAACAGATCAAAGTCGCTTCTTTCTACAACAGCTCATTGCTTGAGAATAACCGTCCGGCGATCACATCCTTACAGTATGATCCGAAAGAACTTGGTAAAACAGCCGGAGAGACGTTGTTCCGGATGATTGAAGGTGAAGATATCGCAGACCGGATTCTATTGGGATATGAAGTGACCCTGAAAGGATCTACGCAATAGATTATGCATATAGAATGTATGCAAACCGTTGAACCCATGAGGATTTAACGTAAACATAAATACCTCCCCTCCTTTAAAGAGAGTCTTATAGAATAAGGCTCTCTTTTTACTTGCGCAAACTGTTGCACCAAATTTTGGAAAAAACTTATCAAAAGTACGCAATAGGATAATGATATGGACGGGTATTTTGTGATTTAGCACAAAAAAACAGAAAAAAAGGCAAAAAAACTGATCAAAATGTGTTGACATGCGCAAACACACATGATATTATCAGTACATAAAGAACAACCGATTGCGCAAGACGAAAAACAAAGCATCGGGGTGAGAAAAATTTATATATTATTTCCAATAAGGAGGAGCGATTAATGAAGAAAAGACAGATTATCTCATTAGCACTTGCAGGAGCAATGTCTCTTGGCTTATTAGCAGGATGCGGAAGCACAGACGACACTACAACAGCTTCTGGCACAACAGAAACACAGAAGGAAAATGCAGCATCTGAAGATGCATCTGCTTCTACAAATGAAGATGCAGTAGCAACTCTGATCGCAAACACAACAGGAACTGTAGACTTAACAGTATGGGCTTCCGAGGAAGATCAGGAATTCACAACCGGATTACTGAATTCTTTCAAAGAGAAGTACAAGGATGTTGATTTCAATATCACACTTGGAGCTGAATCCGAAGCAAAGGCAAAGGATGATATCCTGGTTGATGTAGAAGCTGCTCCTGATGTATATACATTTGCAGATGACCAGATTAACGAGCTGGTTGCAGCAGGTGCATTACAGGAAGTAGTAACAAGTTATACATATGATGTTACAAATGAGAATGTTGCAGGTTCTATCGAAGCAGCATCCGTAAACGGTAAATTATATGCATACCCAATGACAGCAGATAACGGTTACTTCATGTTCTATGACAAGTCAGTCTTCACAGAAGATGATATCCAGTCATTAGACAAGATGATCGAAGCTGCTAAGAAAGCAAACAAGAAGATCGCAATGACAGTATCAGATGGATGGTATATCTACTCATTCTACAAGGGAGCAGGATATGACCTTACATTAAATGAAGATGGAACAAACACATGTAACTGGAATGCAGCAGGCGGTACAGATGTATCACAGGCAATTCTTGATCTCTTCAAGACAGGCGTATTCGTAGATATGGCTGATGCAGATCAGGCAACAGCAATCACAGAAGGTTCTATCTGTGCATGTGTAAACGGTACATGGAGAGCTGAGACAGCAAAGGATGCATGGGGAGATAATTACGCAGCAACAAAGCTTCCTACATTTACAGTAGCAGGCGAGCAGAAGCAGATGTCATCTTTCTCAGGTTACAAGCTGATCGGTGTAAATCCACATTCCAAGAATGTAGGCTGGGCAATGATCCTTGCTGAGTACCTCACAAACTATGATTCACAGGTAGCAAGATATGAAGCAAGAGGCCTTGGACCATCTAACATCGAAGCATCAAATTCAGATGCAGTACAGGCAGATCCAGCAATCGCAGCACTTGCAGCACAGGCAGCATATGCTACACCACAGCGTGTTGGTAACAACTACTGGGATCCTGCAAAGACACTTGGACAGATCCTTGCAACAGGAAATCCAGACGGAACAGATTTACAGGAAATGCTCGATACAACCGTTCAGGGTATCAACGCACCTGTAGAATAAACCAAAGACCATTGAAACTATGTTTTATATAAGAAAGCCTGTAAGTTAAGCTTACAGGAACCGGGGAAACGCCTCACATGCACTGAGGTCGCATGTGGGGTATTTTTCTACCCGGAAACTGATATTGTAACAGCAGACATCTACTATATAAGACATGATGGGAGGAGATAAAGCACATGAAAGCATTGAAAGCAATTGGAAGATATTTTAAAGATTTTGGTGTTGCCTTTGCAAAGGGTGATATCTGGGTAAAGCTTTCAGCAGTGATTATGGGCGCAGGTTATTTTGCAAGAAAGCAGATCATCAATGGAATACTGATCACATTAGTTCAGGTCGGATTTATCGTCCTCACCATGATGTTTTCCACACCGGCGCTTGCCAAGTTCTCAACACTGGGAACTGTACAGTTAGAGCAGACATTTGACCCGCTGACTTTACAGCAGACAACAAACAACTACGACAATTCGTTTACCATCTTGTTGAGCTCGGTTATATCCCTGTTCACGATCCTGGTATTTATATTAATTTATATTCACAATATTAAGACCGTATATGGACTTCAGAAAAAGAAGGAAACAGGCGAACATATCAATACATTCAAAGAAGATATTAAGAGCCTCTTTCAGGAAAGATTCCATATCACATTATTATCTCTGCCGACTATCGGCGTTATAGCTATGAATATTATCCCGATCCTGGTACTGATCGCAGTAGCATTTACAAATTATGATCAGAAGCATATGCCTCCTGCTGCGTTATTTACCTGGGTAGGTTTTAAGAATTTTCAGACTCTGTTTACAAGCTCCATTACCGTGACCTTCGGATATGCATTCCGTAAGATCCTCGGCTGGACATTATTATGGGCAGTCCTTGCAACGGTAACCACCTTCCTTGGAGGTATCCTGCTTGCAAAGGCACTGGTCAGCAAGACTACGAAGCTTCCGGGCATGTGGAGAGTGCTTTTCATTATCGCGATCGCAGTACCACAGTTCGTAACCCTGCTTCTGGTAAGAAACTTCTTTGCAGATTCCGGTATCGTGAATACGATCTGTGCAAATGCAGGTATCACGGATTTTCTGAAACGGATCGGACTGGTCGGAGAACATCTGACATACATACCGTTCCTGACGGATCCGCACTGGGCGAAATTCATGATCATCCTGATCAATATCTGGGTTGGTGTACCATATCAGATGTTGATCGCTACCGGTGTTCTGATGAATATACCGGAGGATCAGATTGAAAGTGCAAAGATCGATGGAGCAACAAATTTCCAGGTATTCTGGAAGATCACAATGCCATATATCCTGTTCATTCAGGGCCCGGCTTTGATCACAGACTTTGTAAAGAATATCAATAACTTCAATGTTATTTACCTTTTAACACAGGATGTATATGTAACATCCAATCAGAAACTGGCGAACTCCAGTGCGACAGAAGTTGACCTTCTGGTAACCTGGCTGTTCCGTCTGACAAATGAAAACTACAACTACAAGATGGCATCCGTGATCGGAATTATGGTATTCCTGATCTGTGCTGCATTTACACTGGTTTCATTCTCGAAGCTGGTTAAGGGAGACAAGGAGGAACAGTATCAATGATGACAAAAAAAGTAAAAATCGTTTTAAAACATATTGTTCTGGCAGTCGTTGCTGCGATCTGGCTCATCCCGATCCTGTGGCTGGTTGTAACAGCCTTCAGTGGATATAAGGGAATCAATATCGCGCACTTTTTCCCGACAACATATTCCATGGATAATTTCAAACAGTTGCTGACACAGCCGGATTCGGTTGTACAGTACGGAGCATGGTTTAAGAATACACTGATCATTGCGATCTTTACCTGTATCATTTCTACGATCTTCGTAGTGATGGTCGCATATGCAATGAGTTGTCTCCGGTTCAAGGGCAGAAAGCAGATGATGAGTTTCTCTCTGATCCTGAACATGTTCCCGGGACCACTTCTTATGATCGCAATTTACTTCATTATGAAGATGCTTGGACTGACAAACAGCCATGTAGGTATGATCATCGTTTACTCTGCGGGTTCAGGACTTGGATTCCTGATCGTAAAGGGCTTCATGGATACGATTCCGGTATCCCTTCGTGAAGCTGCCAGACTGGAAGGTGCAAATGAAGCAACGATCTTCACAAAGGTAGTTGTTCCACTTTGTAAACCGATCATTGTATATCAGGTTATCAGCTCTTTCCTGATTCCATGGGGCGATTTTGTATTCGCAAAGCTGATCCTGAATTCCGGTGTATCGTCTGACTGGACGATCGCGATCGGACTGTATAACATGCTTGAAAAATCACTGATCAATAAATATTTTGCAGTATTCTGTGCAGGTGGTCTTCTGGTTTCCATACCGATCTCCATTCTGTTCATACTGATGCAGAAGTGTTACGTACGAGGCGTAACAGGCGGAGCCGTAAAGGGCTAGTAACTTTATTACCAGGAGGAAAAAATGGACAATACATTTGTAGTTAATATCATTCATCGTCCTGAGATGGTACCGGAATATGCTGAGAAGGTAACCGGACAGGGCAAAGTAGAAGATATCGGAAGAAAAGCGTTACTTACAGAATCATTAGATATCTTCAAGTTCCAGCAGGAGACAGCACATAAGAATGGCTTAAAGACAACGATTCAGATGACATATGCCAGCCTGTTTAATGATGAGGCGGTATCTCTTGCGAAAGAGCATCATGAGAAATACGGAGATGAGATCGCACTCTCTCTGTTAGGACTTCCTTGTGAAGAATTCCGTAAGAAATATAAGACAAAGGATTTCTGTATCTGGATGTTCTCAATGGAAGATAAGAAGAACATCGTAGATGATGTATTTGGCAAATTCCATGACCGTTTTGGCTTCTACCCGGAATCAACAGGATCTTATTACATGGATGCGGAACTGACAAACTATATCAAAGAGAAATATCCAATGGTAAAATGTGCAGTTGCAACCTGCTGGGAAGAAGGCCCAAAGGCATATCATACCTGTAACAATTCATGGTATACATTATTTGACGGCGGTCCTTGGAATCCTTGGATCCCATCCAAGCAGAATACACATGCACCTGCTGCAAATGAAGCAGAGGACAGCGGTATCGTAGCAATCCCTCATCTGTCAAGAGACCTGATGGCATGTTATGACGGAAATGGTTCCAACTTCGGAACACATCCACAGAATGTCCTTCGTGGTATGATCTACGACAGCAAGACATGGGAATATCCATACCTGTACAATCTGATCGACCAGTACCGTCACCTTGAAAAGTATAATAACGGTTATTCCTACAATATGATGTTTGTAGGACCGGGCTGGCTGAACAAGATGGGACGCTGGGAAGCTCCATATGAGCTGCTCTGCAAGTCTTATGAAGATGGAATGGCTTACTACGGCAAGTTGAAAAAAGAAGGCAAGCTCATTGATATGACGATGGCAGAATTTGCAGATTTCTATCGTGCAAATAAATCCTATACAGAACCGGAGTGTGCGCTCTGGAAGGATATCCTGTATGGATCAAAGAAGCAGATCTTCTGGTATGCAGATCCATATATGAGAGCCTGTGTAAATATGGATCAGGGCGGTGCAATCGTTGACCTTCGTCCTTATGCAGCAAAGCTGAAATGGGAGGTCGGTATCGGAACCAAGCATGTTCAGGATGCATCTTACCCATTCCTGATCCAGGAAAAGTACAGAGCCGGATATTTCACACATTATGCAGGAGAAGGTACGGTAAGAAGTGCCAAGGTATGTTACAACGGAGAAGAAGTTGACCTTTGTCTGTGCAGAACACATGCAAGCTTCTCACAGGAAGGAAATACCAGAATCCTGACACTTGATCCGGTTGATATCGAGTTCTATGATCTGACTGTGAAGCTTCAGACAAAGATCTACTTTGAAGAAGGAGCATCCAATATCAAGATCGAACGTAACATCCTTGAGATGAGCAATCCGGATGCAGAGGTTACGATCAATGAATACATGGTAGGCTGTTATGGAACAACCGAATATCCGGAGGATATGACAGGTATTACCCTTCAGGTAACAGATGGACAGAAGGCAGAGAGTATCTCATATGAGTATAAGTGCAGAGAAGCAAGTCTTGAGCATGGAACATCTGCAAGCGCAACGATCCCTGCGATCGAGACAAAGGTATCACTGGATACTGACGTAACAGATGGTGTGGCATATGTGAAAGAAGGATATGCATTCTCACCAATGTTTACTCTTGGTTATCAGAAGAAGATTCATGATAAGGAGGTATTTGCGACATGGCTCAATCTGGAAAAGGCAAATTAAACTTCAGATGTCCGTCCTGCTTTATGAGAGATCTGGATATCGATATGTTTTATGATAAAGATAAGAAAGAATATTACTGTATCCGCTGCCAGTATACTGGAACGGAAGAAGATGTATTAGCAAAAAATGAAATGGTACGGTTCCGTTATAGAGATATGATGAAACGGTTTACTGAGGAAGATTTTGACTAATCTATAATGGTCTGCCGGAACAGGGCAGACAATGAAAAACCGATATCGGCATAATTTTTGGCGGTATCGGTTTTTTAAGTCAGAAGATACAGATAAGAATGAAAGAAAACAGGAGGAATGAAAGGATGGAAAATGCCAGATTATTTCCACAGATCGATGGACTGGTACATGGTGGCGATTATAACCCGGAACAGTGGCTGGATCGGCCGGACATATTGGCAGAGGATATCCGGCTGATGAAGAAGGCTGGAATGAATTCAGCGACCCTTGGTGTATTCTCGTGGTCAAAATATGAACCGGAGGAAGGCAAATTTACATTTGACTGGCTTACAGATATCATAGATAATCTGTATCAGAACGGTATCTATACGGTGCTTGCAACACCAAGCGGGGCAAGACCTGCATGGCTGGATGCAAAGTATGAAGAAGCAAGACGTGTCGACAAATATGGCAGCAGAGAACACCATGGTATCCGTGAGAATCACTGTATGTCATCACCGCTTTTTCGTAAGAAGGTTGAAACGGTTGTAACGAAGCTGCATGAGGCAGTTGGAGATCATCCGGGTGTTATTCTGTGGCATATCTCGAATGAATTAGGCGGAGAATGTTACTGCCCGTTATGTGTGAAGCGTTTTCAGAATTATCTCAGAGACAAATTCGATAATGATATTGAGAAATTGAATCAGGCGTGGTGGACGACCTTCTGGAGCCATAATTATAACAGCTTTGATCAGATCGAGCCGCCATATGCAAATGGTGAATACAGTATCATGGGACTGAATCTGGAATGGAAGAGATTTACGACATGGAATATGAATGATTATATGGAATTTGAGATTGATCTGGTGAAGAAGCTGACGCCGGATCGTCCGGTTACAACGAATTTCATGCAGCTTTATGACGGACTTGATTACCGGAAGATGACAGACAAGCTGGATGTGATTTCATGGGATTCCTATCCGAGATTTCATAATGATTATGAGAGTTTAACAGATACATTTGGAAGAAGTGCATTTGACCATGCGGTGATGCGGTCGATGAAAAAGGATCGTCCGTTTATGCTGATGGAGAGTGCTCCGGGATTGGTGAACTGGCATGATTTTAACAAGCTGAAACGACCGGGTATCCATAAGCTGTTTTCTATGCAGGCAGTTGCCTGCGGCTCGGATACGGTGCAGTATTTCCAGTGGAGAAAAGGACGCGGTTCTTTTGAACAGTATCATGGAGCGGTTATCGACCATCTGGGAACGGATGATACCAGAATCTTTAAAGAGGTTGCAGCACTTGGAACAGAGCTTGAACGTCTGAAAGAGGTTGCCGGAAGTCTGATCCGCGCGAAAGCTGCCGTGATATTCGACTGGGATATTATGTGGTCGATTGCGGATGCAAAGATGATGGCAGATGCAACGAAGAAGTATCCGGAAACCTGTGCGCAGATGTATGAGCTTCTTTTAAGACTTGGCGTGGATGCAGATGTGATCAACCAGACGGATTCCTTTGAGGATTACGATGTGATCATTGCCCCGATGCTATATATGACAAAACCGGGTGTCGCAGATCGCATGAAGCAGTTTGTAGAACAGGGTGGAAATCTGCTCGCAACGTATGTGACCGGTTATGTGGATGAGAATACGCTCTGTTATCTGGGCGGTTTTCCGGGAAATGGTTTAAATGAACTGTTTGGCATAACGGTAGAAGAACTGGATACATATTATCCGAATGATAAGAATTATGTGACATTTTCTAATAAAAAACAGGGAACTGTAAAAGATTATGCAGAACGGATCCGGGTACAGGATGCAGAGATCCTTGGAACTTATGTGGAAGATTTCTATGCAGGTGAAGCAGCTGTGACCAGAAAACAGACCGGAGCCGGATGGGCATATTATACAGCTTGCAGACTGGATCAGGATGCAATGACCGATCTGATCAAAGAGCTACTTACAAATGCCGGAATCCAGATCAAAGAACTTCCTGAGAATGTGGAATATCATGAACGTTATACCGATACACACCGTTATGCCTTTTATATCAATGAGGGCGACGAGGCGGCTGAGATTGCAGATGTGAAGGGAACAGAGCTTCTGAGTGGACAGGTTATAACAGGAAAAACTGTTATTGGTGCTAAAAATGTGATGATTATAAAAGAGATATACAGATAGAAATAAAAGGAGGATGCTATGTTTATAAAAGGAATGGATATTTCAACCCTGTTGGAAGAAGAAGCCTGTGGTGCGAAGTATTACGATAATGGTGTAGAACAGGATTTATTTGCCATTTTGAAAGCGTATGGTACAAATTCTGTGAGATTAAGACTCTGGAATGATCCGTATGCGCCAGATGGTACATCGTATGGTGCAGGAACAAATGATTTGGATAAAGTGATTATTCTTGCCGGACGTGCTAAAAAATATGATATCGGCTATCTGCTGGATCTTCACTACAGTGATTTCTGGGCTGATCCGGGAAAACAGACGGCACCAAAGGCATGGCAGGGCATGAACGAGGACGAACTGGAAGAAGCAGTATATCATTATACAAAAGAAGTTATGCAGACGTTAAAAGACAAAGACCTGCTTCCGGAGATGGTACAGGTTGGAAATGAGCTGACAAATGGTCTGCTCTGGCCAAGTGGTAAGAAACCGGAATTTGACCGGATCGCAAAGTATCTGAATGCAGGTATCCGTGCGGTAAGAGAGATTCAGGCGGATATTCCAATCATGATCCATCTGGATAATGGCGGCTTTAATGAGATGTATGTGGAGTGGTTCGATGAATTTACAAAGCGGGCAGAACCATTTGACATTATAGGTCTGTCTTATTATCCGTTCTGGCATGGTACGATGAAGCAGTTGGAATTCAATATGCGGGATATGGCAAGACGCTATGGCAAGAAGCTGGTTGTTGCTGAGACTTCGATGGGATTTACGATGGAAGATTACCGTGACCGTGAGGGTAAGCCTCTGGATCAGTTAAAAGGAATGGCGACAAAGCCGGAGCTTGTAGAGAAGTTAGATTATCCGATGACAAAGGAAGGACAGGCTTCATTTATGAAAGATCTTATGGAGCTGATCGCAGATATTCCGGGCGGAGAGGGCTTCTATTACTGGGAGCCTGCATGGATTCCGGTTCCAGGCTGTGGCTGGGCGACAGAAGCAGCACTTGCCTATACCGGAGAACAGGGACCGGGAGGAAATGAATGGGCAAATCAGGCATTATTTGACTATGATGGAAATGCTCTGCCGGCACTTGCTGTGATCCGTGATTTCAACAAATAAAATGTAAATGATAAAAAATATCATTTCCTCACAGCGGAGCTATGCTATAATGATGAAAAATCATCTGCTCACAAAGCGTGGCGGCTTGCCGTGGTATTACAAAAGACACTGAACTTGTGGCCATCAGAGCTTGCGGTAAAACAGATTGCGAAGCGATTGAAAACAAATAATTTTCCATACTACTATGAACATCTGAGCTGTGATTATGGTGGATATACGTTTATATATAATAAAAGGCTGAATGTTCTGTACATTTTTGTGCAGGACATTCAGCTTTTTGCTGTTTCGGAACAGAGACGTCTGCTTCCGAAAATATGTATTTATATAGTGTAAAGAATCTGTTTTGTAGGTAGTTCCATGCTTGTATTCTTTGAAACTGTTTTTAGCGTCCGCTGTTTTTGCTTCCGGTCGTTGCTTTGGTATTTTCCGTAGCTTTCGTTTTGTTGTTTGCAGCAGCCTTCTCGGCAGGTTTTGTCTTGCCTGCTGCAGCAGCTTTTTCAGCAGTCTTTGTTTTCTCAGCGGTTTTTGCTTTCTGTGCGTTCTGCTTCAATGTCTCTTCCTGAACGGAATGCATATCATCGATCAGATGCTCAATACATTTCTTCTTAACATAGACATCGACGGACAGCATAGATACCATACACATATCATGCAGGTAAGCGTCTGTTTCCGGGTCGTACATATCAGATGCCCTATCATAGGTAGATAAGATGCTCTTGATTATGTCGTTATAGTTATCAATCTCATAATTGAATAATTTGCGGTAGACTTCTTCGATGTTGACCGGTGACTCGCCGTTATAGCAGTCGTTGTTATTCATCGGTGCAAGAAGTGTCTGAATATCTGTGATACTTACAAAATTCTTGAGATAATAAATATACAGCAGCATGATCAGATGATCCTTGGAATAACGTTTCTTGTCAGGCGGTGGGAGAAGATTGTTTTTTGTATAGTTGTTGATCATGGTCTTTGTCATGGTCTTGTCATCTTCGCTTCGCTTGTTGGCATTCAGTTTATCCTCCATAAAGGTTGTAAGCTGATCCATATATAGATCGATCTCAGGGATATCATCCGGATCAATGTAACTTAGAGAAGTTGCAATCTGTAATAATTTTTTTCTACGAGCAGTATTTTTGTTCATTAAAATCTCTCCCAAACATAACCAGTTCTGTATAAATTCTATAGGAAAGTCCTGTCTTCATGTAATAGTATGAAATACAGGACCTTATAACCTTAGTATTCTATTATATAGGAAGAAAAACCACAACACAAGCGTTTTGCCAGAATTTTTATAAATTCAAAGTCAGGTTGGTGCCTTGGCAATTCCCCTATGCTGTCATTTTGCTACAAATAAAAGTTCTAAAAGACAGCCTGTGTTATTCGTTGTCGTCATCGTCACTCGTATCCGGCTGTGGCAGGATCTCAAGAAGCACTCTGGATACACGTTTTTTATCCAGCTTTGTGACCTTACAGGATATCACTCCGTCGGATGCAGTATCACCGACCGATGGAAGATGGTCTAATAACTGGATGATATATCCGCCGATAGAATCATAATCTTCGGATTCGATATCCAGATCCAGAGCATCGTTTAAATCATCGAGCTTGATACCACCATCGATGCTGTAGTGTGTATCATCTATTTTTACAATATTATTATGCTCTGCATCATCGTATTCATCCTTGATATCACCGATGATCTCCTCGATCAGATCTTCCATGGAGATCAGACCGACACTGACACCGTATTCATCCAGTACGATGCCAATAGAATTGGAGCTGGATTTCATATTGGTCAGAAGATCATTTGTCTTCTGGAATTCATACACATAGAGTGGTTCACGGATGATATTTGCAACATCAAAATTGTTGATGTCATGTGTTGCTTTATAGAAGAACAGATCTTTTACATGCAGAATACCGATAACATTATCACGGGAATCCTTATAAACAGGAAGTCTGGTGTAAGGAACCTCCATATACTGCTTCAGCAGTTCGTCATAAGTAGCAGTAACAGGAACCATGGTCACATCTGCTCGCGGGATCATAATATCACGAACACGGGAATCTCCGAAGTCTACCACATTTGTGATCATTTCTTTTTCTTTATTTTCGATAACGCCTTCTTCTTCACTGACATTTACCATTGTGATCAGCTCATCTTCTGTGATCGATTTTGCATTTCCGTTTGTATCCATTCGCAGGATCCAGAAAATGACATGCGAGATCTTGTTTATGATAAATACAAATGGGGTAAATATAAATACCAGAAACTGTACTACGTCCACATAGAGCAGTGACATTTTAACGCTGTTATTTTTTGCAAGTGTCTTCGGTGTGATCTCGCCAAATAACAGGATCAACAGCGTGAGAATTCCGGTTGCAATTCCGACTGCCTTGCTTCCGAATAACTTTGTAGTAAGTGTTGTGGCAAGAGCGGAAGATGAAATATTCACAATGTTATTACCTATTAATATGGTACTGATCAGTTTATCGCTGTTTGCGATCAGCTTCAGAACTCTGGCAGCACGTTTGTTGCCATTGTCGGCCATAGAACGTAAGGTGAATTTATTGACGGTTGTAAGGGCTGTTTCGGCAGAAGAAAAGAATGCCGACAACAGGATCAATAGAATAATTGTAATTAACTGGATAATTGTACCGGGGTGCAAAAAAGATCATCTCCTAAAAAATAATTTGCTTTTGATTGTACAGAATGGAAGAATCCTTGTCAAGGATGGAACGGCTAAGAAATGGTGGTTTTACATAAACATTACATGATTCGGGGTTATTCAGAATAAATGACAGGGAAGATGCAGATACTAATGCAAGTGGACGATCATAAACGGTTATGCGGACAGTACTGTTCAGTGCCGGTTGTGCGTGACTGAAAATGTGAAATCTGCGAGAAAGACTGACAGAAGTCAAGGAGGTAAGAACGATGAGAAGTTCAACAGAAAC
>ERZ808242.1485-NODE-1485-length-12820-cov-2.430004_pt1 | contig 12820 bp, 10 predicted proteins | sample MGYA00521244_ERZ808242 | MGnify/ENA primary metagenome ERZ808242 (study PRJEB31516, sample SAMN03275573) | gut metagenome | biome: mammalia-associated habitat; material: feces | host: Papio cynocephalus | place: Kenya | collected 2012-07-27 ... | reverse complement strand
TGCCGCACTGTTCCAGACCGATCTCTTCCAGGATATAGGCAACCGAGTCGCCGACCGCCGGGGTCGGCGCCAGCGAAAGATCGATGATGCCGAACGGAACGCCCAGCATGCGCGATGCCTCGCTACCGACCAGCTGACCCATACGGGTGATCTTGAAGGCGGTCTTTTTGATCAGCTCCGCGACTTCATGCAGCGGCGCGTCGTCCGGCAGCTTGGCCAGCGCCGCGCGCACCACGCCCGGGCCGGAAACGCCGACATTCAAAACGACGTCCGGTTCACCGACGCCGTGGAAAGCGCCGGCCATGAACGGATTATCCTCCGGCGCGTTGCAGAATACCACCAGCTTGGCCGCGCCGATGCACTGCCGATCCTTGGTCAGCTCGGAGGCTTCGCGCACCACCTTGCCCATCATGGCCACGGCGTCCATATTGATGCCGGCCTTGGTAGAGCCGATGTTGACCGAGGAGCAGACGAAGTCCGTTTCTGCCAGGGCGCGTGGAATGGATTCGATCAGCTGGCGGTCTCCGGCGCTGAAGCCTTTCTGCACCAGCGCGCTGTAGCCGCCGATAAAGTTTACCCCGACGGCCTTGGCCGCGCGATCCAGCGTCTTGGCATACTTGACCGGATCGCCGCCGCTGACGGCAGCCAGCATTGCGATCGGCGTCACGCTGATGCGCTTGTTGACGATCGGGATGCCGTATTTCTTTTCAATCTGCTCGCCGGTGGCGACCAGATCCTTTGCTTTCGTATAGATTTTGTTGTAGACCTTTTCACAGGCGCGATCAATGTCGCTGTCTGCGCAGTCGAGCAGGGAAATACCCATCGTGATCGTTCGGATATCGAGATTTTCCTCCTGGATCATCGTGATGGTTTCCATGATGTCGTTAAAATTCAGCATAGCCATCCGTTCCCTCCCAACTTAAATCCGGTGCATGGAATTAAAAATGTCTTCATGCATCACATGAACGACCATATCCGGAACTGCGGTCATGAGTTCCTCGTGGAGCGTGTCAATCTCACAGGTCATGGCGCTGATATCGATGACCATAACCATGCAGAAATATCCCTCGAGGATGGACTGGGTTACTTCCAGAACGTTTGCGTTCTGCTGCGCGCACGTCTGCGCGACGCTGGCAAGGATACCGACCATATCTTTGCCGATAACAGTGATCACTGCTTTCATATCTATGATTCTCCTTTGTTTTGATTTGCAATTATTTCGAAGCGCTGCCTCGGGGCGGCAAAGAAGCAATTTGCGATTCTGCTCTTGCGGCAGTGCCGAAAAAACGATTGGTAGAAATATTATACAATATCCCGGTGTCGTGAGCAATCTCTTTTCACCAGGTTTCGGACACAGATAGCGGTGTTACGCGGTAGATTCCGTCCGTAAGCGAATCATCGCGAACATAACGGATCGCAATGTTCGGATATTTTTCGGCAAAATAGGAGCGGTTACAGCCGCGGTGACCGAAGAGGTTGTTATAGGACTTCGGATTTGCCGCGAAAACAACGGCGCGGCGGTTCGGCTGCTGTATGCCGGCTGCTGCATGGACGGCAGGCTGTATGGCTGCCGGTGCGTTCGGCGGGTTCGGCGGCACAGACCCGCAGAGCAGCGGCGCAAGCTGCGCTTCCAGACGATCCCGGGCGATGCTGCCCTCGACAAGCTGGCGGAAGGCCGGGTGAAAGGCGGTCTCTCCTGCAAGAATATCGCTGGATTTGAGCCCTACCCGGATAATACGGATCCCTGCGCCGTCTAGGATTTCGTACATCGCCTTTGTACGTTCGACAGCTTCCGCCTCCGAAAGCGGCGTGTACGTGCCGTTCTGCCAGGCATCGTAAAGCGCGGTATCGTGGATGACGACCGTCGGGTACAGCCGCGCGAGCTGCGGGCCGATCTTGACCGTTTCCAACGCCGAGAAAATATCTTTCTCCAAGGTGTCGCCGGGCAGACCGATCATCAGCTGGATACCGAGGGTAAAGCCATAGTCTTGGATCAGGGCGGCGCTTTGATAGACGATATCCGCGCGGTGGCCGCGGCCGGAAAGACGCAGGACTTCCTCATCAAAGGACTGCACACCCAGCTCGATCACATCGACGCTGGATGTCTTGAGACGATCCAGGATCGCTTCATTGATATAGTCGGGGCGGGTGGAAAGATGGATCTTGCCGATGCGCCCGGCATCCTTGTAGGCCTTGGCGATCTGTAAAAAAGCGATCTGTTCCTCTGCCGGGATGCCGGTAAAAGAACCGCCGAAAAAGGCCAGTTCGATCTTTTGCGGCGGGAGAGCACCGAGAGTAGCGAGGCAGGTTTCGACCGTTTTCGATACATCGGCAGGCGTAATGTCACCGTCCCGCGCAGTGATCTTTTTCTGATTGCAGAACACACAATCGTTCGGACAGCCGCGATGCGAGATGAAGATCGGGATGATCGCGTGGTTTTTCATAAGTAAAAAGCCGTTCCTTTCCTTAGGATCGCAGCCACCTGCATCGACGCAGGAGAACTGACTGCTTTCAGTTTAGCACAAATTTCTTTTTCGCACAAACTTCTGTATCTTTTTCGCAGAAATAAATTGAAAAAAGCAAGAAAATTTTATATAATATTTTCAGAATTGTATAAAATAATGACAGAAGCAGAAAAGAGGAGATATCAGATATGGGATTTGCATCAGAAGTTGGGATTGACTCAGGTACAGCCAATGTACTCGTATACATCAAGGGGAAAGGAATCGTCCTCAATGAGCCGTCTGTCGTCGCGATCAACAACGATACCGACGAGATCCTGGCCGTCGGGGAAGAAGCAAGACAGATGCTCGGAAGGACACCGTCCAACATCGTTGCGGTCAGACCGCTACGCGACGGCGTGATTTCCGATTACGATATTACCGAGCGAATGCTCAAATATTTCATCCGCAAGACCTGCGGAAGCGGTCGGTTCTTCAAACCGAAGATCATGGTCTGCGTACCGAGCGGCGTCACCGAGGTGGAAAAGCGCGCGGTCAAAGAGGCTGCGACCCAGGCAGGCGGTAAGGACGTTTACCTGATGGAAGAGCCGGTTGCGGCAGCCATCGGCGCGGGCATTGATATTTCCAAGCCGGATGGCGTGATGGTCATCGATATCGGCGGCGGCACGACCGACATCGCAGTGATCTCGCTGGGCGGCATCGTCGCCAGCACCTCGGTCAAGATGGCAGGTGACAAGTTTGACGAATCCATCATTAAATATATGCGCAAGGTGCATAAATTGTATATCGGCGAAAGGACCGCCGAAGAACTGAAGCTGACCATCGGCACAGCTTATCCGCGAGAAGAAACCGTGAGCAAGGAGTGCCGCGGCAGAGACCTGGTGACCGGTCTGCCGAAGAGCGTGGAGATCACTTCCGACGAAATGATGGAAGCGCTGGAGGAGCCGCTGACCACCATCTGCGAGGCTGTTCACAACGTACTGGAGCGTACCCCGCCGGAGCTGGCGGCGGATATCAGCAACTCCGGCATCATCGTGACCGGAGGCGGCGCGCTGATGTACGGCATTGACCGCAGGATCGAAGAACGCACGGGCATCAAGGTGACCATCGCGGAAGATCCGAAGTCCTGCGTGGCGATCGGAACCGGCAAATCTTTAGATATGCTGGAAAAGCTGGAAAGCAACGCGCTGAACCGCAGAGCCCCTTACCTGTAGGCGGCACTTACACAAAATCGCATAGCGTCCCCGATGGGACGCTATTTTCGCATCATGCGCCCGCAAAACCTTGGCGCATCCAGCAGGTTCGACGGATATGCGGCGATCTGCCGGGCAGGGATCAAGGTACGGGACATGCACACAGACAAAGAAGAGGTGCAAAAGCACACCGGACATACAAACAAAAAACAAACGAAAGAGAGCAGCAGAAGCAACATGAAATTAGAAATCATCGCGGCAACGACCTTTGGGCTGGAAGCAGTCGCAAAACGGGAAATCGAGGCGCTGGGGTATAAGATCCTTCGCAGTGAAGACGGCAAGATCACGTTTCTGGGTGACGAACGCGCCGTCGTGCGCGCCAATCTGTGGCTGCGCACGGCAGACCGTGTGCAGATCAAGATGGCGGAATTTGAAGCCTTGGAATTTGAAGACCTGTTCCAGCAGGTCAAGGCGATCGCCTGGGAGGAATGGATCCCTCCAGAAGGAAAATTTATCGTCAACGGATCCTCGGTCAAGTCGAAGCTTTCGAGTGTGCCGGCCTGCCAGTCCGTCGCCGAAAAAGCGATCGTCGAGAAACTCAAAGCGTGTTACGGCATCGAACATTTCGCCAAAAGCGGGGCGCTGTACGATATCAAAATCACCCTACTCAAAAACCGCGTGACGGTCACCCTGGATACGACCGGCCCGGGATTGCACAAGCGCGGCTATCGGCAGGCGAGCGTAGAAGCACCGATCAAGGAAACGCTGGCGGCGGCGATGCTGCAGCTTTCGTTTTGGAAAAAAGACCGGATTCTGATCGACCCTTGCTGCGGTTCCGGAACCATTCCGATTGAAGCGGCGATGATCGGCCGCAACATCGCGCCCGGCATCAGCCGCAGCTTTGCGAGCGAGGAATGGGAGGCGATCCCGGCAGCCCTCTGGAAAGAGGAACGCAAGGCTGCCTTTGCGGCCATCGATCCGGAATGCGAACTGCGGATCTATGCTTCCGATCTCGACCCAAAAGCCGTCAGGGCGGCGCGGGAAAACGCGGAGGAAGCCGGCGTTGACGACTGCATCGTCTTTCGGAACGCCGATATCGCCGCCGCGCTTGGCGTAACGGAGAAAGCGACGCGCGGCGCCGCCCGCGCGCGGACCGCGGTCTGTGAGCCTTTCGCGGCGCTCCGCGCTGAGAGCGGCGTGATCGTGACCAACCCGCCTTATGGGGAGCGGATCGGCGACCGCGCGAGCATCGACCGTATCTATGAGGTCTATCGGCAATTTTTCAAGGATCACCCAGGTTGGTCGTTGTTCGCCATCACGGCAGACAAGAGCATTGAGAGCAAGGTTTTTGGACGCCCGGCAGACCGCAGGCGCAAATTGTACAACGGCAGGCTGGAAGTCTGCTATTACCAGTTCCACGGACAAAAGCCGCCAAAAAATAAGCCGCTGCTGCCGTAAGGCAGACGGCAGGACGCTATGAGAGTAAACCGCATGAAAATGAAGCAAACCCCAAAAACCCCGGTCTACCGCAGACTGTCAGATCAGATCAAAGCCGAGATTTTATCCGGCAAACGCGCGCCCGGAAGCAGTCTGCCCTCCGAGCGCTCCATGGCGCAGATCCTCGGGGTACACCGCAATACCGTAGCCAAGGCATACAACGAACTGAAAGCGGAAGAACTGATCGACTCCCGCCAGGGCGTCGGCTATCTGGTGCATGCCGCGGAGCCAAAGACGACAAAGAACGAAATCCGAGGCAAAATCAGCCCCAAAGAGGGCAAGCACAAAAAAGTCAACTGGAAAGCACGCATCAAGGATGAATATCAGGACATGGAGGTCACCTTTGATGATCTGTTCCAACGGTTCGGTGACAAGAATGTGATCTCCATGGGCAGCGGCATCGCCAGCCCCGGGATTTACGACAGAGAAAATATCGCGCGGGTGCTGTCCTCTTTGATCTCCGAAGAGGGAAGAACGCAGTATTTTTACAGTCCGTATAAGGGTGACCGCATGCTGCGGCAAAAGATCGTCTCGCTGCTCAGCACCAAAGGCGTGCGGGCAACGACCGGGCAGATCCAGATCCTGACAGAGACGAATCAGGCGTTGGATTTCATTGTGACTTTGCTTTTGAAGCCGGGCGATACGGTGATCATGGAAGAGCCGGTCTCGCCGGACGCCTACCGCGCGATGGAGCTGGCCGGCGCGCGCATCATGACGATACCGGTCGATCGAGACGGCATGGATACCGAAGCGCTGGAACGATTGGCGGCGGCACATGATCCGAGTCTGATTTTCGTCAATTCCAGCTTTCACGATCCGACCGGAGCGATCCTTTCCTTGGAACGACGCAAAAAAGTGCTCGAGATCGCAAGCCGCTGGCGCATTCCGGTCGTGGAGGAAGATGCGGCGTCGGAGCTGGTCTACGAGGGCGAAAAGCTGCCGCCGATCAAAGCCTTTGACACGGAGGGCAATGTCATCTACATCTACTCTTTTTCGCTGACCTTCGTGCCGGGCCTGAGCCTGGCTTTTGTCGTAGCGGATAAAGAGGTCATCCAGGGTCTGTCCTATCTGGTGCCCGTGCGCATGATGTCCGTGGACTGGGTCGCGCAGAAGCTGATCGCCCGCTACCTTGACGACGGTACCTACTACGAGCTTTTGGATGTTTTCCGGGAAAATTACGCGAGAAAACAGGAGCTGATCTGCCGAGCTCTCGACGAGATGAAGCCACTCGGGATCCGTTATCAAAAGCCACGCGGCGGGGTCTACATCTGGTGCCGGCTTCCGGACGGCGTCGACAGCAAATCGTTTATCAACGATGCTTATAAAAGCGGCCTGGCGCTGCTGCCCGGCTATGTGTTTTACCCATTCAAAAACGGCGGTCGGGATCATATCCGCATCAACTATTCGTTTGAGACGGAGGAACGGCTCGGTGAAGGACTGCATATCCTGCGGGATCTCCTGGAAAAAGAATTAAAAAAATCAACTGGCACACAAAAAACGGAGCAAGCTGGCACTTCCAAAATTTAGCCGATATAGTACAATCTGAAGTATAGAAAAGAGCGGAATAACGCAAAAAAAATTGTAAATGCTATTGGTAACGAAACGTAATGGAAAAGGAGAGACAAAATGGCAGTAAATTTAAAAGGAAGAAGTTTTTTAACACTGATGGATTTCACACCGGAAGAGATCCGTTATATGCTGGATCTCGCACATGACTTAAAGTCCAAAAAAAGAGCAGGCATCCACAACGAGGTGCTCAAGGGCAAGAACATTGTTCTGCTGTTTGAAAAGACTTCCACCAGAACCAGATGCGCATTTGAAGTTGCAGCGCTGGACGAAGGCGCGCACGTGACTTTCCTGGACAGCAAGAGCTCCCAGATGGGCAAGAAGGAAACGATCGCGGACACCGCAAAGGTTCTCGGCAGATTCTATGACGGCATCGAATACAGAGGCTTCAAGCAGTCTGTCGTAGAAGAACTGGCAAACAACGCAGGCGTACCGGTATGGAACGGCCTGACCGACGTCGACCACCCGACCCAGATCCTGGCTGACCTTTTGACCATCGAAGAACACATCGCGAAACCGCTCAACAAAGTAAAAGTTGTATTCTGCGGCGATATCCGCAACAACATGGCTTACGCATGGATGTATGGCTGCGCGAAGATGGGAATGCACTTTGTCGCTTACGGGCCGCAGGAGCTGGCGGATCAGATCGACCACGACGTGATCGCAAGAGCAAGAGAAGTGGCTGCATACACCGGAGCGACCATCGAAGTATCCTCCGATGAAGCTTGTCTGAAGGGTGCGGACGTCCTTTACACCGACATCTGGGCATCCATGGGTGAAGAGGATCAGATTCCGGAAAGAGTCCGCATGCTGACACCGTTCAAGGTAACCAAGGAAATGCTCGACAAGACCGAAAACGGTGACGTGATCTTCATGCACTGCCTGCCGTCTTTCCACGATTTCGATACGACCATGGCAAAGGAACAGATGGATCTCGGATACGACATCCGTGAGGTGACTGACGAAGTATTCCTGTCCAGACACTCCAAGGTTTTCGACGAAGCCGAAAACAGAATGCACACCATCAAGGCGGTTATGGTAGCGACCATGGGCTAAAATCTGCGGCGTCGCAGAAGGAATTTGTCAATCAATGTCCAAAAGCAGGAAAAAACGCGGATGCCCCTTTTTCCTGCAGAATCAGAAGGGAGGATCCTATGTATCCTGGAATCCATAATTTTTCGGAAATCGGAAAATTAAACAAGGTTCTGCTTCACAGACCGGGAAGAGAACTGGAAAAATTAACTCCAAACAACTTCGAAAGACTGTTATTTGATGACATCCCATTTTTAAAAGTAGCACAGATCGAACACGACAGATTTGCAGAAGTCCTGAGAGAAAACGGCGTGGAAGTCATTTATTATCAGACCGAAACCGCCAAAGCGCTCAAAGATGAAAAGATCAAATATAATTTTGTCAGAGAATTCGTAGAGCTTTCGGAGATCTACTCTGAGGGTCGCAAGGAAGCAATCATCGAGTATCTGCTTTCCAAGAACGCGGAAGATCTGGTAGAAACCTGCATCGCGGGCATTTTCGCGGAGGAGATCGCGCACATCAAGACGAATTCCCTATACGACATCGCGGTCAGCGAAGAGCCGTTCGCCAGCGATCCGATGCCGAACCTGTACTTTACCAGAGACCCGGGGGCCTGCATCGGCAACGGGATCAACATCCACCACATGTCGACACCGGCAAGAAGAAGAGAAGCCCTGCTTCTCAAATATATGCTCAAGTATAACCGCGATTTCGCACTGGAAGATACCCCGCAGTGGTATGACGTTTACGACAATTATTCCATCGAAGGCGGCGATGTACTGGTGCTTTCCAAAGATATCGTAGCGATCGGCTACTCCCAGAGAACGACGATCGCCGGCATTGAAAATTTCGCGGCGAACCTTTTGAAGAACTCCTCGTTCAAGAAAGTGCTCGTCTTCGATATTCCGAAGTGCAGAGCTTTCATGCATCTGGATACGGTATTTACCATGGTCGACTTCGACAAGTTCACCATTCATCCGGAGATCGAGGGTCCGCTTAGCGTTTATGAGATCACACTCGGCGAAAACGGCGAGATGAAGTACAATGCCATGAAAGACGAGCTTTCCAAAGTCTTGGCTCTGGAACTCAAACTCCCGGCAGTGGATCTGATCCGCTGCGGCGGCGGCGACCTGATCGCGGCACAGAGAGAACAGTGGAATGACGGTTCCAACACGCTCTGCATCGCACCGGGTACCGTTGTGACCTATGAAAGAAACTATGTAACCAATGATCTCTTAGACAAGAAGGGCATCAAAGTCCTGGCGATTCCATCTGCGGAATTATCCAGAGGGCGAGGCGGCCCAAGATGCATGTCCTGCCCGGTCAACAGAGACGATTTATAAGGAGAAAAAACGAATGACACAGAGATTAGTAATTGCGCTCGGCGGCAACGCCCTGCAGTCCGGCAAAGCAGAACCGACCGCGGAAGCGCAGCTGGCCGTGGTAAAACAGACCTGCGAACGCATCGCAGAGATCAGCCAGAGAGGCTATGAGATCGCCGTGGTCCACGGCAACGGACCGCAGGTAGGCAGAATCCTGCTCGCGTCCGAGACCGCAAAGGATGTTACCCCGGCAATGCCGTTCGACGTTTGCGGCGCGATGTCGCAGGGATATATCGGATATCACCTGCAGCAGTCCTTAAAGTATGCGCTGAATATCCGCAACAAGAACATTCCGGTCGTCACCTTGGCGACGCAGATGGTCGTGGAGAAGGCTGACCCGGCGTTCGAGAATCCGACTAAGCCGATCGGTCCGTTTTACAGCGAGGCTGAGGCAAAGGAACTGGAAAGCACAAAGGGCTATACGATGAAGGAAGACGCCGGCAGAGGCTGGAGAAGAGTCGTTGCATCCCCGCTGCCGCGAAAGATCGTTGAGATCGACGCGATCAAGCAGCTTTGGGACTCCACGATCGTCATCGCTTGCGGCGGTGGCGGAATTCCAGTTGTGGAAAACGCGGACGGTACCATGGAGGGTGTTGCGGCAGTGATCGATAAGGACTTCGCGGCAGAACTGCTCGCAGAGCAGGTTGACGCTGACGCACTGATGATCCTGACGGAAGTCGAAAAGGTTGCGATCAATTTCAACAAACCGAATCAGGAAAACCTGTCTTCCCTGTCTCTGGCAGACGCAGCAAAATACTGCGAAGAGGGTCAGTTCGCACCGGGATCCATGCTGCCGAAGGTGCAGGCTGCCATGAAGTTTGTCAGAGCAAATCCGGACAAGAAAGCCATCATCACGTCCTTAGACAAGGCAATCGATGCGCTGGAGGGTAAGACCGGAACCGTGATCACATTCGCGTAATGCTGTCGGCATAGCGATCCGATTGTCTGCATAACCATATACAACATACAAACGAAGCCCCGCGGGATGCATTTCATGTTTGCATCCTCTGCGGGGCTTTCTTTATATGCAGCTTATGCGCGCAGCCTCACTGCTCGCCCGCCATCGCGACAGCGCCGTGGACGGCTCCCGCTTAGGCAGTCTGTTCGTCGTTTACGGCTGCCGGACAGCTGGCCTGCAGGATATTACAGAGCACCTTGAGCGTGTCTTTCAGAGAGTCGTAACCGTCAAACAGCGGCTGACAGGTTTCCTGCAGCTTCGCGGCCGCGGAGACGGTGAAAGAACCGGAAGTGGTCAGTACTGACATCAGATCGCCGGTGACGCGAGATGTCTTGTTGCTGATCAATCTGCAGATGTGCAGCTGCGCGTCGGTCAGGGACGGCACCTGCGGATCTGCACCGAAGTGCGCCGTAAGAACCAATCCGTCGCAGAACGCGGCCAGATGTGCCATGGAAGATGCGCAGGCACTTAAAAATTCCTACGCGAAAGCGGTATCGCAGACAGCGATCTTTGCCGCGTCCGTAGCATGGGTGTCACTTGCCAAGGTGCGTTTTTCACAATCCGCAAACCGTGCCTTATCCTGTGCCAGACTGTCAGCCAATGCGGCACATGCCGTCGGATCCTGACCCGGGATCGATTCGGCTGGCTGTGCGGCCAGCATATGCAGCGCGTCGGTCAATTGATCGATTCCGTGAGAAAGCGTCTGAATCGCTTCTTTCTGATACAGACGGAGCGAAAGAGCCGCGCGTATGGCCGGATCCTGATCCTGACGAATCTTATCCGCGATATTGCCGATCCTGCGTTTCAGCAGTTTTTCAACAGCGTTCTGAATATCATGATCTTCGTCAGTAAAATGCAGTCTGCCTGCCTCCATGTCCCAGAGGATCTCCTGCAGATGAACCACGATCGTGTCACATTCGTCATCTGTGAGTTTTCCCTGTGCCGCCAGTTTCTTAGCATGTGCGATGCTGCATAGAATGTCCTGCTTCCAAAGTCTCTGATCAAATGCGATCGATGCGCTGAATTGATCCGCGAGCAAGGCTTCTTCATCTAAATATTTACCATTCCAAAGCTTCATCATGTGAAAGCCCCCCCTTTTTTTGTTTGCGTGTTTGTCTGATATGGGATAGTTGAATAATTATTAAAACTAGTGTATAATTCCTTATGCGTATGGCCTTATTATAGATGAATAAATATAAAAAATCAAGAGAAAAAATAAATAAAAGTATGGAAATGCAACGTTTTTTTGAATCTATTTGTGAAATGCCCATTTTTTTATAAATATTTGTGCAACGCCGGCGAGTGGAACCGCCAGCAGCATGCCGAGAATACCGCCTAAAGATCCGAAAACCGAAACCGCAAGCAGGATAAAAAGCGGGTGCAGGCCGGTACTTGTGCCGACGATCTTGGGATAGATGTAGTTGGAATCCAGCTGCTGCACCGCGAACAGACCGAGGATCGCCAGGGCGCCGTGCGCGAGGCCTCCGGTCACGGCGGCAACCGCAAAGGCAGGGATCATGCCAAAAAACGGCCCGAAATACGGAATAATATTGAGGAAACCGCCCAAAATCCCAATAATGACCGCGTAATTGACCCGAAGCACGGTCAGAACCACTGAGGACAGGAAAGCGATGATGAAACTGTCGATCAATGCGCCTTTGATGAAGGTTGAGAGAACCTGATGGATCTCATCCAGTGTTTCGCAGAGGAGGCCATGCGTTTTTTGTGGCAAAACAAGGGCAAGAAACCTTTCCCACAGAGAAATAAAATAGTCTTTGTCCTTGAGCAGGTAGATGGAAGCAACCAGTCCGATAAAGAAGCTGATCAGAATACCACTGAGCCCGCTGAGAAAGGTGAAGGCCGCATCGACCGAAAAGCGACTTTCCAGACGATCTCGCAGTGCTTCCAAGCTTGCACGGATCGGAGAGGGTGTGCCGGCAGGAAGTACATCTGTGAAAAATGCGTCCGCAGCACGATAAGCGCTTTCAAAGTAAGAGAGAATCTGCTGCACGATATCGATCGGACTGCCTTTTGGAAGAGTTCCGATGATGAGCACGACAAAACCGCAGACCAGCCCGCATACCGCGGCGGTCGCAAGCAGATACGTGACGGCAATGGCCAGCACGCGACTTTTGCATTTTTCGGCAAACCAGGTGACTGCCGGATTCAAAAGGTAGGCAAGCACCAAAGCAATAAAACAGGGACTTAAAAGCGACAACAGACCGCTTAAAAGGCCGGTTAAAAAGTCCACCGCATCCAGAAAAAAATTCTGCATCTTCACATTCCTCCTAGGGATAGTATGCGGGAAAAAGACTTGAAATATAAGGGGAAAAGGCGTTTTCAGGTACAGAAAAAAGAACAGAAAAACCGACGGAAAACATTTGACATATACTGTATACAAGGGTTAGAATAAAGATAGCAGAAGTGTTTGATTCTAATTCTGCGGTTATGTAAAATGTAAATGTAAACGAAAAAAGACGTCTGGTGAAAGACGCCTTTTTTCGTTAGAGATGCGTACAACAAAACTCCCGGCCGAAGCCGGGAGTTGAAATCTTGATTCAGTTGAAGATGAGCGAATTCGATCTTGTGCGGCCTAAGCTTCCAGAGCCTTTAAGGCAGCTTTCTTTTCTTCTTCTCTTTCTTCTAAGATCTTTGCATATTCTTCATCCGTCAGTTTGGTCATGGTGATGCCGGTGTAACCGAAGAATACGGATACGATCGGGTTCAGCC
>ERZ808242.1484-NODE-1484-length-12820-cov-3.773913_pt1 | contig 12820 bp, 8 predicted proteins | sample MGYA00521244_ERZ808242 | MGnify/ENA primary metagenome ERZ808242 (study PRJEB31516, sample SAMN03275573) | gut metagenome | biome: mammalia-associated habitat; material: feces | host: Papio cynocephalus | place: Kenya | collected 2012-07-27 ... | reverse complement strand
CGCCCACTGCATAAACTGTGCGGCTGCACCGGACATAAGTCCTGCTGCGATACTGCTGCCAGAAGAAAGGCCAAGTGCTGTCTGCACACGGATCCCCGCTACGGAAAGATCCGGTGTGATCAGTCCCTGCCTTTGAAATCCTCTGCCGCTGTCTATTGCAAAGCTGTTATTGGAAGAATCATAATAGGTCAGGCCGATGGCATTTTCACAGTAAGAAGGTTCTGTCATCGTTGTATATGGGTCAGGACGCAGAAAGTAGACCGGCGCATGCAAAAAAGCTGAGATGGGAAGCCAGCTGTGAAATCCTGCCAATCCCGTGCTGCCCTCCGCATAAACACGGATCGTCCAGATGCCCGCCAGCGGTGTTTCAAACCGTAAAAAGATCAGCTCCTCTCCACTGTTGAGCTCCACAGGTATATAATCCACGCTGACACGGGAATTGCTGTATACAAAGGAATACTGCAATGTCTGTCCGTATCTGTCCGGAATGCGGCTGATCATCTCTCCGTCGGGCGAACGGAGTGAAACCGTGTACACATTCGGAAGTTCTCCCCACAGCTCCATAATAAAGCCGTTCGTTCCTTCCGACACCTGAATTTCCACATCCTCATACGCATTTACTGTCTGCAGCGCGATACTTCCCTTATAATGGTGCGCAGCATTTCCTTCATTTCCACCGCCGATCACGACACAATGATGGCGTTTATTGGTCAATACCGTCAGATACTGATCCAGAAAAGAATTTCCCGCATGATCTCCCATATTGGTTCCCATGGTGATACAGATCACAATCGGTTTATTTTCCCGCTCACTGACATCATGCAAATACTTCAGTGCTGCCACAATATCGGATTCTTCATAAGCATCCGCTGTCCCGGGGATCTGATAATAATCCCGCAGATATTTCTTTGCCTGTCTGCACTTTACCATCACAAGTTCTGCCTGCGGAGCTGCATTTTCCGCCACGGAAACCACTTTTGTACCATGTCCGTTTTCATCCGCAAACAAAATCGGAACCGTTTCGTCTGTTTTCCGCAGGCGCAGGTTTTCATTGATCGCTTCTTTGGAAAATACCGTCCCGTATGGAAGTCCCTGCGGCGGTTCGCCGGTCTGTTGTGTCTGATCCCAGACAGAATGCAGTTTTGTACTGCCGTCTTCGTTTCGAAACACCGGCAGAGTATAGCGGATCCCTGTATCGATAAAACCGATCAGAATTCCGTTTCCCGTCAGGCTCAGCGGTGGCTGCTGCACACGCAGGATACCGCTGTCCTCATATGCACCTGCAAGCTGCTGCAGCTGGCTCTCATATACCGGTTTTACGGATGAAAAAATCCCGGGAGTTTCCTCCCGGGCAGCAAGTCCGTAACATTTCGGAATAAACGCATAGCGATATTCTGATATGCTGAGCGGCTGTACATTCAGCCTGTTTACATATAAGATGCCGAAATTGCCATCGATCGGCAAAAAACAGTAATCAATTTCGTTCTGCGTAAGCACATCAAAATCTTCTACATAATCCACCAGCAGGTTCTGGTAGTCCTCTGACAATATCTTTTCCCTACAATCCATAGACGCCTCTTACGGCTTTTTTCTATTCTATGCCGGGAAGTGCCTCCGTACTACGGATTTCGATCTTCGGTCCACCGCAGCCTTCGATATATTCCTTTGTGATCGTCACACGGCCGATATTTTCATCCTTCGGGATCTCATACATGATATCCAGCATGAATTCTTCAATAATGGCACGGAGTGCTCTGGCGCCGGTATCCTTTTCCATTGCCTTTTCCGCTATCGCTTCGAGTGCACCGTCATCAAATTCAAGATCTACCTCATCTAAGGCAAGCAGCTTCTGGTACTGTTTCAGTATCGCATTTTTCGGCTCCTTCAGGATCTTGATATACATATCCTTGTCGAGTGCATCCAGCGTATAAATGATCGGTAATCTGCCAAGGAATTCCGGGATCATGCCAAATTTCTTCAGATCTTCGATCGTTACCTTCTTGATCAGATCCTTATCATTGTTAAACTTATCCTTCAGATCTGCTTCATAACCGATCGAGGTTTTCTTCATCAGACGCTGTTTGATGATATCATCCAGATCCGGGAAAGCACCACCGCAGATAAACAGAATATTTCTCGTATTGACCGTTGTAAGCGGTACCATCGCATTTTTACTGTTTGCACCGACCGGCACTTCCACCTCAGCGCCTTCCAACAGCTTCAGCATACCCTGCTGTACCGATTCACCGGATACATCACGGCTTGTCGTTTCTTTCTTCTTGGCGATCTTATCGATCTCGTCAATGAAGATGATACCCATTTCCGCACGCTCCACATCATTATCCGCAGCAGCGAGCAGCTTGGAAACAACGCTCTCGATATCGTCACCGATATAACCTGCCTCTGTCAGGGAAGTGGCATCTGTGATCGCAAGCGGAACATCCAGAAGACGGGCAAGTGTCTTGACAAGATAGGTCTTACCACAGCCTGTCGGTCCGATCATCAGCATATTGGACTTTTCGATCTCAATATCATCCATCGTATTGGTTGCCACACGTTTGTAATGATTATAAACCGCAACGGAAATAACCTTCTTGGCATAATCCTGTCCGACCACAAAATCATCCAGCTGTGCTTTGATCTTGTGCGGCGGTGGAATGTTTTTGATATCCAGTACCGGTTCATTTTCCGCTTTCTTCTTTTTCTTCTTCAGCTTCTGTTTATTCGGAATCCCACCGTCTCCCTGCAGATCCGCCAGATTGACAAAGCTGATGTTTGGGAACTTCTTGGACAGGTCGGAAAGATCTGACTGGTTCATGGACTGTGCCAGCATGGAAGGATCGAGCATGCCCTGATAATCAAACTGGCTGACCGCATCCATTGTCTTATGCATACAGTCATTACAGACACAGATGTTATTCGGCAGCTTAAACTGCTTGCCTGTTACACTCTCCGGTCTGCGGCAGACAAAGCAGACATCCTCATACGGACTGTCTTCTTCCTCTTCCTCATCTTCCGTCTCCTCTACCGTTCCTGCGCATGACTCTTTCTCTGTATCCTGTACATCCGCACCATCTACAACTTCCCTGAAATCCTGTGCAGCTTCCGCTGTTTTCTGTTCTGTTGCAGAAGTATCTTTTTTCTCCTCATCAGCCCCATCGTCAGAATCATCAAAATCGTCTTCTGTCGTGTCTGTCACATCAAAATCGGCTGAAAATTCATCCTCTTCTGCTTCCGTTGTATTCTGATATACTTCTTTTTTTCTGTCTTCTCCCTGGAAATCTTCATCAAAATCATCTTCTGAAATGATTTCCTTTTCTATCTTTTCTTTTTCGTCTTCTTCATCAAAGAAAACATCTTCATCATAATCAGACATTGTTTCTCTCCTTTATAATTTACTGATTTCCGTCGAGTGTAACCTCTAAGATACGTTCCTGATAACCACCGTCTACGGAAGCCATTACACCGATCTGTACGGATGTTCCTGCTTCCATACTGTCAAGCAGCGTGGAAAGCCCCTCCATCGTTTCTACAGTCTCTCCGTCACAGCTTATGATAATATCACCTTTTTTCAGTCCTGCCTTCTGCGCTGCAGTTCCTTCATATACTCTTGAAATATAAACGCCAACCGGGATTCCGTACATTTCCTGTACCTGGCTGTCTACATTCAGTCCGGAAATCCCCAGATATCCCCGTTTATTCTGCTCCACGGGTGTTCTTGTCTGTTTGTTCATCAGTTCGGCAATGATCGGTTTTGCCGTAGAGATCGGAATGGCATATCCCATACCTTCTACTTTCGTTCCTGCGATTTTATTGGAATTGATCCCGATCACTTCTCCATTGACATTTAACAATGCACCACCGGAATTTCCCGGATTGATCGCTGCATCTGTCTGGATCAGTGATTCCGTATTGCCATCCTCATCAATACTGTAATCTCTGTTTAAAGCACTGATCACGCCTGTTGTCACACTCTGTCCATAGCCAAGTGCATTCCCGATCGCGATCGCAGGCTCTCCTACCTTCAGGGTATCTGAATCCCCCAGTGTTGCGATCCTGATCGCATTCTTCGTTGCTGCGGAAAGATCCGACAGTTTTATGGCGATCACAGCCAGATCCGCATCTGCATCTGTTCCCTTTACCACTGCATCATAGGTGCTCTCATCTATAAACTGGACTGAAAGAGAGGTGGAATCGGCTACAACATGATTATTTGTTACAAGCAGAAGCTCTTCATCATTTTCACCTACAATAATGCCGGATCCACTGCCTGTTTCTTCCTGTTTGATCGCATAGCCCCAGAAGTTTTCCGTAACAGCATAGGTGCCAAAAATAGAAACAACAGATGGCATTACCGTGTCAACGACATCCGTTACATCCGTCACAACGGCTCCTTTCATACTGTCTGTCTGTGTTACCGCAATGCCGGTTCCCTGCTGCAGATCTGAAAGTGCCGTATTCGTCTGATCCGCCTCTGCCGTATTTCCTGCAGATGTTCCCTGCAAAGAATCTGTACTGCTATCGGATGCTTCCGCCGACGTGGCAGCTCCCAGATCATCTGATCCATTGCCAAAAAGCTGCGGCATAAACTGTCCCACGCCCCAGATCATAAGTCCAGCACAAAGTCCGAATAAAAGCCCGCTGCCGACTGTTGCCCAGAAACGGCTCTTCTTTTTCTTTTTTGGTTTATATGATAAATCCGGCTGATAGATATCATCCTGTCTTACGTTCCAATCATCTTGTCCATACATAACACATTACCTCACTTTATGTGATAGATTTCTTCCAGTGTGTACAGTATATCTCTGAAATGTGTTTATTTTGTGGAAACAGACTGCTAATGCAGATTTTTCCAGTAGTTCCGGTCGGCGGTAAAGTGCAGGATCCACTTTTCGGGCAGCTTTCTGTAATGCTTGCCCAGAAGATATCCCAGATATTTACAACCGCTGATGTAGATCAGCTTAAAGACCTGCCAGCCATGCTTCTGATCGATCAGATAACGGGCTGTTTTCTTTACCATCGAAATGCCTTCTCCCTCTGCCGGGACAGAAGCAAATACTTCCGGGTGATCCGCCTGTGATACACCCATATCAAAATTCCTGTGGAACTGCTGCGCTCCTGTATAATTATGAGAATGATATACACAGGCATCTGCCGCATAAGCAATGCTGTAGCCCGCCATGACCGCCTTATGTGCATAGATCATGTCTTCATTGAAGATCGCATGATCCGGATAGCCGCCAAGCCGGTCAAAAATCTCCCGTTTATAGGCTGCGCAGACATCCGAACAGAAAAAGGTCTTGATCCCCAGTTTTTCTATATCTGCCGTCGTTTTCACACAGGAAGTATCCGGATAGTTATAATTTCTCGTAAACTGTTCTATGATACCTGCATCCTGATTGGCGAGCTGCCTGGCATAGCTGACCGCCACCTTTTCAGGCATAAGCGCCCTGACGAGATTTTCGATCAGATGCTCATCTTTCGGATACGCATCCATCGTCATCATTACAAAGATGTCGGCATCGGAGTGTGTGACCGCACGCGAGCGCGTTGCCGCATGGTCAAATTCCCTTTTGGAAATATGTGTCACGCATAGATTATGATATTCTTCCTCATAACGCCTGCCATATATGATCTTTTCAAAGTACTTTTCTTCTGTATTGATGATCCGGATATGTGAGATCGGATATGTCTGTTTGTCCAAAAGTGCGATCAGCTCAAAAAAACGCTGATCAGGCTTATAAGTCGGTATAATTACATCTACCGTCATATGATCTTCCTTCTTTGATATAATCTGAAAAAAAGGAGCTTTTTGCAAAGCTCCTTTTTTATTTACTTATTTTCCTGTATCACTGTGTACTCTTGCCGCGATCGTCTGTACCTCGCTGGAAGGCTGGTAATCACCGACATCTCCAAATAAGAACTGATGCAGATTTAAAACATCCGCCGTCAGATCTGTACTCATGACACAGCTTGCACCGTGTACATCTCCGGTTGTACGGTACTGCTCTGCCGGGAATCCGCCGGTCTCACCGATCGAATAGCTTGCCACATCTGTCAGAAGCTCTGTGATCTCCGTAAAAGTCATGGATGTGGAAATTTCTTCAAAGATCGTATTGGCCGCTTTGTTCAGTGTCGCAATATTTGCTTTTTTCGCTTTGTCAAGGATTGCCTGGATCACTTCTCTCTGACGCTCTGTACGCTTGAAGTCGTCACCTGCGGTATAACGGATACGGCAGTAAGAAACAGCCTGGATACCGTCCAGTGTCTGCAGGCCTGTGGAAGTTACCTTATCATAAGATTTTCCAAGTGACTTGGATGTTTCTACCTGATAGTTATTCAGGTGATTGATCTCGTTTTCATCGACGTCGATCTCAACACCGCCTAAGGCATCGATCGTATCCGCAACACCTGCCCAGCCGACTGTCACATAATCCGTAATATTCAGGTCGAGGTTCATATTCAGCATATTGATCGCCTGCAGAGGACCGCCCTTTGCATAAGCGGCATTTGCCTTATTATAGCTGTCATTACCGATATTTAAATACGTATCACGGTAAACGGAAACAAGCTTGACTTCTTTTGTCGTCTCATTGATGGAAGCAACGATGATCGTATCTGTCCTGTTTCCCTTTCCGAGCGACTTATCACGGGCATCCACACCAAACAGTGCCACATTGCGGTAACCGCTCATATGACCGCCCAGCCCGTCATTTGTTGCTATATCACTGGCATTGATGTCATTCTCACCTGCAATACCGTCATTGATCACAATATCATCTTCATTGATATCCTCATGATGGATCTTTCCATACAGGACAACTACATAAAGTGCGATCAGCATCAACAGCAGCACAAAAACCTCAACTGCGATCAGGATGATCCTGTTGCGCTTCTTTTTCGCACGTTCTTCCTTTGTCATTCTCTTCTTTCCCGTCTTCTTTTTCGGATCTGTACTTCCCATTTCATTACTCCTTACTGTCACTTGTCTTAGTATGCGTTTTTATTGACGAAACCTTTGAAAATGGTAAGGAATAAGATCTTGATATCCAGTCCCATTGTCCAGTTCTCAATATAGTATAAATCACAGTCAATACGTTTGCGGATCGAGGTATCTCCTCTGTATCCGTTTACCTGTGCCCAGCCTGTCATGCCCGGTCTTACCTGGTGTTTGATCATGTAACGCGGTATCTCTTCTTTAAACTTCTCTACAAAAAACGGTCTTTCCGGTCTTGGCCCTACCAGACTCATATCACCGATCAGCACATTGAAAAGCTGCGGCAGTTCGTCTATGCTTGTCCGGCGGAGCACCTTCCCGACCTTTGTCACACGTGGATCATCCCTGGTTGTCCACTCTTTCTTTTCCTCACTCGGCTTTTGCAGTTCCATTGTGCGGAACTTGTACATCTGGAACGGCTTATTGTGCAGCCCCACACGTTCCTGCTTAAAGATCACAGGACCTTCGCTCGTACACTTGATGAGAAGTGCTGTAACAAGCAGCACCGGGGAAAAGATCACAAGTGCAAAGGCACCAAATACAATATCAAATGCACGCTTTGACACCATATTCAACGTATTGGTCAGCGGTACATGTCTGATATTGATCACAGGCAGTCCGTTCAGATCTTCCGTATATGGCTTACTTGGAATGACGCTGTTATAATCCGGAATAAATTTTGTATGCACGCCGGATTTTTCGCACAGATTTACGATTTCTTCCAGACGTCCGTAATTTTCCAGCGCCAGTGTAACGGCGATCTCATCCAGTTTGTTCTCCGGGAGGATATAAAACAGGTTGTCGATCTGTCCGATCACCTTGATGCCCCTGTATTCCGTACCACGCGGGATCTTGTCATCCAGAATACCCCTGACAACATACCCCCACTGTGGATTCTGCTTGATCCTGTCAATATAAAGCTCCGCCGCTCTCGAATAACCGACCAGCAGGATATACTTCACATTGTATCCCTTTTTACGCAGGATCCGGAGCCATTTGTGGATCATGACACGAATCAGCGAATCCAGGAAAATATTCAGCACATAAAAGTAAAACAGCATCGTACGGGAGAAATCCGGCTGATTGATGATATACAGTCCTGCGATCAGGAACAGAAGTCCCACCGTATTGGCACGTATGACATTGTAAATGCCGCGGCGCATGCTTGTCGCACGCTTTGCGGTATAAAGCGATGTAATATAATATAAAAAGATATAAACCGGAACGATCAATATAAGTGCACTGAAATATGTCTCCGGCGGCAGAGCCTCATTACCGGAATACAGACCCGGCAGATGACTGCGGAATTTCAAAAACCACGCCAGGGCATATGCAATTATGATAATGATTGCGTCCAGCACAACATGCATCCGGTTAAACATTTTCTGATTATCCTTTATCATGGTTCTACCACCCAATCCATAATACAATACGATATTTTACAATATTTACAAGAAAAGGGCAACATATTTATTCTTAAGAATCAATGAATCACCCGTCTGACAACACCTGCATACAGCATTCCCTGTATTTTGCAGTACTGCCACAATCTACGCGCGGAAAACGGAATCTTATGCTTTCTGCCTTCTTTGGAACAGGACAGGCAGATCCCTTTCCACAGACCGCGCAGATAGACAAGCCCGAATCCTTTCTTTATAAAAAAGATCGTCTTAACAAAATACCCCAAAAACAAAAACGGCAGATTCAGGATCAGCTGCAGGAACGGCATATTTTTGTAGACCAGGTAGATGCTGTTACGTGAGGACAGATCGACCTTGAACGCATTGTATCGTGAACCGCTTGCCCCGCTTCCCGCATGATATACGATCGCATCCGGGCAGTAGCCGTTCTGATAACCGAATATCCTGGCACGGTATCCGATATCGATATCTTCCAGATAAGCAAAATGATTTTCATCGAAATAACCGATCTTTGCAAAGACCTCACGCCGGTAGATTGATGCGCCGCCGCAGGCGGCAAATACCTTTGACGGCTTTGTATACCGGCCGCTGTCCATGCCTTTTCCTCTTGCAAAAGCCCAGCCGAGTGCACAGTAAAAATCACCCGCATCGTCAATGATCTCAGGTTCTTTCATGGAAAGCATCTTGGAGCTGATGCTGAAATAATCCGGACGCGCATCCATGCTTTTTTCCAGGCTTGCCACAAAACGGTCATCTACCACCGTGTCATTATTGAGCAGAAGCACATATGGCGTCCTGCTTGCCCGGATCCCCTGATTGACCGCCTTGCAGAAACCGAGGTTTTCTGTATTGACGATCAGGCTGACCCACGGAAACTTCTCCTCTACCAGCTCTCTGCTCCCATCCGAAGAACCATTGTCCACGACGATCGTGGCAAACTCCGTTTCCCTGCAGCGGGAAAGAAAGGTCAGGCAATCTTCCATGTACTTTATGCCGTTGTAATTCGGAATCACTACCGTTGTTTTGATCATATTATTGTTTACTCCCCGGCAGATATACGATCCTGCCCTGTTTTTGCGCCGCATCTTTACGATATACGGTTTTCTGCTGCGGTGGATCCGTCACATCCACTGTCATGGAGGCACGGTGCAGATAACCGCTGTAATGCTTTTTCAGTCCCGCAAATACATGTTCTCCGTACTTTGCGCCCTGCAGTGTGCCACTTTCCGTTACTCTGCCTCTTCTGATCTCATTTCCGCAGACTGCCACAATATCCGGCCGCTGCGCAAAAATATCTTTCCAGTCGATCCTGTAAAATCCCAGATTCTTTGTATGGCTGACCGCTGCCTGCCATCCGTTTTGGCTGACAAAGTCCTCCAGAGCCCGTTTCCCTGCCTCGTAGGCATACAGCTTGCTCTGCGGATTATCTGCAGTGGAACCGAGATGCGCCCGCCAGTGATAGCAGATATGCGGAATATGTGCAATTTTGCGCTCCATATACGCCTGTGGATAAAGAAGGCGACCTTCTGTATCCTTTGGTCCTTCTTTTGCGATCTCATATACGGTGCGGAGAAACAGATCATAATCCTGTGCCCCGTCATAGCTGCTGCGGAACCGCAGTTTTTTCAAAAGATCTGCACGGATCACCGAAAAATGACAGATGTAATTATTGGAAAGCAGGTAATCCAGATTAAAATCAGGCTTCCAGTTTGGCTCAAATACAGCCGTTCCGGTCTGATCGATCTTATCCTCATCCGTATATAAAAACAGATAGTCCTGCTCCTCAAGCCGCTCCATCATATAGGCAAGTGCATCTTTGCATAAAAGGTCATCATGATCCAGAAGTCCGATATACTCTCCCTTTGCATGGGCAAGGGCTTCATTGGTATTATGGGAGATCCCGGCATTTTCCTGCAGTCTGAAATAAGTCAGCCTGTCATCCCGGTACGTCTCCGCTACACGCTCCACCTTATCTGATGCGGAAGCATCTGCCAGCACAAGCTGCAGCTTTTTGTAGCTCTGTCCCAGGACAGAGTCGATCATTTCGCGCAGATATGTTTCATCCGTCTCATACGTCGGTACCAGAATACTGAACGTATACGCTTTTTCCCATGTTCTGTTTTCTGCGTCAGGAAATGCATCCATTTCCCAGCGTTCCTTCTGTGTTACCTGCCGCATATAAGCAAGCGCCTGCCTGCCTGCCCGGTCCATTCCGTTTTTGTCTATTCTTTCAAGCACAGCCGTTATTGTATTTGCAATACCATTTCGTTTCAGATAAGAGAGGGTTCTTCGTATTTTGCTCATACGCCGCCTCCTGTCTTACTCTCTTTCGCTTTCTTTTGTACCAGCAAAAAGAGGGTATAAAATAACACCGCATATCCGATCAGATAAACAGAATAATAATACATGAATAATCTGGACGGTGCTGTCAGAAATACAAGTGGAACTTTCACAAGCGCGGTCAGAAGCAGAAACAGCGGAAGCCATTTCTTGCGAGCCAATAAAATAACAGATGCTACAAACAGAATCAGAACTGCCGGTATTGCAGAGTATACCAGATCCGTAACTGCCAGCTTCTGTGTATAATCTTTTTGCGACCTTAACTCCAGCCCTTTAATAACAGCCGTCCTTGTACGATCAGAGATCGGGCTGCTCAGCGGATACTGCCGGAACGTAACGTAATTCGGTACCTGCTCTGTAAAAAGTTCTGTCGTATTTTCCAGAAGCCCCGTAGATGACACAAATGTCTCAAACCGTTCTTTCAGGAAAACTGCCGGATAACGCAGGATCAGTTTATAATATGCCTGTTTAAAAGAAGCAAACTCTTTGTCCGTATAAGATCTCTGGAAGTCTGAACGGCTCCAGAACAGATTGATCCCGGTCTTTCCTTCTCTCGCGCCTTCCAGTGTCACCTCCACACTGACAACTTTGTCAATTTCTGAAAGAAGCTGCCTGTCGGCTGCAGCATCCGTTTCATGTACTGCCTCAACAAGCGGCATGAGTGGCAATACAACACTTGTCAGCTCATATTGGCTGCCGCTCGTTATTTTTTCGCCCAGTTTTTGCGGCGCAAATAAAATAACAGTGCACATCAAATATAACAAGATCTGTTTCCGGTATTTCTTTCCCCTGCCTATCCAGAGAAGAAGCAGTGGGAAACAGACCACATAATAAATCGCTTCTGTCCGCCATACGGTCACGACTGCGGCAAGCACCGGCAGATACCGGCAAAGCCCGGTATTTCGTTTCCAGCCAAAATACAGCTCTGCCAGAAGCCAGAGTTCCAAAAACGCATGCAGGCTGACACGCATCGGATACAGGTTCGAATCCAGTACCGGTAACAGCAGAAATGGAACAAGCAGCAATAAATAACAAACGCTTCTTTTCTTTCTTCCTATCTGCACCGGCTCTGCAGACAGACATAGTGTGACAATTCTTGCCACGATCAGGGAAATACAGATGATCTGTGCCAGGATCACGCCCGCCGGAAACGGGAACAGCATCAGGGCAAATATATAAAACACGCTCGTTATATAATTCTGCCAGAAATGCGGAAAAAGCTGCACGGCACTGGACAGGATCCCAAACTCATCCATACGCCAGATGCCCGGCCATGTCAGAAGCAGGAGAACAAGCATCAGCAGGAAATACCCCAGTGCCACTCTTTTGAATGTCCTGTCTGCCTTTTTGCAAACATAAAAAATTCCCTGCCATACTGCGATCAGCAGGAAAAGGAAAACAAGTTTTACACCACAGGTTTCGATCGATTTTACGATATTTTTTGCAGAACTGAAGTCAAACACCACATACCGGAAGATAAAGTGGTCTGTCCAAAAGCTCAGGAGAAAATGAACGCAGGAAATCACCAGTGCTGTTCTATTGAATTGTAAGCCCTTCTTTTCCTGCTTCATGGTCTCTCCTTTCTCATTTTTATCCTAGCCTTTATAGTGTTCGAGGAAGTAGTTCAGTTCCTCCGGGGTTCCGAGTACATGCACCTTCTCAAAATCCACGATGGAAATGCGGACATCCCCACCCTTGGAGATCAGGTAGTTATAAAGTGGTGCCACATATTTCTCACCCTTTTCCAGCTTTTCTTCGCTGGTATAGTATTCGTTATAAAGCTGCTCATATAATGCGCATGTCTTGAAGTAGTAAGCACCGAGTGTACAGTTATCGGAAATCCTTTCCTTTTCACGTACCTCTACGACTTTGCCGTTTTCATCCAGCTTTGCAAAACTCCAGTGATCGCCCGGCGCATGGAAACACGGAATGAAACCGTCTCCGGCGATCTGCTCTATCTTCATTTCATAGGCTTCCACATACGTATCGATATTATAGATCATCAAGGCTGACTCTTTGTCCCATACATCTTTTGCAAGCATGGCCGTAGTCGCCTGTCCGT
>ERZ808242.1483-NODE-1483-length-12820-cov-5.303251_pt1 | contig 12820 bp, 15 predicted proteins | sample MGYA00521244_ERZ808242 | MGnify/ENA primary metagenome ERZ808242 (study PRJEB31516, sample SAMN03275573) | gut metagenome | biome: mammalia-associated habitat; material: feces | host: Papio cynocephalus | place: Kenya | collected 2012-07-27 ... | reverse complement strand
TCGCGTTTTCATAAGGCTCACAATTGAAAAAGTATCTCGGCCAGTCGCACTCGATATCATATTTAGCGATATAGGAGCTGAATTCTATGTAGCTGAAAACCTTTAAGCTTATATCCTTATCGGTTGTATTCTTAACCCTTGCGGACCAAAGCTCATAATGCGCGCCCTTAGGAATATAATAGGTTATTTCGCTTTTAACGCCCTCATATTCGGCGCAAATCTCAGTGTAACCCATTCCGTGTCTCGATTCATAAAAATCGAGCTTTTTCTGAACGGGCTGCCAAGTAGGCGACCAAACGGCGCCTGTTTTTTCATCCTTAAAATAAAGATATCTTCCCGGTCTGTCCTGAGCGACATTGCTGAAATTATATCTTGTTATTCTAAAGCTTCCGGGGTCTCTGTCGAAAATAAGACCGCCTGCGTTATTCGAAATAACAGAGCTGAACTGTCCGTTTCCGAGGTAGTTCATCCAAGGGGCGGGAGTATCGGGTCTTGTTATTGCATACTCGCGGTTTTGATTGTCATAAAATCCGTAATTCATAGACTGCTCCTTTTTACATATATATTGTTATTATATTACACCTAATTTCTTTTTACTTGCATAAAATTCAGCTTTACTATGACGATATTCACCTGAACTGATTTTAATTTTACTATTGAAACCGCGGCTTAAATATATTATAATGATAGCATATAATACAGGCGGTGAAATATGCAGACAATTCGTGTAGCGGATATAACAATAAATGTTGAAAGCGGAGACAGGGAGTTTTTTGACAGAAGGTATAAGGACTATCTTTGCCCGAATTCCGATAACCCCGATATGGTTTTAAAAACCGTTATTTCGGAAGAAATCGCGGAGCCTGAGGGCGAGCTTATTTTGCAGACAGGCGCTTCATATATAATAAAGACGGGGAATGGGAATTTTGTCCGCTATGTCAAATCGGCGACCGGATATATCCCGTATAAATTTACTTATACGGACGATTACTCTTTTGTTACAATAGAAATCTGCCGAGACGCAAAGCTTAAGACCCTTAATTCCACCGACCTTGAATATCTTTTTACAGGCTTTATGTTTGCGAACAGGCTTTCGGTTTTAGGCGGAACGGTGCTTCATTCCTCGGCTATTGGCTATAAGGACTGCGGAATTGTATTTTCGGCGGACCCCGGTACTGGAAAATCCACCCATGTTTCGCTCTGGAAAAACAAGTTCGGAGACGATGTAACGATAATTAACGACGACAAGCCGGCAATAAGGATTACCGATAACAAGGCTTATATTTACGGAACGCCGTGGAGCGGAAAAACCGAGCTTAATATAAACATTAAAAAGCCGCTAAAAGCTATAGTGTTTATTGAGCGCGGAAATGAAAATACTATTACTAAGACCGATATCGCAAACAGCGTTTTAAATCTTTCAAGACAGCTTCCTAATCCTTTTTATGACGAGGATATCGGAATTAAGACAATAAGAATAATAAACAGGCTTTTTGAAATCGGCGTTCCTGTTTACACGCTTAAATGCAGTATAAGCGAGGACGCGGTAAAGGCGGTTTATGAAGAAATAATCGGAGGTAAATTATCATGAAAATAAAATCCGGATTTGTTAAAAGTAAAATCGGGGACGAATGCGTAGTAGTGCCCGTAGGCGCTAAAACGGTTGATTTCAGAGGAATAATCACGCTTAACGATTCGGCGGAATTTATTTGGGACAGCCTTAAAGAGGACAAAACCGAGGAGGAGCTTTTAAAGCTTATACTTTGCGAATACGATGTAGACGAAGCGCTGGCAAAAAAAGATCTTGACGAATTTATATCGGTATTAAAGGACAAGGATCTGCTTGATTTATGAAAAAACAGGTAAGCCTGCCTATGAGTGAGCTGTCTCCCGTAATAGAGCAGTGCATTGAAAACGGGAGCGAGGTTATTATAAACATAACCGGAAACAGCATGCGCCCCTTTTTAAAGGACCGCAGGGATCAAGTGGTTTTAATAAAGCCCGAATCCGAAATGCTTAAAAAGCTGGATGTTCCGCTTTACAGAAGAAAAAACGGGAAATATGTTCTCCACCGTATTTTTAAATGCGGTGAAAAAAGCTATACCATGCTCGGCGACGCGCAGGTTGCCTTAGAGCCGAATATTGAGCCCGAGCAGATAATCGCGCTTTCAAAAGCTTTTATAAGAAAGGGCAAAAGAATTGAGTGTAACAGCTTTATTTATAAAAGCTATTCTTATCTTTGGTATTTAGCCTATCCTTTAAGAAAATTCTATTTTTTCTCCCGAAGAACGGGCGGAAAAATCTTAAGAGCATTAAATTTAAGAAAGTAGGCAAAGCTTAAATGTTAAAAAACGAATTTTTATGTCAGCTTGAAAACGAAACGGACCTTTCCGCTTACACTTCAAGGCACAGCGGCGATAAGACCGTCGCTTATAAAACCGTAAACGGCGAAAAGATAAATCTTTCGGTTTTTTATCCTAAAAATTTCGAAAGCGAAGAAAAATTAAAAACCCTTATTATCATTCACGGCGGCGGTTGGTCCTCGCATAAGATTTTTGACGATCAGAACGGTCTGTGGCAGGGCGATTATCTCGGCTTTTTAGCAAGATATTATGCGGATAAGGGACTTCTTTGCGTAAGCGTGGATTACCGTCTCGCAAGAAATGACGCGCAGGAAAAGGACTATCAGCTTATCGATCTTTATACCGACTGCTGCGACGCGGTAAAATACATATATAATATAAAGGACGAGCTTAAAATAGACGAAAACGATGTCAGCATTTTAGGCGAATCGGCAGGCGGATATCTTGCCGCCGCGGTTGTAACCCTGCCTTTTATAAAGCTTCCCTTTAAATTCAAAAAGGCTTATCTTATAAATGCCATAACAAATCTTTATGACCACTGGCACAAGGCGGTTCCGCAAAGCTCAGATTTTGAGCCGCTTATAGATTTAAATGAGGAAGAGCGCACAAGGGCGCTTTCTCCGCTCGATAATATCGCGTCCTCAGCGCCTGAAACCGTGCTTGTTCACGGCGACTGCGACACCTGCGTCGACCCGACGCAGTCAAGGAAATTCCATGAAAAAAGCCTTGAGACTGGAAACGTCTCAAAGCTTTACAGGCTCCCAAATACCGGCCATGCCTTTTTGCTCGAAGAGTACACAACTCAAAAAAGAGCCACGGCGGCGGCAATCAAAATTCTCGATAAAGAAATTTTATAAATTAAAAAAACTCGCCCATCGGCAAAACCGATGGGCGAAAATTTTGCTTTACTCAATTTCAAGCCTATGAGATTTTTCAATCTCAGGTGTTTTCTTAGGCATTGTAAGCTTTAAAACACCGTTTTCATATTTTGCCTTGATTTCATCGGCATTAACCTTTGTTAAATCAAAGCTTCTGCTGTAAGAGCCGTAAGAGCGCTCGCAGCGGACATATTTGCCTTTTTTGTCCTTTTCCTCATGCTCCGAATGGCGCTCGGCACAAACGGTAAGCGTATCGCCGTTTACATCAAGCTTAATGTCCTTTTTGTCAAATCCCGGAAGATCGGCAATCAATTCGTAATGATCGCCCTCGTCTTTGATATCGGTTTTGAATTCCTCAAGAGGAGAATCCATAAATCCGAAAGGATTCGAGAAAAATTTGTTTTCAAATTCGTCCATTTCGCGGAAAGGATTGTAAAGTGAATTATTTTTGCGTCCGTAAGGTCTGAGTTCAAACATATAAATACCTCCGAAATAATTTTGAATTTATTTTGTAAACTCATCCGGCCCTTTCGGGTCCTCTTTTTGTTTACGCCTATATTATAGCACAAGGTATTGCTTTTTCAATGTATTCGGAGTATAATAAATGCAAAGTCAATTGTGCTCACAGCACAAGAAAGAGGCGCTTATGAACAGCAAATATCTTTTAGACGCATTTTTAAGCAGTAATTCGCTTGATTCTCTTACCGAGGCCGCCGCGGCATATCTTGACTGCAGGATTCTTATCTGCGACAACGCTTTCCATTTAGTCTCCCATTTCGAAAGCGGTGGGTTTACGGACGAGGACTATAAAAAGACGGTTATGCACAGCAAGCTGCCGATGAATATTTGCGCCGAGATTTCACCGGGTACGGGAAACGCAACGCTGAGTATTGGGCACTATGATTATATTGTAAGACCCTTAAGCTTTTCGGATATTTTCTTAGGCTATGCGGTTTATGTTGTGCCGGAAAACAAAAAATTACCCGAAAAGAATACGGAATTTACCGAAAGGCTTATTTCAAAGCAGTTCTTTTCGGAGCGCCGTTCATACAGTCAGCCGTCAGACACGGCAGAGGAAATTCTGATAGATTTGCTTGACGGGAATTTTTCGGACTCAGAAACCTTTAAGCTCCGAACATCCGGAACATTTTTAAATAATTTTTCGCCCGAAAGATTTGCGCTTATTGATTTTTCAGAAAGCCTTAAGGATAAAAACGAAGCCCGATTTTTAAAGAGCGATATTTCTGATATGTTCCATGCCTCTCTGCCCTTTTTCTATAACGGAAAAATGATTGTTTTTCTTCATTTTGACCATGATTTCGGCGATTTAAAAAAGCTGGCTGAAAGCTTCGGACTTGCGGTTATGATTTCAAATAAAATTGAAAGACTTTATGACCTCAAAAGAGACTTTTTCGCCTTAAATACCGCGCTTGAAAAGCTGAAAGCCGAAAAACAGCCGCCGTTTGTAGAATATTATGAGGATCATGCGCTAAAGGTTGCTTTATCCTCGGTTTATGAAAGCTTCGGATTTATGTCTCAAAATATAAAAGAGCTTTTAAATTACGATTCAAAGAATTCCGCCGAGCTTGCATTAACGCTTTATACATATATAATATGCGGCCGCTCCTTAAATCGGACGGGAGAGAGGCTCTTTACCCACCGCAACACCGTTTCTTACAGGCTTAAAAAAATCCGCGAGGATTTCGGCATTGATATCGACAGCCCCGAAACCTTCGCGGAAACCTTCATTTCTCTTTGCATTGGATTAAATCTTTCGGACAGACTGTAATTTTTTATAATTACAATCTGATTTTACCAAAAAGGAAAAGACCTGAAAGTAGGTCTTTTCTAAAACAAAGAATCATGTAATTATTCTTTTTAATAAATCTATATGGATTCTTTCTTTAATTCCTTCTATATTTGAAATTATTTCTTTTGAACTTGAAATATAGTTAATTTGCGAATATTTTTCTTCTTCGTATTTTTTAGACAGAATACAAATAATCTTTTTGCTTTTATCAGCATTATAAGAATTAGATGATGTTCTTAAAGAGGATGCGGTTAAAATATCGTCATTAAAACAAATACATGTATCCAATTCAACATTATTTATTGCAACAGGAAAGTTAAATGTGTTTGTATGTAAATTTTCAAGAAATAGTGTAGTAGATGTTGAAGCATATAGAAAAGAATCAAATTTTGATAAACGCTTACATTTTTTATATATTGTATTTAAATTATATTTTTGAATATTATTTATTTGTTCGATCGATATTTTTCCGGTTAAACAATTTTTAAAAAAATCTTCTTCGTTTCCTTTAATTTTAAGCCCTGTAAGATGTAAAAATTTATTTTTTGTAAATACAACATTGTACTCACAAAAATCATCGCATATTATATTAAAACTTCTGCCCAAATAATATTTTTTATATTTAGGTGCTGCAACTTCAAGATAACTGATAATTCTTTTCTTATCTTTATCTTTCAACGGTCTTGCTGTTCGCATTTACATTCCCCTTAAAAAAGAAAGGCAGGAACATATCCTGCCCTTTTCTTATATGAGTTTTTCTGTCGGTTGTCGACCTCAAATACCATATAGGCATTTAAATTGATTGAGGTTGTTATCGTCTCCTCAATGACTACAACAAGTTTCTGTCGGTTGTCGACCTCAAATACCATATAGGTATTTAAATTGATTGAGGTTTTTACCGTCTCCTCAATGACCACAACTTTAAGTGCTCATTCCACTGCATAGATTACTCCTTGCATTTATATTATATGCTGTCATTCGTTAAAAGTCAATAGGAAATTTGCGGAAATTCGGGACATTCGCCGACATATTTCAGGTATACAAACTGACGCTCAGAGACTGCAGCAAAAAATACTGCGGTCTCTTTTTTTACCTAAATTTAACTTTTTTGTGATTACAGACTTAACAAACGAGCAATATAATAAGGGCAGAAAACAAGAAAGGATGAAAAAAATGAAAACAGGAAAAATTTTAAGTCTGTCACTTGCCGCAATTATGACTATAGGAGCGCTTGCAGGATGCGGCTCTGCGAAGGACAGCGGAACAAAAGCAAAAATCGACGACAACATTACGGTTCTTACCCGTGAAGAGGGCTCGGGAACAAGAGGAGCTTTTATCGAGCTTACGGGAATTGAGGAAAAGGACGAGGACGGAAACAAGGTAGACAAAACAATCTCCTCGGCAGAAACCACAAACTCAACCTCAGTTATGATTACAACAGTTCAGGGAAACAAATCTTCAATCGGATACATTTCTTTAGGCTCTTATGATGAAAAAAAGGTAAAGGCGCTTAAGGTCGACGGCAGCGAGGCTACAGCCGAGAATGTTAAAAACGGAACCTATAAGGTAGCAAGACCTTTTAATATAGCGACAAAGGGCGAGGCAAAAGGAATTGCCGCCGACTTTATCAAGTTTATCTTAAGCGCCGACGGTCAGGCGATAGTTGAGAAAAACGGCTACATCAGTGAGGGCAACAGCGGAGCTTATACAGCCGCAAATCTTAAGGGTAAGATTTCGGTAGGCGGTTCTTCTTCGGTAACACCGGTTATGGAAAAGCTTAAGGAAGCTTATGTTAAGCTCAACCCCGATGTAACAATAGATGTTCAGCAGAACGATTCGACCTCAGGTATGAAGGGCGCAATAGACGGTATCTATGATATCGGCATGGCTTCAAGAGAGGTTAAGGACTCGGAAAAATCCGCAGGTCTTACCGATACAAAGATTGCTCTTGACGGAATTGCGGTAATCGTAAACAAAGAAAACGATAAAACCGACATCACCTCTGAACAGATAAAGGAAATCTATACAGGCTCTATCACCCTCTGGAGCGAGCTTAAATAAAACAAATAACAAATTGGGCTTTCTCTCTGCAAATAAAAAGCAGAGAGCTTTGCCATATCGGAGACATTATGAACACTAAATTACAGTCATTCAAAGAAAACGCAATGCGCGTTGTATTTGCCGTTTGTGCCTGCGTTTCGATACTCGCCGTAATTTTAATATGCTTTTTCCTTTTTGCAAACGGAATTCCCACAATCGGCAAAATAGGCGTTAAGGAATTTTTACTCGGTCTTGACTGGAAACCGTTGCAAAATATTTTCGGAATTCTTCCGATGATAATAGGCAGTATTTATGTAACCGCGGGAGCGGTTGTTATAGGAGTGCCGATAGGGCTTTTATGCGCGGTGTTTCTTGCGAAATTCTGCCCCGATAAGCTTTATAAGGTCTTTAAGCCCGCGGTTGACCTGCTTGCCGGAATCCCCTCTATTGTTTACGGATTTTTCGGACTTGTCGTTATAGTCCCCGTTATGCAAAACCTTTTCGGCGGAAGCGGAAAGGGTGTGCTTACGGCCTCGATTATGCTCGGAATTATGATTCTTCCGACAATAATCAGTGTTTCCGAGGCGGCGATAAGAGCCGTTCCCGAAAGCTACTATGAGGGAGCCTTGGCTCTCGGTGCCACTCATGAGAGAAGCACATTCCTTGCTGTTCTTCCCGCGGCAAAATCGGGAATTACGGCAGGCGTGATATTAGGTCTCGGCCGCGCCATAGGCGAAGCAATGGCGGTTAATATGGTTGCGGGAAATCAGGCGATTATACCTAAAAGTCTGCTTAGCGGCGTTAGAACGCTTACTTCAAATATCGTGCTTGAAATGGGATACGCAACCGACCTTCACCGCGAAGCCCTGATTGCGACCGCGCTAGTACTATTTGTTTTCATTCTTATAATAAATCTTCTTTTCTCGCTTGCAAAGAAGGAGAAAAAATAATGGAAAATGTTAAAACCTCAGTTAATTACACTTCTTTTAAACAAAGACTTAAAAACCGCCTTAATCATCCGCTTTCATTCATAGTTTTCCTGCTTACATGGACGGCGGCTGTCATCACGGCGGCGGTTGTGGTATTTCTTATAGCTTACATTCTTATAAAGGGAATTCCTAATATTAAGCCCTCGCTATTTGCGTGGAAATATACAAGCGAAAATGTTTCTATGATGCCGGCGATTATAAATACCTTGACCTTAACGCTGATGTCGCTGATTTTAGCCGTTCCTATCGGTGTATTTTCGGCGGTGTATCTTACCGAGTATGCAAAAAAAGGCAATCCGCTTGTAAAGCTTGTAAGAACTACAACCGAAACCCTCGCGGGAATCCCCTCTATTGTTTACGGACTTTTCGGCTACCTCGTCTTTGTTATAGCCTGTAAATTTCAGCAGTCGATGCTGTCGGGCGCGTTAACGCTTGCTATAATGATACTTCCCACAATGATGAGAACGACAGAGGAAGCGCTCTTATCTGTTCCCGATTCTTACAGAGAGGGAAGCTTCGGTTTGGGCGCGGGAAGACTGAGAACCGTTTTTAAGGTTGTTCTTCCCTCGGCAGTCCCGGGAATTTTATCGGGAATAATTCTTTCCGTAGGAAGAATTGTCGGCGAGACCGCCGCGCTTATATATACCTCGGGTACGGTTGCGGGAATACCGAAAAACATTTTATCAAGCGGCAGAACCCTTTCGGTTCACATGTACGCGCTTTTAAGCGAAGGGCTTTATATGGAACAGGCTTATGCCACGGCTGTAGTGCTTATTATAATGGTTTTGCTGATAAATATTCTCTCGGGCTTCCTCGCCAAAAAGGTTTCGGCAAAGAAAGGGTAAAAAAATATGGATAAATTCACTGTTAATAACCTTAATTTATGGTATAATGATTTTAAAGCTCTTAAAAATATAAATCTCGGTATGCAGGCTAATAAGATTACCGCTTTTATAGGCCCGTCGGGCTGCGGAAAATCAACCCTGCTTAAAACGCTGAACAGAATGAACGACCTTGTCGAGGGGTGCAGAATTGAGGGCGAAATTCTGCTCGATAAGGATAACATATATAAGGATATGGATGTAAACCTTTTAAGAAAAAGGGTCGGAATGGTGTTTCAGAAGCCTAATCCTTTTCCGATGTCGATTTATGACAATATCGCTTTCGGACCGAGGACCCACGGAATACATTCTAAGGCTAAGCTTGACGAAATCGTTGAGGAATCCTTAAAAAGCGCCGCAATTTGGGACGAAACAAAGGATGTTCTTAAAAAAAGCGCGCTTGCGATGTCGGGCGGTCAGCAGCAGAGGCTGTGTATTGCAAGGGCTCTTGCGGTTAAGCCCGAGGTGCTTTTGATGGACGAGCCGACGAGTGCGTTGGACCCGATTTCAACCTCGAAAATAGAAGACCTTGCGGCGGAGCTTAAAAAGAAGTATACTATAATCATGGTAACCCACAATATGCAGCAGGCTGTAAGAATTTCGGACTACACCGCATTTTTCCTTTTAGGCGAGGTTATTGAGTTTTCAAAGACCGAGGCTATGTTCTCAGACCCTAAGGACAAGAGAACGGAAGACTATATTACCGGCAGATTCGGCTGATATAAAAGGAGACGAAATTTTTATGAGAAATAAATTTGACAGCCAGCTTGAAAAATTAAATCTTGAAATAATCACAATGGGCGCTCTTTGCGAGGACGCTATTTCGGCGGCGGTTAAAGCCCTGCTCGATTCGGACGAAAAGCTTTGCGAAAAGGTTTTTGCAACCGAAAACGAAATAAATCAAAAAGAAAGAGACATTGAAGCCGTCTGCATGAAGCTTATTTTGCAGCAGCAGCCGGTCGCCCGTGATTTAAGATATATATCCTCGGCGCTTAAAATGATTTCCGATATGGAAAGAATAGGCGATCAGGCGGCGGATATTGCGGAGATTACAAAATTTATCAAAAAGGGACAAATAAGCGGCGATATCCATATCAGGGATATGGCAACCGCTGTAATAAAAATGGTTACCGACAGTGTGGATTCCTTTGTTAAAAAGGACCTTACACTTGCCAAAGCGGTAAACGATTATGACGATAAGGTCGACAATCTGTTTGACTGCATTAAGGACGAAATCGTAAACCTTATATCCACGGACAAAGAAAACGGAGAATTCTGCATAGATATTTTGATGATTGCGAAATATCTCGAAAGAATAGGCGACCATGCCGTAAATATCGCGGGCTGGGTCGGATATTCCGTAACCGGAGTTCACGGATTTTAAGATTTTAAGACAACGGGAGGTTTCTGATGTGATTTATCTTTTGGAAGATGACGAGAGCATAAGAAAATTTGTTATTTACGCGCTTAATCAGACAGGCTTTGAGGCTGAGGGCTTCGGACTGCCGTCGCAGTTTAAGGCGGCGGTCGAAAAGAAAGCGCCCAAGCTTGTTTTGCTTGATATAATGCTGCCCGAGGAGGACGGCATTTCGGTGCTTTCATGGCTCAAAAAAAGGAGCGAGACCGCTCAGATTCCCGTAATCTTTCTTACAGCGAAATCAAGCGAATACGATAAGGTGACAGGGCTTGACAACGGTGCGGACGATTACATCACAAAGCCGTTCGGCACAATGGAGCTGATTTCAAGGATAAAGGCGCTTTTAAGACGCACCTCGAAATCCGTCGAGGAATACAGCGCGGGCGAGCTTTATGTCTGCCCGTCAAAGCATATCGTAAAGGTAAAGGACGAGGAGGTTTCGCTTACGTTAAAGGAATTCGAAATGCTCTGTCTCTTACTTAAAAACCGCGGAACCGTTTTAACGCGCGACAGACTGCTCGAAGAAATCTGGGGCTATGATTATGACGGCGAGAGCAGGACGGTCGACGTACATATAAAAACACTCAGAACCAAGCTTAAATCCTGCGGCGAGCTTATTGAGACCGTAAGAGGAATAGGCTATAAAATAGCATGACGGAGGGATATTTATGACTAAAAAAATCAATCGCGGAATTCTGTTTTCATCGGTGCTTACCCTTGCGGCATGCCTTGTATTTTTTGTGGGCGTTCAGTATCAGATGTATGACGATGCTTTAAAATCCTCGCTCGAAAGCAAGGCTGAAATCATAAGCCGAAACGCCGATGAAAGCGAGCTTATGACTTATGAGGGAATAAAGGAAAGAGTAACCCTTATTTCAAAGGACGGCAAGGTTCTTTTCGACAATAAGGCTAAGGCTTCCGAAATGGGAAACCATGCAAAGCGAAAGGAAGTAAAAAACGCGCTTAAAAACGGCGAGGGCTACGATATAAGGCGCTCGGAGACCTTGGGCGTCAAGACCTGTTATTACGCTTTAAAGCTCAAAGACGGAAATGTTCTCAGAGTTTCAGAGGACGCAATGAGCCTGCTTGCGGTAATTTCGGGTCTGTTCCCCGCAATCTGCGCAATCGCCGTTATGACGGTGATACTCGCGGCGGTGCTCGCGGATATAATATCCAAGAAAATCGTCAAGCCTATAAATAATATGAATCTTGACACCCCCGAATACAATAACGCTTACGACGAGCTGTCTCCCTTTATAACAAAGATAAACGACCAGAACAAAAAAATAAGGCATCAAATTGCCGAGCTTAAAAGAAGCAGGCTTGAATTTGACACCATTGCGGAAAATATGACCGAGGGCTTATGCCTTACCGATAAAAACGGAAATGTTATAATGCACAACTCGGGCTTTGAAAAGATTTTCGGCTCCGATTCGGATATTGACGGCAATAATATTCTTACCCTTTGCCGTGACGAAAGCTTCAGAAAGACCCTCGAAAATATCCGTGAAAACGAAAAGAGCGACAGTCTGCTAAACGTTGGCGGAAAGAATTACGAAGTAACCGCAAATCCCGTTTTCGACGAAAACGGTACAGCCTGCGGAGCGGCAGTGCTGGTAGTCGATGTGACAGAAAAGGAAAAGCGCGAAAAATTAAGACGGGAATTCACCGCAAATGTTTCCCATGAACTTAAAACCCCGCTTACCTCGATTCTCGGAATTTCCGATATGATGAAAAACGGAATTGTCAAGGAAGAAGACATAAAGGGCTTTGCGGCGGACATCAACACCGAAGCGGCAAGGCTTATAACCCTTGTAAACGATATTATAAAGCTTTCTCAGCTTGACGAGGAACAGGAAAGCCCCGAGGACGCCGAAACGGTCGACTTAAACGAAATTTCCGAGGATGTAATAAAAAGCTTAAGCCCTGTTGCCGATAAAAAGCAGATAAAGCTTAAGCTTACAGGCGAAAAAGCAGAAATTAAAGGCGGAAAATCTCTTGTTTTCGAAATGATTTACAATCTTTGCGACAATGCGGTTAAATATAACCGCGACGGCGGAAGCGCCGAGATAATAACAGGCACCGAAAACGGCAAGCCGTTTGTTTGTGTTAAGGATACCGGAATAGGCATTCCTAAAGATAAGACCGACAGGATTTTCGAAAGATTTTACAGAGTCGATAAAAGCCGCTCGAAATCAAGCGGCGGAACAGGCTTGGGTCTTTCAATCGTAAAGCATATCGCGCTGAGCCTCGGCGGAGAAATATCCGTTTCAAGCGAGCTTGATAAGGGCACCGAAATAAAAATAGTGTTCGATAAAAGGTTTGAGGAATAAACATCTAAATCCGTGCCGCAAGGCATACATTGGTCTAATGTCTAAAATCTAAAAAATACCCCTCAGCCGCGCATAAAGCGCGACAGCTCCCCTCTGTTTTTCGGTTTCA
>ERZ808242.1480-NODE-1480-length-12836-cov-3.677725_pt1 | contig 12836 bp, 11 predicted proteins | sample MGYA00521244_ERZ808242 | MGnify/ENA primary metagenome ERZ808242 (study PRJEB31516, sample SAMN03275573) | gut metagenome | biome: mammalia-associated habitat; material: feces | host: Papio cynocephalus | place: Kenya | collected 2012-07-27 ... | reverse complement strand
CCGCGTGATGATATACCACCAAAGAAAGGACGGCGGCGCGTATGCGCGAAAAATACAAAAATGCGCTCATGTGGGCCTTATATGCGGCGCTGACACTGCTGGTATTTGTGGTGCAGACGGTGAGCTTCGGCCGTCCCCGGTTTTTCGGCGTGAAGCTCTGCTTCATTCCCGTGCTGGTCGCGTGCGCGGCAATGCACACCGGAAGCGAGGCCGGGGCCATCTTCGGCATGATCTGCGGCCTTGTCTGGACGCTCTCAGGCGCAGACGGCGGTGCGCTTCACATTGTGCTGCTTGCCGTGTGCGGGGCGCTGGCGGGGTATCTTTGCGACCGGTATCTGGTGCGCAATCTCGTTTCGGCGCTTCTGATGAGCCTGATGAGTCTTCTCATCTGCCAGATCAGCCTCTTTTTGTTCAAATGTTTCTTTACTTCCATCGGCGCGGAAGGCTTTCTTCCGGTGCTGGCACAGGTGGGGCTGTCGCTCCTGCTGTGCCCGCCGGTCTACCTCGCCGCATGGGCGATCCGAAAGGCAGGTGCCTGAAAATTGGCAAGACGATCGAAATTCCGTATGGTGGTGCTCATCGCCATCATCGTATCCATTATGTGCGTGTTTCTCATGCGTATGTACGCCCTTGCGGCGGTCAGCCCCGATGAGCGGGCGGTAGCAGACGCCGACTCCATGACGTATCTGACAACGGTCGAGGGAGCCAGAGGCTGTATCTTGGACCGCAATGGCAATGTTCTGGTCTCGAACCGCGCGACGTACAACATTGTCATCGTCAACTTCGTGCTCTTTAACTCCCCGAACCCGAACGAGAACATCCTGAAGCTTCTGCAGATGTGCCAGACGCTCGGCATCGAGTGCGACAGCCACTTCCCGGTGACGGGCACGCGGCCGTATGAATACGATATGCAGAGCCTGGGCACGACGTGGCAGAATTATTTCCGGATGTTCCTCAACTACAAAGACTACGATCTCGACATTTCGGCGTCGACGCTGATGCGGAATCTGCGCGAGGCGTATAAAATTCCGAACGACTGGGCGCAGGAGGATGTCTACAAGGTCATCGCGGTGCGGTATGAACTCGAGCTTCGAAGCGTCCCGGACACGGGTCTGGAAAACTACATTCTCGCCTCCGACGTGGACGCGGAATCTCTGGCGGCGGTCGTCGAGCTCGGCATTCCCGGCGTTATCGTCCAGTCCGGCACGGTGCGCGAATATAAAACGACCTACGCCGCGCATATTTTGGGCACGCTCGGCGCGATGGAGGCCGAGGACTGGGAAACGTATCAGAACGATCCCGATTACACGATGAACGCGATGATCGGCAAGTCCGGCATCGAAAAGGCGTTTGAGCAGTATCTGCACGGAAAATCCGGCACGAAGCGCACGACCGTCTCGGCAGACGGCGACGTTCTGAGCGAGTCGTATCTGAGCCTTCCGGAGCCCGGAAACAACGTGGAAACGACGATCGATATTTCCTTACAGGCCACGGCCGAGCAGGCGCTCGAGAAGGTGATTCTCGATCTGCGCGAAAACGGCACCGGCAAGAGCAAGGAGGGCAAGGACGCCGAGGGCGGCGCGGTCGTCGTCCAGCAGGTGAAAACCGGCGAGGTCCTGGCCTGCGCGAGCTATCCGACGTTCAACCTGGCCACCTACCGGGAGGACTTTCAGGCGCTCAGCGAGGACGAGTATTCCCCGCTCATTAACCGCGCGCTCGGTCTTGCGTACCCGCCGGGCTCTATTTACAAGATGGTCACGGCCATCGCGGCCATCGACTACGGACACTTCAGCCCGTACTACGAGATCACGGACAAGGGCCTGTACACGTTCTACGACTCGTTCCAGCCGAAATGCTGGATCTGGTCGCGCGAGACCGGCGCAACGCACGGAACGATCGATATGCGCGAGGCCATCGCCCATTCGTGCAACTACTACTTCTATGAGGTGGGCCGGCTCACCTATGACACGGCGCAGAAGGAGATCGGCGCAAATCCCTTTGACATCGTGGCCACAGCGCTCGGCCTCGGCGAGCCCACGGGCGTGGAGCTTGACGAAAAGATCGGTATGCGGGCCAACGCTGAAAACAAGAAAAAGCTCTACGTGACCTCGCAGGATACCTCGTGGTACGGCGGCGACGTTCTGCAGGCCGTCATCGGCCAGAGCCTGAACCAGTTTACACCGATGCAGATGTGCTCTTACGTGCAGGCCCTGGCCAATCAGGGCACGCGCTATGAGGCGACATTCTTATCGCGCGTCATTTCCTGGGACTATCAGGAGCTCATCGAAGAGCACCAGCCGACCGTTGCGAGCAAGCTCGAAATGTCCGACGACGCGAAGCTCTGCATCTCCGAGGGGATGTATCTGACCACGCAGGAGGGCACCGCGGAGGAATATCTCAAGTATTACCCTGTGAAGATCGCCTGTAAGACCGGCACGGCCCAGTGGCAGGGCACGACGTCCTCCGGCGCGTTCGGCGGCTCGGACCACGCGTCGTTCGTTCTGTACGCCCCTGCGGACGATCCCGAGATCGCCATCGCGGTCTACGTGGAAAAGGGCTCGAAGGGCGGCAATCTGGCGAACGTCTGTATCCCGATTCTCGACGCCTATTTTTCTTCCACCACGCACTATGAAACGGTCATGACCGAAAACGCGGCGGACTGATTTCGAACAGCACCCCTGATTCTACTTGAAAGAGGAGCTCTGTATGACAGACCTTTCCAAAATCAGAAATTTTTCCATCGTCGCGCACATTGACCACGGCAAGTCGACGCTGGCCGACCGCCTTCTCGAGCAGTGCAACACCGTCGACAAGCGCGAAATGGAAGACCAGATCCTGGACTCCATGGACTTAGAGCGCGAACGCGGCATCACCATCAAGGCCAGAGCCGTCCGGCTCGATTACCACGCAGACGACGGCATGGACTATGTGCTCAACCTCATCGACACCCCGGGCCACGTGGACTTTAACTACGAGGTCTCCAGAAGCCTGTCTGCGTGCGAGGGCGCGGTGCTGGTGGTCGACGCGTCGCAGGGCATCGAGGCGCAGACGCTTGCAAACACGTATCTCGCGATCGACAACGGTCTGGAGGTTTTGCCGGTCGTCAACAAGATCGATCTTCCGGCGGCAAGACCCGAGGAGGTCAAGCACGAAATTGAAGACGTCATCGGTTTACCGGCCATGGACGCGCCCGAGATTTCGGCGAAAAACGGCATCAATATCCACGCGGTGCTCGAGATGATCGTAAAAGAAGTTCCCGCGCCGAAGGGCGACCGCGAAGCGCCTTTGCAGTGTTTGATCTTTGACAGCCAGTACGATTCCTACCGCGGCGCAATTGTCTATATGCGCGTGGTGAACGGCATTGTAAAGCCCGGCATGGATATTAAAATGATGTCGACGGGCGCTGTTTACAAGGTCGTCGAGGTCGGCTACCTGCACCCGCTGGGAATGCGCCCGGCAGAGGCTTTGGGAGCCGGCGAGGTCGGCTATCTGACGGCGTCCATCAAGACGGTTTCGGATACCAGAGTCGGCGATACCATTACGACGGTCGAAAACCCTGCCCAAAAGGCGCTTCCGGGCTACAAGCAGGCCCAGCCGATGGTTTTCTCGGGCGTGTATCCGGCGGACGGCTCCAAATATCAGGACCTGCGCGACGCGCTGGAAAAGCTCAAGCTCAACGATGCGTCCATGTCCTACACGCAGGAAAACTCCATCGCGCTCGGCTTCGGCTTCCGGTGCGGCTTTCTGGGGCTTTTGCACATGGAAATCATCCTCGAGCGGCTCGAGCGGGAGTATAACCTGGACTTAATTACCACAGCGCCCAACGTCGTCTACCAGATCACGAAGACCGACGGCACGGAATTGGAGGTCTACACGCCGCTCAATTACCCGGACCCGGCGGAAATCGCCGAGTCGCGCGAGCCGTATGCGAAGGTGAACCTCATCACGCCGCCGGAGTACGTGGGCGCGATCATGGACCTGTGCACGAACCGGCGCGGCGAATTCAAGGACATGAAGTATCTCGACACCACGCGCGTGGAGCTTCACTACTCGATGCCGCTCAACGAAATTATCTACGACTTTTTTGACGCGCTCAAATCGCGCACGCGCGGCTACGGCTCGTTGGACTATGAGCTCGAGGGCTACCGGCCGTCGAAGCTTGTCAAGCTCGATATCCTGCTCAACGGCGAGGTCGTCGACGCGCTGAGCTTCATCCTCTTCGCGGACAACGCCTATGCACGAGCGCGTAAGATCTGCGAAAAGCTCAAGGAAAATATCCCGCGCCAGATGTTCGAAATTCCGGTGCAGGCGGCCGTCGGCGGCAAGATCATCGCCAGAGAGACCATCAAGGCCCTGCGCAAGGACGTGCTTGCAAAGTGCTACGGCGGCGATATCACCAGAAAGAAGAAGCTGCTCGAAAAACAGAAGGAAGGCAAAAAGCGTATGCGCACGTTCGGTACCGTCGCGGTGCCGTCCGAGGCGTTCATGGCGGTGTTGAAGCTTGATGAAGAATAAACTTGGCCGCGCGGTGGGCGGCGTGCAGATCGTCCAGAACCAGAAAAAGAGTCTGGGCATTTACGTCCACATTCCCTTTTGCCGCAGCAAATGTGAATACTGCGATTTTTACTCCATTCCCGGCGCGCGCAGCAAGGAGCTGATGACAAGGTACTTAGACGCCGTCATCGCCCACATCCGCGAGTCTGCGCCCTGCGCCGTGGGGTATGAGGTCGACACGGTCTACTTTGGAGGCGGCACGCCGTCGTTTTTTGGCGCGACGGGTCTGAGCCGCATCTTTGCCGAGATCGACCGGCGCTTTGACGTCAGCCGCGACGCAGAGGTCACGCTGGAGGCAAACCCGGATTCTGTCACGCTTCCGATGCTCCTGCAGCTCAGGCGAGCGGGCTTTAACCGCATTTCCATCGGCGTGCAGACCGACATTGACGAGCAGCTCAAGGCGCTGGGCCGGCCCCATACGTACAAACAGGCGCAGCAGGCCGTCTCGATGGCCAGACGGGCGGGCTTTGACAATCTGTCGGTCGACCTCATGTACGGCCTTCCGAACCAGACGAGAGAATCGTGGATGCAGACGCTTCGCAACGTCATCGATCTCAAGGCAGACCACATTTCCTGCTACGGCCTCAAGGTCGAGCCGGGCACAAAGCTCTATGAGTACCGCGCGTGCGCGAATCTCCCCGACGACGACGCGCAGGCGGATATGTATTTTTACGCGGTGGAAACGCTCGAGCAGTTCGGCTATCATCAGTACGAAATTTCGAATTTTGCCAAGGACGGCTATATCTGCCGGCACAACATGAAGTACTGGACGGGAGACGAATACCTCGGCTTCGGCCCGTGCGCCGCGTCGGATTTCGCCGGAAAGCGCTTTACCATCGAGGCGAACATCGAAAAATACATGGACGGCGTTTTGAACAAGGGCGCGATTTTATCCGAGTGCGAGACGGTCCCCATGCGCGAGCGGGCAGGAGAATATCTGATGCTCCGGCTGCGCACCGTTGACGGCGTGGAGGAGGGCGAGTACACCCGCTCGTTCCTGCTGCCGTTTGAGCCGCTGGAAGCAGTCTTTCAGAAGCTCGCAAAGCAGGACCTGTGCCAGAACGTCTCCGGCCGCTGGCGGCTGACGCCGAAGGGGTTCATGCTGTCGAATTCCATCATCGTGCTGCTTTTGGAGCAGCAGCAGAAGTCCAAGCCGCTCACGCAGAAAAAGTGACGCGCGGGTCACCTTTTCCGCCCAACCGGGCAAAAAAGAATTGACAAACCGGGGTGCAATCCGGTATAATATCCATCGTGTGTTCCCAGGGTTCGCCCAGGGAGCCTGAAACGGTCTCGCTGCGGCTGCGCCCGGCGCAGCTGTTGAGCATATTTTTACAGGAGGTGTAGACAATGTCCACAGTTCGTACCTATCAGCCCAAGAAGCGCCAGAGATCCAAAGTGCATGGTTTCAGAAAGAGAATGGCTACCGCCAACGGCCGCAAGGTCCTGGCTCGCCGTCGTGCCAAGGGCAGAGCAAAGCTGTCCGCGTAAACCATGACCGCATATACAGCTCAATTTGAGCCATAGGGGTGAATGGAAGCAGTTCTGTTCGCCCCATCCGTTTATTACCCGCAGATCGTTCCCGCTGCACGGCGGGACAAGGAGGCGCCCATGCAGTTTTCCAGCGCTCTGAAGTTCAATCACGTCTTCCGCCGGCTGTATAACCGCGGAGAAAGCTGCGCGAACCGGTATCTCGTCGTCTACTGCCGCAGAAACGGCACGAAGCGAAACCGCGTAGGCCTCACGGTCGGGGCAAAGCTCGGCCATGCGGTGCAGCGCAACCGGCTGCGCCGCCGTCTTCGCGAAATTTACAGGCTCCATGAGACGCAGTTTGCCCGCGGCTATGATATTGTCGTTGTGGCGCGTTCGGCGGCGATGCAGGCTTCCTACCGGCAGCTGGAGGGGGCCTATCTTCGCTGCGCGGAAAAGCTTTCGATCTTCTCGCCGGGCGGGAAGGAAGAAGGCGGGGCATGAAGCGGGTGTTTCTTCTGCTGATCCGGTTTTACCAGCGCGTTATTTCGCCGGGCCTTCCCAGAAGGTGCCGGTTTTCGCCGACGTGTTCGCAGTATGCCTTCGAGGCCATCGAAAAATACGGCGCGGCGAAGGGCGGATGGCTGGCTCTGAAGCGGCTTTTGCGGTGCAATCCCTTTTATAAGGGCGACTACTTTGATCCGGTGCCATAGGAGCGCACGCTCCGAAATCCCCGGCATCCCCACAAATTTGGAGGATTCAACATGAAAAGATTCTTCGCCTTGCTGCTGGCGGCCCTGATGGTTTTGTCCCTGACGGCCTGCGCCGCGAGCAGCAATGCAGCCGCTTCCACCGATACGGAAGCAGAGGTCCTGAGCCCCGAGGCGGCGGCAGAGCAGGCCGCGGAGGAAACCAAGGACACCACCAGCTTATCGGACATCATCCGCGTGCCGTTCGGGTATCTGCTCGACTGGCTGTACGTGTTCTCCAACAACTACGGCGTGGCGCTGATCCTGTTCTCGCTGATCGTCAAGCTCGTGCTGCTTCCGATGAGCATCAAGAGCAAGAAGAGTATGCTCAAAATGTCGCGCCTGGCCCCGCTTGCGCGGTCCATCGAGGCCAAATACGGCGACGACCGCCAGAAGGCCCAGATGGCCGTGCAGCAGATGTATAAAGAAGAGGGCGTTTCGATGGGAAGCGGCTGCCTTTGGTCGTTTATCCCCATTCTGATCCTCTTCCCGCTGTACTACGTCATCCGCGAGCCCATCACCTATATGCTCCACAACTCTCGCTCGGTGTCGGCGGCCATCGTCGCGTTCATCCGGGCAAACGGCGTGGATCTCGGCAAAAACACCTATTACTCCCAGCTGGCCGCTGCCGGTCACCTAGGCGAGTTCGCAGAGGCCATCAAGTCCGTCGCCGTTATGGCGGGGGCAAAATTGCAGGACATCGACTTCTCCTTCCTGGGCGTGGATCTGGCATCCATCCCGTCGTTCCGCTTCTGGCAGTGCGAGGGCTGGGGGGAGATCGGTCTGTTTTTGATCCCGGTCATGTCGGGCGCATTGCAGATGCTCTCGATGTTCGTCAGCCAAAAGATGAACAACCAGGTCGCGACGAACGCCGACGGCGAGGTCGACAAGAACGCCGCGCAGGTGACCAACCAGACCAACGCCTCGATGATGATCATGATGCCGCTGATGTCGTTGTGGATCGGCTTTTCCATGCCCGCGGCCATTTCGATCTACTGGATCGCGCAGGCCGTGTTCGGCACCGTGCAGGACGTCATCCTTACCAAACACTACCGCAAGGTCTATGACGCGGAAGACGCCGAGCGGCAGGAAAAGGCCGCGCTGCGCCGCGCAGAAGAGGCCGAAAAGGAGCGTCAGCGCCAGCTTCGCCGCGAGCAGAACCCCGACGGCATCCTCGCCGACAACGTGAGCAAGAAGAAGCTTCGCCAGCAGGAGAAGGAAGCAGCGGAAAAGGCGGCGCGTGAATATGCCGCGAAGAAGAACCCGGAACTGGAAAAAGAGGAGAAGAAGCCTCTTTCGGGCATTGCCGAGCGTCCCTACTGCCGCGGCCGCGCCTATCAGGCCGACCACTATGGCAGGAAAAAGGGTGCGCAGGATGCGCCTTCCGGGAACGAGGAGTAAGAGACAGCTATGGAAAAATTTATTACTGCGACCGGCAAGACCATCGATCTGGCCATCGAAGCCGGCCTTACCCAGTTAGGCATGGACCGAGACAGCGTGTCCGTGGAAATTCTCGAGACCCCGAAGTCCGGCTTTTTCGGCATCGGCGCGTCCCCGGCCAAGGTCAAGCTGACCTATGAAGCGCCCGACGAGCCCGCCGTTCCCGCGCCCGCGCTTTCCAGCGCCTCGAGAAGCAAGCCCAAAAAGCCCGCGCCTGCAAAGACGGAGGGGCCTTCCGATGCGCCCAGAGTCATCGCGCCAGCCGCTGCCCCCATGCAGCGCCCGGCCGAGCAGCGCGCGAATGCAAAGCCTGCTTCCGACAAGCCCGAGCGCACGGAAAAGCCCCGGCAAGATAAGCAGCGTCAGCCGAGACCCGACAAGCCCCGGCAGGATAAACCGCGCCAGATGAAGCCCCAGCAGCCCAAAAAGGAAGAAGCGCCGGCGGAGCCCAAGGTCTATACGCCCGCAGAGCCCGGCTCTACGGAAGCGCGCATCGAGCAGTTCGTCAAGGGCCTTCTCGAGCACATGGGATCCGACGCCGTGCCGCACGCGATGAAAAACGCGGACGAAAGCTTCTCGGTGGATCTCGTCGGCGAGAACCTCGGCATTCTCATCGGACGCCGCGGCGAAACGCTCGACGCCATCCAGCATCTTGCAAACTACGCCGTCAACCGCGGCCAGAACAAGCGCGTGCGCATCAACGTCGACGCCGAGAACTACCGCTTAAAGCGCGAAGAGTCGCTCCAGCGCCTGGCCCGCAAGGTCGCCGGCAAGGTCACCCGCTACCGCCGGAATATCACCCTTGAGCCGATGAACGCCTATGAGCGCCATGTCATCCACGCCGAGCTTCAGGATTATCCCGACGTCACCACCTACTCGACCGGCAGCGAGCCCAACCGCCGCATTGTCGTGGCCTACAGCCGCTACAAGAACGCCGGAAACGAGGAGCAGTAAAAGCAAGCAGCGTCCCGCAGAGCCTTCTGCGGGACGCTTTTGTCCGCTCGAACGCGCAGCGTGCAGATCGCGGCAGGAATGGAATCAGAAAGCAGTATGAAAAATGCAATTTTTATACGCAGACATCTTGCGCGGACTTGGCGGATATGTTATAATTCATATGCTGAATGTCTGAAAGACGCGGCGATCGCGGCCTTGAATTTGTGCATTACGCACGATGCACGGCCCGGCGTTAAAAAATCAAGGAGGTATTCTCATGAAGTTCTCCAGCAAGGTCGAGAAGTGCGGCCTTTCCCCGATGCGCAAGTTCCACCCCTACGCGGTGGCGGCTGAGGCCAAGGGCAAGAAGATCTATCATCTGAACATTGGTCAGCCCGACGTGGAGACCCCGAAGCAGTTCTTCGATGCCATCCGCGAGTTCAACCAGCCGGTCCTGGAGTATGCTCCGTCGCCCGGTATGCCCGTTCTCATCGACGCCATCCAGAAGTACTATGACGATCTGGATATGCACTTTGAGAAGGATGAGATCCTCATCACCACCGGCGGCTCCGAGGCCCTGCAGATCGTTCTGGAGTGCATCCTCGACGACGGCGACGAGATCCTGATTCCCGAGCCCTTCTACCCCAACTACAACACCATGGTCAACACCTGCGGCGCCCATATCCATCCCATCCCCACCTGCCCCGAGGAAGGCTATCACTATGCCGACCGCGAGAAGGTCGAGAAGGAGATCAACGAGCACACCCGCGCCATCATGGTCACCAACCCCGGCAACCCCACCGGCGTCGTCCTGACCCCGGAAGAGATGCGCATGATGTGCGACATCGCCAAGGAGCACAACCTGTTCATCATCGGCGACGAAGCATACCGTGAGTTCGTTTATGGCGGCGAGCCCTTACAGTCCATGGGCGAGTTCGCAGACGCGGCTGAGAACGTCGTCGTCATCGACACCGTCTCCAAGCGCTTCTCCGCCTGCGGCGCCCGTATCGGCTGCATCCTGACCCGCAACCACGAGTTGCTGGGCCATGCGCTGAAGTACTGCCAGGCCAGACTTTCCGTCGCTACGCTCGATCAGGTCGCTTCGGCTGCTCTGTATCAGGTCGACGCTTCCTATTTCGCGGCCGTCCGTGAAGAGTACAAGCGCCGCCGCGACACCGTCGTGGCCAAGCTGCGCGAGATCCCCGGCGTCGTGTTCGACTGCCCGAAGGGCGCGTTCTATCTGATGGCGGCGCTGCCCATCGACGACGCGGACAACTTCCAGAAGTGGCTGCTCGAAGAGTTCGACGACAACGGCGATACCGTCATGTTCGCGCCGGGCGCTCCGATGTACGCCACCCCGGGCAAGGGCAAGAACGAAATTCGTATTGCCTACATCCTCAAGCAGGATAAGCTCGAGCGCGCCATGGACCTTCTGGCCCTCGGCATCAAGGCTTACAACAACAGATAAAAAACGTCAAAACAAAGGCCGCAGGACATTGTCCTGCGGCTTTTGATCACTGCGCGGCTTTCAGGGTGGAATTGGCCAGAAGCGCGGCGGCTTCGTCGGCGGTGAGATCGTAGTTCCAGAGGGTCTTATAGATCTCCTGCGTCATTTCGCTCATGTCATAGTCGTAGATCTCGGGGTAGATGAGATTGCCGAGCCACCACACGCCGAGGATCATGTTCATCGACGGAGGACCGGAGAGCCAGCCGTAGGGAGAGCCGGGGACCTCGTAGTACTTGCCGGTCGAGATCGCGGTCAGCTGCGCCCAGGCCGGATCGTCTGCGACGGCGCCATAAATGCTGTTTGCGTCAAAGACAATGACTTCGGGATCGAAGCGGTAGAGCTGCTCCAGGCTGATGATGTTGCCGCCGCCCTTGCTGCTGACGTCGTCAACTTTGATCGCGTTTTCAACGCCGACCAGATCCAGAACCTGCGCCTGCGTGGAACCGGCCGCGTTCGTGCCGAGGCCGTCTTCACCGGTGGTATACATGAGGCGAACGCGCATATCGTCGGTGATCTTTGCGGAATTCTCCGCTGCCATCGAAGTGGTGCGGTCAATGAGGCTGGCGATCTGTTCGCCGCGGTCCAGCTTGCCGGACAGAAGCGAGCCCAGCGTGCGGAACGCGGCTGCCATATGGGGAAGGTCTGCTTCGATAAAGATGACGGGGATGCCGATCTGCTCCTGCAAAGCGTCGAGGTCGGCCGCCATATCGCCCTTTTTATCGCCGAGGTCGATGACGACCTGCGGGTCGGCGGCGAGCAGCGTCTCCAGATTCAGATTGGCCTTGCTGCCGTACATCTGACCGGTCTCGGGAAGCGCGGCAAGGTTCGCGGGCAGATACGCCATCTGGCGTTCGCTGGGGCTGGAATGGATCGTGACCATGCACTCCGGTGCGATGGCGGCGAGCATCATCGTGGCAACGGCACCGCTGGGCGCGATGCGCGTGATCTGCGCGGGAAGGGTGATGGTCCTTCCCAGACTGTCGGTAAATTCGGCGCTTTCGGGTGCGGCTTCTTCCGCGGGAGCGGCTTCCGCAGAGGACTTCTCGGACGCGGTCTCGGTCTGCGCCGGTTCGGGCGCGGCGGTTCCGGTCCGGCCGGACGCGCAGCCGGTCATCAAACCGGCGATCAGAACGAGTGCAAGCAGAAGCGCAAGCATTCTTCGGTTCATGTTCATGTCTCCTGTCATATGGTGATTCTGAAATTAGAATAACGACTGGGACAGGAAAAGTCAAGCGCTTTTGCGGCAAACACGAAACGGATCGCAAATCATTCGACAATGCGGAACAAAACGGGTGCGGCACACTGTGCGGAAACGGACGAAAAAAACAGTAGCGCGATGGACAATTTCTTGGTATACTATATAATCAGGAAACTGGTTTTCAGACAAAGGAGGGAAGCTTCGATGGACTTTGGCGGTTTTCTCGGAAACGACGCGCTGAAGCGCCGCCTGCAGGCCTCCTTCCGGCAGGGAAAAACCTCGCACTGCTATCTTCTGTGCGGCCCCGAGGGATCCGGGCGGCATACGCTGGCGCTTATGATGGCGGCGGCCTTTGAATGCCGGCGGGAAAACGACCCCGGCTGCGGCGTGTGCCCGGCGTGCCGCAAGGTTCTGACGAGCCAGCATCCGGACGTTGTGACGGTCGACGATACGGAGCATAAGAACGTCGCTGTCGATATCGTCCGCCAGGCGCGAAGCGACGTGTTCATCCGGCCCAACGAGGGACGAAAAAAGGTCTACATCCTCCCGCGCGGGCAGGATCTGGGCGAGGCGTCGCAGAATGCGCTGCTGAAAATTTTAGAAGAGCCGCCCGAGTATGCGGTGTTCCTGATCCTCACAACGAGCGCGGAAACGCTTTTGCCGACGATCCGAAGCCGCGCCGTGCAGCTGCAGCTCTCCCCTCTTGCGCCGGAGGAGGCGCTGCCGGAGCTGCGAAACCGCTTTCCGGAAAAGCGGGACGAAGAACTGCACCAGGCGCTGGAACAGGCGGAGGGCTTTCTCGGGCCGGCGTGTGAGAGCCTTCGCGGCCAGCTCGTTTCGCCGCAGGCGCTGGAGCTTGCCGGAGCCTTTGCGGAGCGCGACGCGTGGCGGCTGCTGCAGACGCTCGTGCCGATGGAAAAGGCCGGACGTGGCCAGCTGACGGAGATCCTGACGCAGACGAGGCGGCTTTTGTGCCTTGCCCTGCGGG
>ERZ808242.1478-NODE-1478-length-12865-cov-27.896956_pt1 | contig 12865 bp, 11 predicted proteins | sample MGYA00521244_ERZ808242 | MGnify/ENA primary metagenome ERZ808242 (study PRJEB31516, sample SAMN03275573) | gut metagenome | biome: mammalia-associated habitat; material: feces | host: Papio cynocephalus | place: Kenya | collected 2012-07-27 ... | reverse complement strand
AATGCTGTTACTGCTTTTTTTGATTATGCAAGGTATAAACGCGGAGCCGCTTACATGAAGACGGGGGAGCTTTTGAAGACTGTTACGGTGTTTCTAGTATTGTTAGTAAAAGCGATATGCCCCCATACGTACAAACTGGAGCATTTAATGGCGTAGCCAAGGACAACTTCACTCTCGAAGTTCCTGAGTCTGCTATCCAGCAATATCAAGCAGCAGATGGCTGGAAAGACTTCAAGCGCATAGCCGCTCACCACGAACTCGTTTGCCGTCCTTCCGTAGCCTGTGCCTTAAGCACAGAGCACAAGCAGACTTTGGTAATCAATGCAGAGGGCGACTGGGAAGTGGCTAGCAAGCCTGACTGGTGCGAGGTTTCTCCTGCCAGCGGAAACAAGAAGACGGAGGTTACACTGACCATCAAGGGCATGGCAAAGAATGCCAATAACCGTGAGGGCAAGGTGGTGTTCCGATTGAAGAACAAGGACTATACCCATGAGTGCAGTGTATCTCAGTATGGCTATGAATACGGCGAGAACGAATGGGTTACCTTGCAGAAGGCAACCAAGGGCAACAACGGTGGCATCAACATCGTATTGCTCGGCGACGGCTATAATGCCAAGGACATCGCCAGCGGCGAGTACTTGAAGAACATCAAGCAAGAGGTGGAATACTTCTTCGGCATCGAACCTTACAAGACTTATCGTGACTACTTCAATGTCTACACGGCTATGCCTCTTTCTACAGAAAGCGGTGTGGGAACCGTGAACACCATCAAGTACAACCGCTTCAACACCACCTTTACAGGTGGCGTAGGACTAAAGGCTGACTATGACGAGATATTCGATTATGCACTCGGGGCACCAACGGTCAACAAGAGCAACTTGGACCAGACCCTCATCATCATCGTTCCTAACTCTACCGATTACGGTGGCATCTGCCAGATGTGGGAAAGCGGCGCAGCCATTGCCTTCTGTCCTCAGAGCACCTACGGCTATCCGCTCGATACACGAGGCGTTATCCAGCACGAGGCAGGAGGACATGGATTCGGAAAGCTCGGCGATGAATACATCTATCACAATGCCTTCATCGATGCTTGTGGTTGCTCTTGCTGCGGTCACGTAGATGCATTCAACTATGCCAAGAGCCTCGGTTGGTACGACAACATGGAGCTCACAGGCAAGATGCACAGCGTAGGTTGGAGCCATCTCATCTTCGATGACCGATACAGCGACATCGTAGACATCTACGAGGGTGGCTACATGCACAACAGAGGTGTGTTCCGCTCGGAGCCAAACTCTTGCATGAACAACGATATTCCTTACTATAGCACCATCAGCCGTGAGAGTATCGTGAAGCGAATCAAGAGATATGCTGGCGAAACCTTCAGCTTCGAGGACTTCGTGAAGAACGACAAGCGAGACGCTGGCATCGTGGAGAGCCGTGCGTTCGGTGGCAATGGCGACCAGCGCAATGCCGGAACCTACCAAGGAGCTCCTGTCTTCCACAAGGGCAGTCCTTTGAAAATGGCGAAGGTGAGAAAACATCGTTAAGAAAGATTTCAAGAGAAAAGACATTCGTCTTCACTTCTCTAACTCCTTAACTCCATAAAAACAGAGAAAAATATGAAGAAACATATAATAAGATACGCAGGTTTTGCGTTGGCTATATTAGGAATGGTATCTTGTAGCGATGAGTCGGAGACGGCTCTTCGCTCGCAAGATGCGAAATCCACACCGATGACCTTCACGGTGAGCCATCCCGGACAGCAAAGCCGTGCCACTGAGACAGCCTTCGAGCCCAACGACAAGATTGGTCTCTATGTGGCACAAGCCAATGCTCAACTGGAAATAGGCGGAAACCTCGTCAACAACGAGGCGTTGACATACGACGGCAAGAACTGGTCGGCAGCTCGTACCCTCTACTGGGACGAGGGCACCTACAATGCCTACGCTTACTACCCATACATACAAGGAGTGAGCAGCATCGAGGACCAGCCGTTCAGCGTAGCCACAGACCAAAGTACCAGCAAGACGGCGACAGCCCTCGGCGGTTATGAGGCTAGCGACCTGCTCTTTGCCAGCAGCAAGGACATCTCGGCATCCTCATCACCTATCGCCCTTACCTTCAAGCACATCATGAGCAAACTCAAGATTCGCTTGGTCAAGGGCGAGGACTTCGAGGGAGACATGCCTACCACCGCCACGGTCTATATCCACAACACAGTGCCAACAGCCACCATCGACCTACAAGCCGGTGTGGCGACACGCTATGTGAAGGGAACCCGACAGACCATCATCGCCCACCAAGACGACGAGACCAGCTATTCGGCCATCATCGTTCCACAGAGAATCGACAACCGAATGCCGCTCATCGAAGTGGTGATGAAGGGAGTAAGCTATCTCTTCGAGAGCAAGTTCAACTTCAAGGCGGGCACAGAGCACCTAGTCAACCTCGTCATCAGCGACAACCCTGACCAGGTGAAGATAGACATCGGTGGAGAAATTAAGAACTGGCAATAACTAACGACGGGCTGTAAGCCCAAAAGCACCTAGCCCAGGGCAACGCCCTGGGTAAAAGGAGCATGATAATACGCCCTGAAAGGGCAAAAGCATAAAAACTCTCTCAAAAAACTGAATGAAGAAGACGGTATATATCTTATCCCTTCTGGTACTCCTTCTCGGAGGATGGGCGGCGGCTTTATGGCTGCTGCCCTTCACTGCTTATAAAGGTGATGACTCTGAGACACGATACGGTATCAACGAAGGGCTCGAACTGGTAGAACAAAACGACGGAACGAACGGCAAGCGATATGTAGTAGAGGATGAGAACGGCAAGGAGCTGTTTGTCATCCCCTTACGCCATTGCCTGCTCGACACTCACTACCGCAATGGTCAGCTCCGATTCCGTGAGCAAGATACCCATCGAGAAGGATATATCGACCGAAAAGGCATGGTTACCTTCATTAACCAAGGAGACAACAATGCCATACCTGAAAACAATAAATTTGTAAAGACAGACAGCCCTCTTGGTGCTGGGGCAGACGCCCTTGCCGGGGATTACAAATCCCCGGATCGCCTAGCGGACAAGCAAGATTTCCTAGCAGATAAACAAGGAGCAAATCGCCTAGCGGAATCACAGGTGCGAACGAAGGTTTCGGCGGATTTGCAATCCGCCGAGCAAGCAAGGATGTCTCCACAAGCAAAAATGCCCAACCGAGCAATAGCGACAACCCACAACAACGGCAAGGCTCTCTCCCAAGTAAACCTGCGAGCGATGTCGCAGTCGAACCCATTCTACAAGGAAGCCTCGAAAATCATGCAGGACAAGCTCAGCGAGACCGATGCCAAACGCCGCCATATGATAATCAATTACTGCGAGCACTTCCGCACCGCCTACACCACCAAGGACATCGACTTCCTGCGACAGGTATTCAGCGACAAGGCACTCATCATCGTGGGCAATGTCGTCAAGCCCATCGCCAAGGACGACAAGTTCCAGGCAGAGCCTAAGGTAACCTACGCCATCCACTCGAAACGCGACTACATCGCCCGACTATCGAAAGTGTTTGCCGCCAACAAAAAGATAGACGTCAAGTTCTCTGGTTTCCGCATCCTGCGCCACCCAACGATGGACGGCATCTATGGAGTGACCCTTCGACAGCAATACAAGAGCGACCGATACAGCGACGACGGATACCTCTTCCTGCTCTGGGACTTCCGCGACAAGTCGATGCCACTCATCCACGTTCGTACCTGGCAACCCGCCAAAGGCATCTCAGACAGCAACGACATCATCAGCATGCAAGACTTCAACCTAGAATAAGAATTATGGAACAAAATAGAGGAGTAAAAGGAGTTAAGGAGACGAAAGGAGTTAAGACAATACCTTTCTTGCCAAAAACAGCTAGAATAATCCTGTTCTTTTTATGGTTTATCCTTCCTTCACTCGTAAAGGCACAAGATTTCTCGGTAGCGAGTTTCCGCTCGCTGCCCAACGACGTGAGTGCCTTCATCCACCCCATGCGTGACCTCAACAACGAGGCTTGTGCCCTCATCAAGGTAGTGGCACCCTCCGACTTTGCCTTCTCCACCCCACTCGGCATCGTGAAGCGCAAGGACGAGGTGGGTGAAATCTGGCTCTATCTTCCCAAAGGCACCAAGCTGCTCACCATCAAGCACCCAGAATGGGGCGTGCTGCGCGATTACCGACTAGGCAGACCACTGGAGAGTCGCATGACCTACGAACTCCAACTCAACCTCCCGAAACCCGAGGTAACGGAAATTCACGACACCATCACACAGGTCAAGACCGTGGTGGACACCGTGACCATCCAGAAGACGAGACCCAAGATGCCGCTTCGCCTCTACACCTTCGCCACCCTCGCTCTGCACAAGGACGGCCCATCCTACGGCATCTTCTTCGCCCTGATGCACCGCCATGGCTTCTTCCTCCATGCCAGCGGCAACCTGAAGAGCATCGGCAACACCGTGGGCAACTGCGACAAGGAAGGATATACGAACGGAAATAGCATCAAGCCTTATTACACTGGCGACACCCACCATAGCAACTATACCCTCACCGCCGGTGCCATCCATCATCTGGCACAAGGCGTATGCCTCTTCGAGGGCATCGGATATGGACGCACTGCCACGGCATGGGAACAAAGCCCTAGCGAAAGGGGCGGCTATCTCCTCAACGACGGACTCACCCACAAGGGCATGGCTGCCGAACTGGGAGTCTTGGCTTCTTACGAAAGACTAACCCTCTCAGCCTCAGCGCTCACCATCACTGGCAAGCAATGGCAAAGCTGCATCGGCATCGGCATCAAACTAGGCAAAAACAAATAGTAACATCATCGGCACAACATGAGTTATCCACATATTATATATCATTTATCCACACATTTGGGCAAGACTAAGAGATGGGCATTATCCCTGGCATGCGCACTGCTCCTGGTGGCTTGCGGCGAAAGCGACAAGCCTACCAACCTGGAGCCGCATCTCAGCACCTTGGCTGCCACCGACATCACTCGTACCGAAGCTACCCTCAAAGGCTTGGCAAGGGTGGAGGGCGAGACCGTCATGCCCCAACTCACCTTTAGGTACGGCACATCGGAAAGCATGAGCGAGACCTCAAAGCCGCTTACACCCCATGTCGCTGATTCCCCCAACGAAGCCTCGGTAGAACTCAGACTGATGGGCTTGGTGGCTGGCACCACCTACTATTACAGCTTGCAAGGCACCAATGGTCGAACGCTCACCACCAGCAACATGATGAGTTTCAGCACACTGCCCAATGAGAAGCCAAAACTTGGCGAACTCAGCGTGCTGAGCCATGGACCGATGAGCGTCATCGTGGGCTACGACATCGAGGATAGTGGTGGAGAAGAAGTAACCGAAACGGGATGCTATTATGCCTTGTCTGCCGACAAGGACGATGCAAGCAAGCGACAGAAACTGGCTTTGCAAGGATATGCCGGAGCCATCGGCAAGCAGCAAGTGTGCCTCAACGACTTGCAGCGCAATTCCTCTTATCAGATTTGGCCCTACGCCAAGAATCGGGCTGGCGAGTGCATCGGCAATCCCATCCCCTTCACCACCTCGGATGCCATCTTGCTCAGCGAGGCGGGCATGCTGACGCAAATCATGGGCAGTCAACTCTATGAGTATACAAGCCTCAGCATCGCTGGTCCCTTGAATGGAGACGACCTGAGTTGCATTCGCAAGATGATGGGAAGAGATGCTGACAATTCCAGTACACCAGGCAAACTCAGCGACATCGACCTGTCGGATGCCCACATCGTGGCGGGTGGCAATTCTTACGGTGCATCGAGATATACCCAAGACAACGTCATAGGACAAGGCATGTTTGCCAATTGCGACCATCTCACCCACGCCATCCTGCCTAGCGATGCCATCACCATCGAGCGAGACGCTTTCGCCAACTGCACGTCGCTCAGGCAGATAGAGGTTCCGGCATCTGTCAGCACCCTGTTGCCATCAAGCGGTTGCACAGCCCTGCAAGCCATCAGCGTATCGGGAGCCAACACCCACTACCAGAGTCAGGAAGGCGTATTGCTCAATGCCGCTGGCACCGAGATAGTCTGGTTTCCGATGGGCAAGAAGGGAGACTATAACCTGCCCTCCACCATTCTCGCCATCGGCGACTATGCCTTCAGGGAATGCAGCATCACGAAGTTCACCCTACCCGATAACATGACCGAGATAGGGCGAGGTGCCTTCCTCAACAGCAAGGTGGAAGAGGTGAAGCTGCCCGACAACCTACAAATCGTAAGCTCCGCCACCTTCCAGGGCTGCAAGCTTCTCAAGACGGTGCATATCGGAAGCAAGACCAACCGAATAGCAGAATATGCGTTCGATGAGTGTCCACTCGCCGACCTCTACATCGACGCAGCCTATCCACCTACCTGCGCCAAGGATGCCTTCTCCACCAAGGGAGAGAACTTTCTGAACACCTGTACCTTACATGTGCCAACAGGGAAGAAGGCGTTGTACCGCAACCATAAGGACTGGGGAAAATTCCAGAATATCGTAGAAAAGTAAGATATTCATCAATAACTCCCTAGCTAAGCATGAGATATAGAATATTCATTTTAAAAGATTAATTCTGAATAGAAAATGACAACACCAGAGATAGAAGAATTGAAAACGCTCGTTGAGCAGAAATATGGCAGCATCTTGGCTACCACCACCGACTTTGAGGAGTTCTCATTTCGTGTGGAGCGAGAAGTGGGCAGTCGCTTGTCCGCCTCCACCCTGAAACGACTCTACGGCTACGTCAGCGACGACCACAAGCCAAGAATGATAACCCTGGACATTTTGTCGAAATACCTAGGCTACACCAACTATATGGCATTCACCCAATGGTTGAAGACCAGTACGAAGTACAATTCATCCTTCTTCAAGGCTAGCCAACTGGTGAGCAGCGACTTAAAGAAAGGTTCGCACCTCATCATCGGCTGGAGTCCAAATCGCCAGCTAAAGTTGCGCTACCTAGGAGAAAGCACCTACGAGGTAGAGGCATCCGAGAACAGCAAGTTGCAGCCAGGCGACCGATTCGTGACAGGTTGCTTCATCAAGGAGCAACCGCTCTTCTTGCCTTACATTGAGCGAAATGGCGTGCGCACCGCCTCGTTCGTGGCAGGAAGAAACGGAGGGCTCACCATCATCAGAGCCCTGTAAGGCAAAAACATCTCAAACTTTCAATAAGGGAATCATTATGCAGAACAAAAAGAAAGTAACCTCAGGTTTTACCGAGGACCTCAACAAGGAGATGGGCACAGCCAATCCCATGCCAGTGGAAAGTGCCTTCAGTCATCTGAGCCAGTGCTATGTCTCACTCTCGGGGCATACCCGTCTTTTCACCGCAACGAGATATGGCAAGCGATACATGTTGAAGTGCCTCAAAACCGACTTTCTTTACACTCCGGTTTACCGTCAGGCACTGACCAAGGAGTTTGAGATAGGCTTACAACTAGAACATCCCAACATCTGCCGCACCATCGGCTTGGAGGAGGTTCCCAACCTAGGCACCACCATCGTGATGGAATATATCGACGGCGATACCCTGCAAGCCCTCATCGCCAAACAAAAGCTCACCGCCGATTTGGCGCATAAGATTACACGGCAGTTGATAGATGCGCTGGAGTATATGCACAACAAGCAGATGATTCACCGTGACCTGAAACCTTCCAACATCATGGTGACCCACAATGGGCAGAACGTGAAACTCATCGACTTCGGACTTTCAGACAGCGACTCCTTCACCGTGCTTAAGTTACCAGCCGGCACCACGGGCTATATCGCTCCCGAGCAGTTGTTGCCAGGAGCCAAGTCGGATCCCCAAGCCGACATCTATTCATTGGGCAGGGTGATAGCCGATATGGCGGAGGCGACCCACGACCATCAGCTGGAGAAATTGGCTGGGCGATGCGCCAACCGCGACATCAACACCCGTCCCAAGAGCATCCAAGACATCAGAAACCTATCCTGTGACAGCACGAAGGAAAAGACAGCAAGCATCGTTCTCGGTTTTCTTGCCGTCTTACTGGTATTGGTGATAGCCATCACCTATTATCATCGCTCTCTGGTGGCAAGCCAAGAGAATCTGCCCACTGAGGATTCCAACAATGATTCCATCAATGCCAACGGCAATGAAGTTCTTGACTATCATCTTTGGAAGAATTGAGCTTGCAGGGGAAAAGTTCGTATTTCCTCCACTGCAAGTTCAAGTTTCCTCCACTGCAAGTTCAAGTTTCCTCCACTGCAAGTTCAAGTTTTCCTCGTACCAAGTTTACCTCAAGTTTACCTCAGGTTTACCCCAACTTTACCTCTTGTTCGATATAGCCAAGGGGTAAAGTCGGTATTTTTTATACTTTTTTCCGTAACATTTATAAGGCTTATTTCAAGAAAAAGTTATAATTTTGCAACCGAAAGCAGCAAAACTCCGCTGCGTCAAACAAACATTATCGAATTATAACGATTAAATATAGAATAGCTTTATACAAGATTATGCTTAGAAAGATAAGATTAACGCTCGCCATCCTGTTCTTCGGGTTGATCACGCTGCTCTTCCTCGACTTCACGGGGACGCTGCATGCTTGGCTTTCCTGGATGGCTACCATTCAGTTCTTGCCTGCCGTGCTGGCACTCCATGTCGGGGCGGTCATCGCTTGGATTGTCATCACCCTGTTGCTTGGGCGCATCTACTGCTCCATCATCTGTCCGCTGGGCGTGATGCAGGATGCCATCTCATGGTTCAGTGGATTGAGAAACAAGAAGCGCAAACGCCGTCGCTTCAGCTATTCGCCAGCCAAGAGTTGGCTGAGATATGGCGTGCTCGTGGTTTTCCTCGTGGCTTTGGTGGCTGGTGTTGGCTCACTTGCCGCCTTGTTGGCTCCTTATAGCAGTTATGGGCGCATCGCACAGAATCTCTTCCAACCTATTTATCTCTTGGGCAACAACGCCTTGGCTTTCGCCGCCGAGCGCATGGACAGCTATGCTTTCTATAGCCGAGAGGTATGGATTAGGAGTCTGCCTACCTTCATCATTGCCTTGGTTACTTTCATCGTGCTGATCATCTTGGCTTGGAGAAATGGCAGAACCTACTGCAACACCATCTGCCCTGTGGGCACCGTGCTGAGTTTCTTCGCTCGCTTCTCATTATTCAAGGTACATATCGACGAAGACAAGTGCATCGGTTGCGGTCTCTGCGCCAAGGGATGCAAGGCTTCTTGCATCGACTTCAAGAATCATAAGATAGATTATTCGAGATGCGTGGTCTGTGGAGATTGTCTCGACAACTGCCATAAGGGGGCGTTGAGCTTCGGAAAATTGACAAAGAAAGGGAATGGGGATTGCAAATCCCTAAAGACGGCAGAGGTCGGGGATTGCAAATCCCCTCAAACTGATAAAGATAGTTCATCAATGAATGAAAACAAAAAGGTTGACTCTTCCCGCAGAAACTTCCTTTTAGCTACCGCTGCCGCAGTTTCTACCGCCGCATTGGCTCAGGAGAAGAAGAAGGTGGATGGCGGTCTTGCCGCTGTCACCCAGAAGGAACCTTTCAAGCGTCATACACCTATCACACCTCCAGGTTCACTGTCAGCTCAGAACATGGCGCGACATTGCACGGCTTGCCAACTCTGTGTATCGCAGTGTCCTAACGACGTGCTCCGTCCTAGCACTGATTTGATGCACTTGATGCAGCCTACGATGTCGTATGAGCGAGGCTATTGCCGACCAGAGTGCCACCGTTGCAGCGAGGTTTGTCCTGCCGGTGCCATCAAACCTATCAAGAAGGAAGACAAGTCGAGCATTCAGATAGGTCATGCGGTATGGTCGAAGAAGAATTGCATCGTCTTTACCGATGGGGTGGAATGTGGCAACTGTGCCCGTCACTGTCCTTCGGGTGCCATCATGATGATTCCGACAGACCCGAACGACGAGACTTCTCCAAAGTTCCCTGCCGTCAACCTGAGCCGTTGCATCGGTTGCGGAGCGTGCGAGAATCTCTGTCCTGCGAAACCATTCAGTGCCATCCACGTAGAGGGGCACGAAGTACATAAATACATCTAATTGGAACAACAATGAAACACGAACTCAATAGACGAGACTTCCTCAAGAGCCTGGGCGCTGGTGCCATCGCCAGTTCCACCCTCCTCTCTGCTTGCAAGAGCAAGAACAGCGAGTTGAAGGCGGAAGGCAACTATCAGGAACCTCCTGTTGGCAAGATGACGTATCGCATCAACCCCAACACAAAAGATAAGGTCAGCATCTTGGGCTACGGCATGATGCGCCTCCCGGTAAAGGGTGGCGGTACAGGTCGTGAGAACCCTGATGCCGAACTCGACCAAGAGATGATCAACAAGCAGATAGACTATGCCTTGGAGCATGGCGTCAACTATTTCGACACCTCTCCCGCCTATTGCCAAGGCAAGTCGGAACAAGCCACTGGCATCGCCCTCCATCGTCACAAGCGCTCGGAGTATTACGTAGCCACCAAGCTCTCCAACTTCGACCCTGCCACTTGGACCACCGCAGCCTCAAAGGAGATGTTTGAGAACTCCTTGAAGTATCTGAAAACCGACTATGTGGATTATCTCCTGCTCCATGCCATCGGCACAGGCAATGATGGCATGAAAGATTTCTATGGAAGGTACATCGACAACGGCATTCTCGACTGGCTTGTGGAACAAAGGCAGAAAGGACGCATCCGCAACCTCGGATTCTCTTATCATGGTGATGTAAAAGTCTTCGACCTTGCCCTGAAATGGCACGACGAGGGGAAATATCACTGGGATTTTGTTCAGATAGAACTAAACTATCTCGACTGGAATTATGCCAACGAAATCAATGAGGCAAACACCGATGCCGTCTATCTCTATAATGAATTGAAGAAACGAGGCATCCCAGCCATCATCATGGAACCATTGTTGGGTGGTCGCTTGGCGAATGTGCCAGATGCCATCATAGCGAAGATGAAGACCCGTGAACCAGAGAAGAGTGTGGCAAGTTGGGCTTTCCGTTTCGCCGGAACCCCAGATGACGTACTCTGCGTATTGAGCGGCATGAGTTATATGGAGAACCTGAAGGAGAATCTCTGTACTTACTCTCCACTGAAGCCTATCAGCAAGGAGGAGAATGCCTTCCTCATGGAGATAGCCAAGGACATCTACAATCTCAACACTATCCCATGTAATGAGTGCAACTACTGTATGCCTTGCCCTTACGGCCTCAACATCCCTGCCATCTTCTCGCACTACAACAAGTGCATCAAGGAAAGCAATATGCCGAACAAGGGGGAGCAAGACCCAGACTATCGCCGTGCCCGCCGTGCCTTCCTCATCGGTTATGACCGAAGCGTGCCGAAACTCCGACAAGCTAACCATTGTGTAAAGTGTGGGGCTTGCATTCCTCACTGTCCTCAACAAATCAAGATTCCAGATGAGTTGGAAAAGATTGACATGTTCGTGGAAGAACTGAAGTTGAATAGCGACAAACTATAATTTAGTTAGGAGTTAGAAGTTAGGAGTTTTTTGCATATAGGAATATGGAAGAGATCAAGAAAATACTGCACGAAGGAGAGAAGGGGCATTCGCTCGTTGTGAAGACCATAAGCGATGAGATTTTCAGCTTTGACGGTCGTGGCATTAGCGACTTGATGCGATTGTTCAACACCTCTCCCGATATGCTCAAAGGAGCGATGCTTGCCGACAAGGTGGTGGGCAAGGCAGCCGCTGCCCTCATGATATTGGGCGGCATCAAGTCCATCTATGCCGATACCGTCAGCGAGCCAGCCCTGCAACTCTTTGCATCGGCTGCAAAAGAGATAGATGTAACTTATGATAATAAGGTGGAATACATCATCAATCGCACCCAGACGGGTTGGTGCCCGATGGAATGGGCTTGCAAGGAGGCTGCGACTCCTGCGGAATGCTTGGAGAAAATCAAGGCGAAGCTTACAGAATTGAAAGCAATAAAATAAAAGAGAAATCGTTTTAAAAAGAAAAAGAAGATTATGACAGAATCATCCGTAAGATTATATCAATACGGCTACAACGAGACCAAGACCTATCTCTTGGCTGTAGCTTTCGTGATAGGCAACGTGGCATTGCCTCAGTTTTTCCATACCATCCCTCAAGGGGGCATGATATGGTTGCCTATCTACTTCTTCACCTTGATAGGAGCTTTCAAGTATGGTTGGAGAGTGGGGTTGCTCACAGCCATCGCCTCCCCTATCGTCAACCACCTGCTTTTCGGCATGCCGATGGCAGCCGCCTTGCCAGCCATCCTCACCAAGAGCATTTTCCTTGCCCTCGGCGCTGGTTTCATCGCCAAGCGAGCAGGCAAGGTTAGTCTCCTCGCCATCGCTGGAGTCGTAGCCTTCTATCAGCTTTTCGGTTCTCTTGCCGAATGGGCTTACACAGGCAGCATTGCGGCAGCCATACAAGATATCCGCCTAGGTTTGCCCGGCATCTTGCTGCAAGTCTTCGGAGGCTACCTATTCATCAAATATTTAATCAAAAAATAAAGGGGCATATGCCTCGACTTAACATTTAACACTTAACATTTAACATTATAAGATTATGTTAGGAACACAAGAAATATTACTCATCGCCCTCGTTATTCTGCTCCTCTTTGGAGGCAAGAAAATCCCAGAGTTGATGAAGGGATTGGGCAAAGGTGTGAAGAGTTTCAAGGACGGAATGAACGGAATTGAAAGTTCCGAACCATCCAAGACTTCTGATAATACAGAGAAGAAAGAGGAGAAAAAAGATTAATGGCAGAGGAACAAATGTCCTTTTGGGAGCATCTCGATGTGTTGCGAGGAACTATCTGGAAGATAG
>ERZ808242.1472-NODE-1472-length-12903-cov-4.521949_pt1 | contig 12903 bp, 13 predicted proteins | sample MGYA00521244_ERZ808242 | MGnify/ENA primary metagenome ERZ808242 (study PRJEB31516, sample SAMN03275573) | gut metagenome | biome: mammalia-associated habitat; material: feces | host: Papio cynocephalus | place: Kenya | collected 2012-07-27 ... | reverse complement strand
CCATAGCTAGCCAAACCTCCGCGCACAGTAACTCTATATCCGTAATGTAGATAAATTAGGAACAAAAACCCCATCATGTTCGGAGTTTTTGCGGTTTTGTCCTCTTTTGCCTAGTTTGGTAAGCGTCCAAAAAGCTTGGCTTGGAAGAAGCTTAAGCAGCGACTATTTTTCCAATAAAAGCTTGCCAAGCAAAGGCTTTAGGGCTCAGCCTGTAAAATGCTTGGCAGTTATGTATAGTTTTATTAAAGCTGACGTACCTATCAGCACTCTGACTACTTTTGAAATTGGCGGCCCCGCACAATGGCTGGCCGAACCTTCCACCTTGGAAGAATTAAAACAAAGCATACTTTTTGCTCGCGAACACGCCTTTAACATCTTTCCTATCGGTTGCGGAAGTAATATTTTGGCCTCTGACGCTGGCTTTAAAGGCCTACTCATTAAGCCAAAGATGCAAAAACTTACCATAAATACAAAAAACGAAGAAGCTATCGTTGAAGCTCAAGCGGGCGTTATTTGGGATGATCTTGTAGCCAAAACAGTAGAGCAAGACTTGGCCGGTCTAGAATGTTTAAGCGGCATTCCCGGACAAGTTGGCGCTGCGCCAGTGCAAAACATAGGCGCTTACGGTCAAGAAGCTGGCCATACTATCGAGCAAGTCCAAGTTATCGATTTGGAAACTTTGGAAACGCTCAATCTGTCGGCGTCCTCTTGCGCCTTTGCCTACCGCACTAGCAATTTCAAAACAGCTTGGAAAGGGCGCTATATTATTACCTCTGTCACCTTTAAGCTGAAAGTGCATGGCCAAGCCACTATGCGCTACCAAGATTTGGAGCGTTTCTTTGCCGACAAAGTGGCCGCCGACTCTGCCTGGCGCCCCACTTTAGCTCAAGTGCGCCAAGCCGTCCTCAAGGTGAGAGCTTCAAAGTCTATGCTTTATGACAAGGCTGATCCCAACCATCGCTGCGCCGGTTCTTTTTACTTAAATCCTATTATTCCCCAAGCTCAAGCCCAACAGTTAAAAGAGCGCTGGCCCAATATGCCAGTATACAATACCGATAATCCCGAAATGTGCAAAATCTCGGCAGCTTGGTTAGTAGATAATGCCGGTTTCCATAAAGGCTTCCGCTCTGGCAAAGCCGGCGTTTCTTCTGCTCACACTTTAGCTTTAATCAATCCCGGTCAAGCTTCGGCAGCCGATATGCTGGCTTTTTCTGATTTAGTAAAGGCCAAAGTAAAAGAAGTTTTCCATATCCAACTTAAGCCGGAACCAATTATGCTGGGATTTTCCGATCATTAATTATTGAGGAGGCCGTGCAAAAAGCATGGAGGCAGAAAAAGTCTACTCAACTGAAGCAAGAAATTTAGCCCGCCGTTTGTTGCGTCTGATGCGTCGCGAATATAGCGACGGTTGCCGAGGCAATATCGACATAGAGTCGGCTTGGCATTTTTTTTGCCTCCATGCTAACGAGCTGGCTAAAGATGAAGCTTTTAGCTTGCGCCAAGTGGGCAAAAAATTGGCCGATTATAATTCTTTGCCGCAGCGCGTACGCCAGGGTAGCCTGGTGTTAGTTGGTAAAGCCTTAGCCTTAATTGCTGAACCTGACAAGCTAGACCAAGCCGCGCCTTCTGCCAAGCCAATTGCTTCTGAAGAAAAAGCTTGGGCTATCAATGCCTCCTCTATTGATAAAACAACAAAAAGCAGTGCCAATGCTCGAGAGGCGGCCTCTGAAAAGTCAGCGCCTAATAACCAAACTGAAAACAATTTTTTACTTACAGCTGAGCAACGACGCCTTATTTCCTTCGCTCCAACTTTGTATAAGCTGGATACACCTGTCGAGAAGATTCGCAGTATTGGTCGCACCAAACAGGCTATTTTCAATAATTTAGGCATTTATACCTTAAAAGATTTGCTCACCGACTATCCCAGACGTTGGGAAGATCGCCGCCAAGTACAGAAAATAGCCGATTTGCGCCCCGGCGCTTTTGAGCAAATAAAAGCTGTAGTAGCTGAAGCCAAAACTATTGTCACCACTAACCGCAAGCGCCTTTTAGAAGTAGAAGTGCTAGACGAAAGTGGTAGCCTAAAATTAGTCTGGTTTAACCAACCTTATTTAAGCGCTAAGTTACGCCCAGGCGTACATATTGTCGCCTTTGGTAAAGCCGAATATGATCGCGGCCCCAATTTGCGCATGGCTTCGCCAGAATTTGCCGAGCAAGCGGAAAATTCACCTTCCTTTGGCCGCCTGGTACCGATTTATAAGCTAAGCGCCAAGCTCTACCAAAGCTATATGCATAAGCTGATGTTTAAGCTAATACCAGCCTGCGCTCAGCTTATGCCAGAAAGTTTGCCTCAAGAGCTTTTAGATAAATATCATTTTTTGCCTAAATCGTTGGCCACTATGTATATGCACTGGCCAGCCGACTACGATCAATTGTTTAAAGCGCAACAACGTTTAGCTTTTGAAGAACTTTTTGCTTTGCAATTGCGCGTAGTTCATAAGCGCACTTGCAGACAGAATCAGCAGCGCAACGTTTTTTATCACGATTTGCCCAACCTTGAAGCTGAATTTCAGAAGTTATTGCCCTTTACCTTAACCGGTGCCCAGCAGCGTGCTATTAAAGAAATTGCTCACGATCTAAGCTTAAACCATCCTATGAACCGCATGTTGCAAGGCGACGTCGGCTCAGGCAAAACCGTAATTGCCGCTTATGCAGCTTTTGCGGCTGTGCGCAATGGCTACCAGGCTGCCATTATGGCTCCCACAGAAATTCTGGCTCAGCAACATTATTTAAAGTTGTGCCAGCTCTTAGAACCGGCTGGCTTGCGTATTTGTCTTTTAAAAGGCAGCCTGAGTAAGAAGAAAAAAATGCAAATCGCCGCGCAACTTAAAGCTGGTGAATTTGATTTAGCAGTGGGCACCCACGCCCTCATTCAAGAAAGCGTAGAATTTGCCAACCTAGGCTTGGCTGTCGTCGACGAACAGCACAAATTCGGCGTTTTGCAACGCCAAGCTTTAAGCCGCAAAAGCGGAACCCACTTAAATTGTGACGTTTTGCTAATGACGGCTACACCTATTCCACGCACCATGTCTTTAACTATTTACGGTGACTTGGAACTTTCCAAATTGGACGAATTGCCGCCGGGCCGCCAGCCTATTAAGTCGCGCTGTGTACCTTTTCAAGAGGCCAACCGCGCTTACAAATTTATCGCTTCCCAAGTTGAAGAAGGCAGACAAGCTTACATCGTTTGTCCTCTTATCAACGAAAGCGATAAACTGGAGGCTAGCGCTGCTGTACAAGAAGCTGAGCGCTTAAAAGAAGGCGTCTTCAAAAAATATCGAGTTGGCTTACTCCATGGCAAAATGAAAGCTGCTGAAAAAGAAGCTGTTATGGAACAATTTCGCCAAGGTGGCCTCGACATTTTAATTTCTACTACAGTTATTGAAGTGGGTGTAGATGTAGGCAATGCTACGGTTATTTTAATTCAAGATGCCAACCGCTTTGGCATGGCTCAGCTCCATCAGTTGCGCGGACGCATTGGGCGCAGCCAATTGCAATCTTATTGCCTATTTTTAGCTTCCAGCGATTCGCCTTCCAATCGCAAATTGGAAGCGGTAGCTCGTCTTTCCGACGGTTTTGAAGTAGCCGAAGAAGATTTGGAAATTCGCGGCCCTGGCGACTATTTTGGCACACGCCAGTCAGGTTTTCCCGAATTGATTTGTGCCGATTTGCTGCGCGATCGCCATCTTTTGGAATTGGCCAAACAAGAAGCAGCTATCTATGCCGATCGTTACCCCCTTGAGGAAGACCTAAACCAGGAAGAGAGCGACGAGGAAGAAAACTAATTCTGTTATAGGAGCAAAATAAATATCATGAATAAAAATCCCCGTCTGCCTTCACGCACTTGGATGCGTCCCACTACCAGCAAAACACGCGAAGCTTTAACGGCCACTTTACGCCCTTATATCGACGAATCTAGTAAAGTACTAGATCTATTTGCCGGCACCGGCTCTTTGGGACTAGCTCTTTTGGAAGAAGGCTGCGCCGAAGCTACTTTTATCGAAGGCGATCGTCGCTCACTGAAATTTTTACATGAAGCAGTCGAAAATAAAGGCCAAATAATTTTTGGTCAATTGCCAAAAGCTTTAGAGAAGCTAAATGGTCGCCAATTTGATATTATAGTAGCTGATCCACCCTACAACAGCGAAGCTGGCCCACAAACGCTAGCTTTACTGGATAAATATACAGCTCCAGGCGCTATAGTCGTCTTCGAATATCATCATAAAGAAAATTATCCCCAAGATTTTGCCAATTTTAAGGTAATAAAAGATAAACGCTTTGGCGAAACTTCACTGACATTTTGGCAAAAGCAAGAATAAATCAACTAATTTTTGGTAGTTGTAGGCTTAAAAATTGTGCCGTAGTTTATGGCCAATTAGGAAAGTGTCAAAAGTAATATGGATAAAGTAAACCAAGACTTAGCCGCACCCTCTTCAAGCAAAAGAAATAATAGTCCAGCTAAAAACGACGAATTTAACCAATACTTAGCGACTTTGCCTCCCGGAAGCGGAGCTCTTGCTAAAACGGCCTGGAATTTTGTGCCTGCCGATTTGCGCAAAGAGCTCAACCTCAACATAAGACTTTTTAGCAACATCGCCCAAGCCAATCCGGCTGCACTGGGCGATATTATGGAATTGCTCAAGCGTCAAGCCGGGCCAGCTTTTGCCCCGATTTCTAAAATAGCTGTTTTAGGGCCAGTCAATGTAGGCAAGTCAACGCTTTTTAACGCTTTACTTAATGGTATCGGTGAAGCAGCAGCTGTCTCCCCTATTCCCGGCACTACGGTAAAAGCTCAAGATGTTGCTGCTGGCGCCATATCCCTTATCGACACTCCAGGATTTAACAACGCCACTAAAGATGGCCAATTGGAAAGCGCTTTAGCTATGCAAGAAGCGGAAAAGGCAGACTTTTTAATTGTGCTTTTTGATGCTACTCGAGGTATTACCGTAGCCGATCGCAATCTTTACAATACGTTTAAGAGTTTAAATAAACCTTATTTAATAGCTTTAAATAAAATGGATCTTATCGAGAAAAAGCTTAGAGATAAGGTCAAATTCACCGCTGCTGCTGCTTTAGGTTTATTACCTGAGCAACTTTATGCTATCTCTGCGCAAAATAAGGAAGGCGTTTATGATTTGCTCTTAGCCGCAGCTTATACAGAACCGCGCTTGTTGGGAGAAATGGGCAAGCTAATACCCACTATGCGCCAAAAGTTAAGCTGGCAAGCTATTCGCCGAGCTACCGTTATTTCTGGCGCTATAGCCCTAACTCCATTGCCTTTTGCTTCATTTATTCCCTTAACTGCCAACCAAATTGCCATGGTGCTGAACTTAGCTCGCGTCTATGATAGACCAGTTACTTATAAAATGGCTTCAGAATTATTGACTACTTTAGGGATAGGCTTTTTAGGGCGCACTTTGGCCGGTCAGTTGAGTCAAATAGCTGGCCCTCCAGGCTGGTTAGTTTCGGCTTCTATTGCCGCTACTTGCACTATAGCTATAGGTTACGCTTGTATGCTCTGGTTTGAATTTGACATTAAGCCATCAGGCGAGTCGTTTAAGCGTCTTTTCAAAGCTGTGGGCGACGCCGTCTGGGCTTCCTTGAGAAATATCAAAAGCCAGAAAGCAGACAAGCCCAAACTTGACGAAGCGGTACAAAAAGCTATCGATAAAGTTACTTCTCAGCTAAAAGATGAAGAGTTTCAAAAAATGATTGACGAAGCTCAAGCTAAAGAAGCTGCCAACCCAAAACCTTAAACAGTTCTAGTCAATTTTTTATGAGACGGGCAACCTTGAAGCCAGGTGTAATTTTTCAATCTAGCGAAGGGGCCCCGCCTCTAAGCCCTAACAGAAAAGGAAAAACTTACTGCTATGCATATTAAAAACTTGCTTCTTAAAAGCGCAGCCGTAGTTTGCTTACTTTGTGCTGTAGGCTGCTCCGGCCCGCAAATTTCTACGCAGCCTCAGAATTATAAAATTAACGCTAAAAGCGTAACATTTGCTCCTCCGCCGGCCGAAATTTGGCGTCAACAAAAGAGCGCCCAAGAAGCTAAAGAGGGCGAGCAAGTCGTGCGCTATACGGCTATCAAAGACCCTGAACAATTTGTCAGCGTTACTTCCGTAAACTTAGGCACGATGACCAGCTGGAGCGAAAATCCAGAAGCTACTGCCGAACTTACTAGAAAGTTTCAAAATCAAATTTTGAAGCGCTCTGAGTCGGAAATTTTGAAGCAAAAAGAAGTTAAGCTCGATGGCGAAATTGCTTTGCAACTTACCTACACCTATTTGGAAGGCACTACCAAAGTTTGGGGACAACAACTTTACGCTTTCCACGACAAATTGCTCTGGAATATTGCTTGTTCTTCCTCTCAAGCCAATCAAGAAGAAGCTGAAGCCGCTTTTAAACACGTAGTTGATACCTTTAAGTTCAACTAAGTCGACAATATGTTTACCACTTAACAAAAAGGCCGTCCGGATCTTACCGAGACGGTCTTTTTGTGTGTTGTTCAACTAGAACAAAAGATGATTACTTGGCTTTTTCGCTTAAGTATTTGATAGCGTCGCCGACATTGGTGATCTTGTCCTGATCTTCGTCGGGAATCTCAATGCCGAACTCGTTTTCGAAGGCCATAACCATCTCTACAACGTCCAAAGAGTCAGCGCCCAAATCGTTGGTGAAAGAAGCGTCATCGGTTACGCGATCTTTAGTTACACCCAGCTGATCTACGACGATCTTGGCAACGCGCTCTCTGATGTTCTCAATATCCATTTTTAACAGACCTCCAAAAGTAATAAAGAAAAACTACAATGTTTGTGCCTTGAAGCATACCACCAACAGCCGCTAAAACCTTTTTTTTAGCTGACTGCAGGATTTTTTTTACATAGCCATACCGCCATCTACACAAATAACCTGGCCGGTCAAATAGTCAGCTAAAGGAGAAGCCAAGAAGAAAACGGCTTTGGAAACGTCTTCGGGCTGACCGGGACGGTTGAGAGGTACTTGGCTGAGCATAGCTTCTTTGGCCGACTCGGGCAATTTTTCAGTCATATCGGTTTGAATATAACCGGGAGCGACTGCATTTACGTTGACGCCACGAGAGCCAAGCTCACGAGCCAAAGACTTAGTAAAGCCGATTAAGCCAGCCTTGGAAGCGCAATAGTTGGCTTGTCCAGCATTTCCCATAATGCCTACAACAGAAGAAATGTTGATAATCTTACCATGACGCTGTTTCATCATAGCTTTAGTCACAGCTTTAGTGCAAAGGAAAGCTGAGCGCAAGTTGGTGTTAATAACAGCGTCCCACTCGCTTTCTTTCATGCGCAGCATTAAACTGTCGCGGGTAATACCGGCGTTATTGACCAAAATATCAACTTTGCCCAATTTGGCATAGATATTTTCAAATAATTCTTTGACTTGATCGGCGTCAGTTAAATCGGCTACAAAAGCATTAGCCAATTGGCCGAACTCCTCATTCAACCCAGCGGCGGCAGCTTCGACTAAGCTTTGGTTGATATCGACTAAAGCAATAGTAGCTCCGGCTTTGGCTAACTGACGAGCGATAGAAAGTCCGATTCCGCGTCCGGATCCGGTAACAACAGCCACAGAACCTTCCAAACTAATGTTTTGCATAAATACCCTCGCATTAGCTGTTCGCAAACAGCATTCTCTCCCATTTTTTCAAAAAAAAAACGACACAGCTACAAAGATTTTTACACACCGCCCTGTTTATTTTCCCTTGCAAGAAAATAAACTACGGCGGCGCCTAGCTCTTTGTATCGGTGCCGCAGTTAAGCATATATTCGCTATTAGTTCTCGTTCGCGTCGTTGGAAGCTAAAACTTGTCTTCCATTGTACTGACCGCAAGCTTTGCAGATGTGGTGCTGAAGTTTGGGAGCGCCGCAGTTAGAGCAAGCTACTACATTGGGCATCACCAAAGCGAGATGAGAACGACGCTTACGGGTCTTTGAACGGGGGGTTTTATATTTAGGATTGGCCATCTTGAATTGACTCCTCTTATTTAATGACTACAGCAGTTACGGCTTACATACCCAGAATTACACCGGAAGCTTAACGCCGCTTATGTTAAGGTTCCCTCATTGGGGGGAGCCTGACGAAAATTTCTTAAGAGCCCCCCAGCGAGGATCGACTTCTTTCCCGGTAGATCCGCACTTGCAGGTTTTCTCATTAAGATTCTGCCCACACTGAGGACAGACGCCCCGGCATTCCTGACTGCACAAGGGACGATAAGGAAGACTGGCGATGATATTTTCTCGCGTCAATTCGTCAATCTTGAGCTCATTCTGATCATATCCAAAGACACAGAGCTCGTCAGCATCGACTTCGTCATCACGCTCCAACTCCGCAGAACCTTCCGGAACAAAACGCTCATCAACATCTATGTCTAAAGGCTCGGAGTATTCAGCCGCACAGCGTGAACAAGTGAGGATAACCTTTACTTTTATCTTGCCATGCACAGATATCTCACCATTACCTGCGCTGGTAACGGTGAGATCGAGCTTGACGGGGCCATCTAAATTCAAACCGTCAAAAGACTCAACTTGACTAGTATGAATTTCTTTAGAAGCGCCGACGTTGCTGACAATATCGGATATGTCTAAATTCATAGCCATTAGAAAAAACTCCACTTGCCAACCAAAAGTCGTCAAACGACTCTGACAAGGCGGACAAACAGGAATGGGGTTATTATTAGCCTGGATATTATAAGTAAATAGGGGGAAATTGTAAAGAGGTTGAACTACTCTTCGCTAATTCGCTCTAGTTGCAAAAACTCCCAACGACAGGGACTGCCAGCACTAACTTCGTGCATAGTACGTTCGCTTATTTGCCATTTCTCGTGGGAAAATTCTGGGTAGAATGTGTCGCCAGGGAAATCGGCTTGCACTACGCTTAAATACTGACGTTGCACTAAAGGCCATACAGAAGCAAAAACTTCGGCTCCTCCGATAAAAACGATCTCTTTTTCTTTAGCATAAGCTTGTAAAAGACTGTCTAAATCGTGAAAAACTCTCACGCCTGCAGGTGCGGTAAAAGAAGTGTCTCGAGTTAAAATAGCATTCTGACGTTTAGGTAAAGGCTTGCCTATAGATTGGTAGGTTTTGCGCCCCATAACTACGACTTTACCCAAGGTCAATTTTTTAAAATTGGCTGAATCGTCGGGAATGCGCCAAGGAATTTGGCCTTGATAACCTATAGTACGGTTGAGAGCAACAGCGCATATAACAGAAATTAAAGGCTTAGGAGAACTGGTAGCTTTATTCTCTTGGCCATTTAGGTCGGAAATATTGTCTTTACTGGTCATGGTTACATTTTTACTTTTCATCTTCTTCGGCATCCTGAGAGTCCATTAAACCTCTAACTGCCGAATATTTGGGGTAATTGCTATCTAGCCCCATAATTTTGTGATAATTGCCTTGGCAAGAAAGCGTATAAGCATTTTTAGGAGCAGAAACTACTTCATATCCTTGCAAATAAGGACTATTGTTGCCAGCGACCGGACAATTGGGAATTGTGCGCATATAAGCGTGGCCATTAGTATCGACAGTAGTAAGAAGATCTAGCCTTTGTGGATACATGCCAGAATTGTCAGTAGCATAAATTTCCATAGCGGCAGCGATAGCACGCAAGTTATATTTGCAACTGCTAAGTTTGGCTGCGTCTCGACTTCTCATCATGTTGGGCAACATAATAAGACACAAAATAGAAATAATAGCTATTACGATCATCAGCTCAATGAGTGTAAATCCCCAATGGCGAGCGTACACGGAAGTATGCTTCATAAAAAATGCTCCAGCTTTAGAAGTAGCGCTTTCAATTTCGCTTTCTTGGCAAGTGGCCCTTTTTCCCCTACAATGCAGGCTTAATTCTGACCTTATGGCCACTATAGGCGATATTTTTGTCTTCTAAGCTTTATTTATCTGGGAAGGAAGCCATCTAGTAGACAAGGAAGGCTGGCCCCAATTTTTTGAAGTGAATAATTTATTATGGCTAAATTATATTTCCGTTATGGTGCTATGGGCAGTGCCAAAACCTTAAATCTTTTGGCTGTCCGTCACAACTACGTCCAGCAAGGCAAACGCGTACTTTTAATTAAACCGGCTTTAGATAATCGCTTTGGAGAAAATATTATTAAATCCAGAGCTGGCTTAGAACACGAAGCCGACATGTTAGTAACGCCAGACACTGTCTTAAACGAAGACGATTTCAAAGGGCTGTCTTGCGTTTTGGTCGATGAATGCCAATTTCTCAGCCCCCAAGTAGTCGACCAATTGCGCGAACTGACTCGCACTTTAAATTTGCCAGTTATTGCTTACGGTTTGCGTACCGATTTTCGAGCTCACCTTTTTGAAGGCTCCAAACGCCTTATGGAAGTAGCCGATTCTATTGAAGAAGTAAAGACTACTTGTCGCTATTGCAACCGCAAAGCCGTCTTCAATTTGCGCCACAACGCCAAAGAAGAGGCTATTATCGACGGCCCCACCGTCTTGCTAGGCGACGAAGAGTTTTACTCCCCTACGTGTTATCCGTGTTACCACGAAAAGATAACCGCCGCTAAAGAAAAGCTAAAAGCCCAACAAAAAGCCGCTGCAGACGTCGCCCCAGTTAATGCAATTAGTGAAATACAGTAGCAATTGTGAATAAAAAAATCCCGCTCGACTATTTATTTATGGAAACAGTCAAAGCGGGATTTAGTGTTTTTTAGGCTAAAGTGAAACGACAGTATAATTATTATGGAAGAGTAATAATGCCTGAACTCATATAATTACCATAGTGAGAGTTCTGCCAATAAGCTTCACCTTCAACAAAGGATGGCAAATTAGCTGCCTTATAAAAACTGTTAGTCCATATTTCAAGGGAAGTATAATCATAACTGGAGTAGCCGTACCAACTTGTTTCCAAAAGATATTTATTAAAGCCAGAAACTACCTGTGTCAGATGAGTCTTAACCATGCTAGCTCCTCCTCCTCCAGCCGTAGAACTAGGATAACCATCGGCAGGTAGAAGTTCTTCAGGAATATCACAACAGAAACTCTTAGTACCTCTGCAAATTACCCCTTTTAAATAAAATTCTTGGCTAATAACTTTATTAGGATAGCTTGTCACCCCACAGTTTAAACTGCTCCCCTCATATCCCTCATCTTTGAAATACATATCTAACTTATCAAATTCATAGCTAACTGCTCTATAAGTACCATCATCTTGTTTTATAGCAAACGCAGTATGCGCCCACCCAAGGACAGGCTCCAAAAAGATACTTCCGGTAATTTCTTTACCATCAACATTGTATTTTCCGCTAACACACAGTTTACTATCTGAAGTCCAATTAACTTGATGATCACCTTTTAACCCAGTTATATCAAAACTTGGTTTTATAATGTTGTCATTAACTGCTACATTAAGAGGCAGAGCATTAGAAGGCTTAGAACTGGTAACATCTTCAACAGAGAAAGTAGTTTGCGCAGTCACGTCAACTTCGCTAGGAGACGGACCTTTTTCTCTGTCATCGTCAGTATACGAAGCTAAAGCCAACATAGGCTGTTCATTGATAGGGTTTACTTCCTTTAAAGCACCATGCTGGCTAAAAATTCCTACTTTTTGGTTAAAAGTCTGATGAACTGTCTGGCCATTTATTTCTTCCGGCAAATAAACAAGAATGAAGTAGTCATCGCTATATTTTTGAGGCGTACCATAATCATGTACAGTAATTGCCTGACCATCGATATCGGCCGGGACGACTCTTATGCTTTCTACATCTTGATCGGTAACATAAACCGGTTTATCAATCTGTACAGTTTGCTCACCGGAAGGAGTGGAAGCAGTAACGGAAATTTTATCAGCCACGCCACCGTGTTTGCCTTTGTAGCCAACCGCTTCATATTGACCGCGAGCGCCACCTTCAGCACCCTTAAGTACGTCGCTATACACATTGCCGAAAGAAGCTAAATTGGTTACATCGATACTGCTGCCATCATCGGAAAGCAACAAGCAAGTAAGTTGCACCTTTTCCGAAGGCTTAACGGCATATTTGTCAGCCTTAAGAACAAGCTTAGCATCTTTATCTAATTCAGTAGGATCGCTGCTTTCGACAGTGCCAGTAGTATTGCCGTTTTCGTCCTGGTTCCAGTCGATGTCTCTTTCATCGGAAGCCACAAAATTACCATCTTTGTCAAGATAAATAATGACAACTTTGACAGCGGTACTAGGAGCATCTTTATCTTCTACAGTAGTAGTGCTGGAAGTTCTATCGATAGTTTCCGGATCGGACTTGCCAACTTGGTTGCCTTCAGAGTCGTTGTAAATATATTGAATATTGGTAACGTTAGCGGGTAAACTATCGGCAGCTACTATAATTTTTACATACTTGCCATCTTCGCTGGTAGTGCTACCAGGATTATTATTGTCGCTACTATTAGGATCTTTATCGCCGCTATTGGGATCCTTGTCGCCAGAATTATCAGGATCTTTATCGCCAGAATTGTCGCTGGGGTTGTTATTGTCGGAAGGGTTGGTGGTGGAAGCTCCGCCAGTGTAGTAGTTTACTGTTTTATCATCTCCGCAACCTGCAGAGAACATGGCTGTTCCTAGGACTAGAACTAAAGCCATGTTAGTAAAGTTCATGTAGAACTTTTTGCCAATAGACATAGACTAAGCACTCCTCTATTTAAATGAGAGTAAGACGCCTAAATAAGCGCTTAAACAAGCATTGCGTGTTCGTTGGAGTTGCATTTATCCCTGTTACATAAATAAGCAATACAAAAAGTTTAAAAATAATATAAAGGTACCATAGCTAACAATAAGTACATTTTAAGTATATGTTTACAAAAA
>ERZ808242.1469-NODE-1469-length-12937-cov-4.509703_pt1 | contig 12937 bp, 9 predicted proteins | sample MGYA00521244_ERZ808242 | MGnify/ENA primary metagenome ERZ808242 (study PRJEB31516, sample SAMN03275573) | gut metagenome | biome: mammalia-associated habitat; material: feces | host: Papio cynocephalus | place: Kenya | collected 2012-07-27 ... | reverse complement strand
GAGTATAGTATAACAGCTTTTTGAAATAATGCAAGCACTTTTTTACTTCAACGCACTAAATCATGCAAATTGTAATGAATTTTCCCGTACATGCATCAATTATCAACATTTCATTTGGATAAGCATCCATCTGATATTCCAATGAAATTTCATCCAATGACAAAAATACCCATACCGGCACGAGTACAAATTCTCCATTATCCTGATGCGTTATGCAATAAGTTAACCGTGCATAATTAAAAATGATATCTCCTGATATATTATCATTAGAATAATTATCAAATTCTAAGGACACTGTTTCTAATAATTTATCCCAATCCATCAATACCTGTTGCTCCTGTTTGTTAGCTGACTTCTGATATTTTTGGTGGCATACAATACCAACAATTCCATTATCATTTATGTTAACCTCATAAATTTGGGATGTCATGCCTTTTTGATCACCTTCAATTGGTGACAAAATATTAGTTTCATCACAAAATCCAAGGTAGGCAGGATTTGATTCTACTGCATCTGTAAAAGTAATATAATAACCATCATATATAACACTTTCTTCATTCTGTCCCAACGTCAGATCACGACATAGCCACTCTGCTGTTGCTGCTTCTGCCATCATTACATTTACGATTCCTATATCAGCTAAAAAATCACCCGCTTCTTTAATTGCTTCTTCTTTACTGATCTCCGCTCTATTCAGTTCATTGGTTTGAATAAGTTCTTGTTCTTTACCATCTCCATATTCTGTAATGCAGTATGCGTATGTAATGTCGTCTGCATGTATAACATCATATGTTAATTCTTCGGGATAACGTTTTAACTCAAAACCATCCCCACTTTCTGTAAAATTCAGCAGAAACGTCTTTCCATCTATGTATCCAATATATGAATCTGACTCATATTCTCCTGCAGGATGCAACGGTGCTTCCTGTGTCTTTTTCTGTTCTTCTTCATCTGCCATTTCTCTATAAGCTTCTACCGCATCTTTATCTCCCTGTTTTTTTGCTATATCTTCACATTTTTTATAATAATAAATATTTTCATCATGCATTTCCTTAGACAATTTTCCATTATATTCATATATTTCATTGTCTTTATCAAATATACATTCCGCTACCTTTTTCTTATAATCTCTATCTATTTGAATCTCTTTATATCGTATCGATTCCATATGGTCTGTCTCTGGTAATATAATATTCTCTGTATCAAGCAATATCTTTTTCCCATTGGTCTCTCCAAATTCAAAGGATTCCTTTTCCGGTATATTTAATTCTCCTCTCAAACCGGGTTCTGCGTAATCATCCATTTCCTCATTAATATCTGCCCCTGCTTTTCTCTGACATCCAGTCAACGCCACACAGATAAGTAATAAAAAAACAGTTTTTTTCAGACTATTTATTATCATACTAATCTCCCATCCTCTATGCGTATTATACGATCACCTATTTGTGCTACATTTTCATCATGTGTGACAACAATCACTGTTTTGCCCTGTTGATTTACTTTCTTTAAAATTTTCATAATCTCCTGTCCGGTCATTTTATCTAATGCACCTGTCGGCTCATCTGCCAGAATTATATTTTTATTTGCAACCAACGCTCTTGCAATCGCACACCTCTGCTGTTGTCCCCCTGATAAATTAGCCGGAATTTTTCTCCAATAATCTGCAATTCCCACCATATCCAAGCTTTGCATAACGATTTCTTTTCTTTTTTTCTTCGGAATATTTAATGCTATTAATGGTATCTCCACATTCTCAAAAACTGTATAATGTTTCATAAGGGCAAATTGTTGAAAAATAAATCCTACATTTTCTTTTCTGAAATTATGGAGTTCATTTTCCTTCAATTCATGTACTGCTATATCATTATAAAAATATTCGCCTTCCGTCAGCCGATCCATTCCTCCTAAAATATTTAACAGGGTACTTTTCCCTGAACCAGAAGTTCCCATAATAGAAATATAAGCTCCATCTTCTATCTCCAGAGAAATTCCATTTAATGCTGCTGTCGATACATCACCAGTTACATATGTCTTTTTTACATTATTTAATCTAATCATAATTCATCTCCTATTAATTCTGCTCCTGAGTGATTTTTTATCAATCTAATTGGGATAACGGATGAAAGCATTATCATAAAGATACCTGCTAATACATTCATAACCAATACATTTTTATATATCACCATAGTTAATATTCTCTGAGACTCATATACTGCTTCAAAAAAATATTTTGCAAGAAGTGCCACTACCGGAATCACTAAAATAATTGCGATTAACATTTTCCATATATTTTCAATTAAAATAATTGCAATTATATCTTTCTGATTCCATCCATTTGCATACAAAATACCATACTCATATTTTCGTGTGAGAATATTCATACTTTGATAACAAGTCAATGATACACATGCGGATATTGCCACAATAAAAAACAATTCCAATAAATATCTGCGTATATCCTTGGTCGATGACTCAACGCTACTCATAACGGCTGCCAGATTCTTAACAGAGATACTTATATTCTCGCGGTCTGCTAACATATTCAATCTATTCTTTGCATCATCAAACGTATAATCATGGTTTACACAAAAATAAAGGTTCCAATATCCCGCTTCTGTTTCATTTACTTCTATAACCCCATAATCTAAAGAAGTAGTTGTATGAATTGAATATTTATTCACCTCCGTTATGTCCATAACAGGAATAACCTGGTTTCTTTTTATATAACCTGCAATGATCCCTTGTTTTTCGCATCCATTTAGTTCTATTACATCGCCTATGTGCAACATTTTTTTATATTGAAATCCGACATAAACCGCTTCATATCCCCTGCGCAATGCATCATCTATTGTAATATAGCCCGCTTCCAGATTTATACTCAGCATTGAAAACATATCTTTACTAACATTCCAAGTCTCAACGTATGAATTCGAATTATACAATTCATCTTTCTCTTCCTTGTTATTTGCCTGTTTCTCTGCTACAGTTCTCCAGCTATCTCCATTTTCAATTTTATCCTCCATTGTTCCAAGCATTTTTATATATTTTTGTGTTTTCATATATTCAATAAATTTCAAACACTTTTCATAACTTTCTTCATTTTCTATCTGTACCATCCCAATGTTTTTAATATCTTCTTTATATGCTTTCTGCGTTTCATTATAAAAATTACCACTCGTATGCATAATTAGAATTACAACAGACAGTATCAATAATGTGATGGTATTCAGCAAAATTCCTTCCCATATCTTAGAACTATGCAGACACATATTATCAACTGCAAATTTTAGTCTATATCGAAATTTCATTCATCTAACCCCCTGTCCATTTTATTCTCTTACTAATTGTCCATAATTTTTCCTGTTTATGAAAAAAACCACTGATATCATACAAATAAATACCGTTATAATAAAACCTAATAATAATACGAGCCAAATCCAATGCATTATATACGAGATATTCTTAAATCCACCAAAATAACGTATATATATGAATGAGATCACGGTTGCAATCCCCAAACCAATTCCAGCCATCAGACATATCTCTTTGAATGACATTGACAAAATTTTCCAACTGCTCATACCATAAATCCGCATGATCAAATAATCTTTTCTACGCCGTAAAATCCAGATTTTTGATAGCATAATACAATTCATAATTCCAAACAAAATCATTATAGCAACAATCAACGTCTTTATATTGTATAAGTACTTCCACTTATTTCCCGATATATCAGACTGCTCTCTATCCATAGCTTTTCTTATAGAAAATCCCGGCTCACCCAAATACAGACTATCACTCTCATTTTCCTCTTTTTGAAATAAATCCGGTGATTCAATTGGCTCATTGGCTCCCATTACAATTTGAATCTCATCTTGATTTAACATTTCATTTAATTTATTCCGAAATATACTTGATTCTTCATAAAACTGTCGTCCTCCCAAAACAAGTATCTCACAGTCATCTTCTGCTTGATACTTTTCAAATACACCACATACCTCTATATATCTATCACCTATCCACATATATAATTTGTTGTTTTTCTGAATCGTTTCTGTCATCAGATCTTTGCTGATTACAACAGCAGGATTTTCCCCATTTGTCCATGCATATCCCCCACTTTCAAGTGTCTGAAACCATACATCTTTATACGAAAAAACCACATTTATATCTCGCGAAGCTCCATTTTCACCAGAGGATAAGCTAATATCTGTAATATAGGTTGTATCCATCTGATCAGATAATATATTAACCATACTATCTGTATCATCCTTACATAACTGCAAACATTCTGCTTCCCGTTCAATATCTACTTCAAAATAACCGTCTTCTGCAACTTTCTCCCAATCTACATAATTTGCCTCATATGAATGTATGGAATGTATGTATAAATTTTCTGAATATTGATACGATGTTTTTTGATTACTGTATTGCCACAGCCAATTTGAAACTGTGGCATATGCAGTACATAGAAGAATAAACACAAAGGTAAATCCTATAATGAATAAAATTGAAATCTCTTTATCTCTGATGCGCAATATCTTTCCCCCCTCTAACTCTGATTAACTTTCCGCTAACCAAGATTCGCCCGCGGTTACGAATCTTGTTATTAGCAGAATTCGACTTTACTTACCATAAAGTTTAGCTTCCTTTTTCTTATGTCCATCCGCATAGAATTTTACAATAGCATATGAATTATCAGTGCTAATTTTTTTACTCTCACTGGCACTTCTATGTTCTCCATATACTTTAGCGGTACACTCACCATTCTTATTACCAACCATTTCCACTCCATTAAATGGTCCACTAAAAACAGTCTCATCACTATCTCGTCCAGATAATGTAGCATAACAACTTATTTTGTCACGCATTACTCTGTATAAATAGCTGGCATTTCCCCTTACAGTAATACCTGCATGAACCGCAGACTGCGTCGGCACATTACCCACGTATCTACTTTGTGCAAATGAAACTGTACTAAACATCATACAGGCGCAACAGCCTAAGATAAATATGTAACGTTTTGTCTTTAATATTCGTTTTTTCATAAACATTATAATCTCCTTTTCTCAATATTATCTGCAGATATAGAAAATATAACATAAATATACAAACTTTGTGATTATTCGACAAAACTAGAACATAAACAACAAAACTAGACGTAAAAAAACAAATTTCGACGTTTCTTTATGCCCGCTTCAGGCTTCCAACCCGAAGTTCGAATTCATCCAGTGCTTCCTGCTCCGGATTTTCGCATTTCAGACGAACCAGATCGATCAGTCTGGTATGTGGTTCATATTCGTATTTATTATCAATGTCCGCCAGATCAAGTCCCAGTCTGAACCACAGATGATTCATATGTTCTCTGGTCACGGCATTCTCATACAACACCTTGATCGGAGTCTGCAGACTGTAGCTGTACTCTGTCTTCGCATCCAGATAGATCGGCATACTGCATACAATATTCCTGGAGCTGTTGCCGATCAAAATATTATAGACACCTTCCTCAGCCACCCACTGGTGCAGATCACTGTCAAAGGATGCAAAATCCTCCTTCGTCAATGTAAATGTCACCTTTTCACGCTCACCATATGCCAGCCGGATCTTCTTAAAGGCTTTCAGTTCCTTTACAGGCTTTGATATCGTCGCATACGGATCACTGATATAAAGCTGAACAACTTCCATACCCTCTGAAAACTCTTCCGGTCCCTGATTGATCACATCCACTGCGATCCGGAGAGAATCCGTCAGCACTGGCATCTTTTTATTATCCACTTTGCCATCCGGATAAACCAGTTCCACCGGAACAGAATCTGCGATCGCGCGCTCATTGCTGATCTCAAAATGACTGTAGGATAAGCCATGTCCAAATGGATACAACGGCTCTACCATTTTCTTATCATAATATCTGTATCCGACGTAGATTCCTTCTCCATAATTGACCTGATATCCATCCCCAGGGAAATTCAGATACGTCGGTGTATCCTTATGCTTCTTCGGGAAGGTCAGTGGCAGCTTTCCGGATGGATTAACACGTCCGGTTAAAATATCTGCCATCGCATGTCCGCCCTCCATTCCCGGAAGGAACATACAGAAAATACCATCCAGTTCATGCTCCCAGAGTGCCAGATCGACCGGGCCGCTTACATTTAAGATCAGTCCCAATTTGACCATAGGATTTTCCCGCTTCAGATCAAGCATCTGATTCAATATCCGGGTATCCTCCGATGCAAGCTTCATGTTCTTCCGGTCATTTCCCTCCATGCCCGGTATCCTTGCAACACAGATACAAGTGGAAATGCCTGCACGTTTTCCGGCTGCCGGTATTCCAATACTGACTTCTACTCCATTCTGGATCAGTCCCTCGTAGATGCTGCTGGTCTTATCTGTCGTGATTCCTGCACTTCCGGTTCCACAATCATACAAACGGATTGCACCGCTTCCGCACAGAACAACACCAGACATTACCTCTTCGTCTGATACAGTTTCAAATACAGAATCATTGCCAGCCTTTCCTTTTGACTGGATCGGAAAGATTCCATTTTCATTTTTCAATAATACGATTCCTTCACAGGCTGCCTTATATGCTGCCTGCTTCGACATATCCATAATATACTGTGCTGACATATCATAGCATTCCGGTGAACCATAGGTATCCATCAGTTCCAGCACCCTCGCCACATTCCGGTCAAGCTCCTCTTCTGTCAGCTCTCCGGCTTCCACTGCCTGAACAACCTTCTCCGGGTCTGCTGTGATTCCCGGCATATTCAGATCATTGCCTGCCTTTAACGCTGCGATCGGATCATATACTGCGCCCCAGTCTGATACGACCATACCTTCAAAGCCCCAGTATTTACGCAGGATACCGTCTAACAGCCATTCATTTGCAGTACAGGCTGTTCCATTGATCTTATTATAGGCTGCCATAACTGTCGCCGGCTGCGCCTGCTCTACACAGGCACGGAAACCAGGAAAATAAATCTCCTGCAATGCCCGTTCTGATATCGTTTCATTAATCCCCTGACGGTTCTTCTCCTGATTATTGGCAGCAAAATGCTTGATATTTGCTGCAACACCTTCCTCCTGCACACCCTTTACATATTCCGGGGCAAGCTTTGCTACCAGACACGGATCCTCAGCGAATCCCTCAAACAGTCTTCCGCCCAGTGGATCTCTGTGGATATTGATATTCGGTGTTCCAAGAAGCATACTCACACCATATGCTCTCGCTTCTCTTCCAAGTGCATGTCCTGTCTGATTGACAACATCGGGATTAAAGGTTGCTCCCAGCATCATGCCACACGGAAAACATGCCGGAGACATAATATCAGCCGCCGCATCGCCTGCCATTTCAACAAATGCAAGCGTCGTATCATTATTGGTTGTATTCTTTATAAATTGTTCCTTCAGATATTCCCGGACTTTTTTCCAGACCTTTGTCTCTTTTTCTGTCAGTTTGTCCGGACGGAAATAGTCAAATATAACATTTCTTTCTTCTGTTGCACTAAAATCCTTCATCAACCATGCTTCTTCCTCATCGCGTGGATTTGTACGCCAGGAAAGGATCAGATCTGCGATCAACTGTTCATAATTGATCCCGGTTCCACCATCCAGCATACGGATCGCAGGCACCCCATATCTGGAAGCATCCGCTGTGCAGAAATTACTTGCACCGCATACCATGTCAGCCTTTTCTTCTATTGTCATTTGTTCCAGTATTGTCTTGATCTTATCTGTCATATTTTTATCTCCTGCTATTTGCAGCTATTTTCTATTCATCTAAAAACAGCTCACAAATTCTATCTAATAAATTCTGATTTTATAAAAGCACCCGCTTTACTGCAGTTTCCCAGCCGGAAAGCAGCATTCTCCGCATTTCTTCATCAATCTGCGGCTCAAATGTTCTCTCCACCTGCCAGTTCTGCTTTATCTCTTCTATACTGTCATAATATCCAACAGCCAGTCCTGCCAGATATGCCGCACCAAGTGCTGTTGTTTCTGTTACAACCGGACGGACGATCTCCCCGGCTAACAGGTCAGCCTGGAACTGCATCAGGAAATTATTTGCACTCGCACCGCCGTCTACACGCAGCCGTTTCAGTTCCATGCCGGAATCATTCTCCATCGCCTTTAACACATCGTAGGTTTCATATGCCAGTGATTCCACGGTTGCCCGGACGATATGTTCCCTTGTGGTTCCTCTGGTCAGTCCCAGGATCGCACCTCTGGCATAAGCATCCCAATATGGTGCGCCAAGTCCTGTAAATGCCGGAACCACATAGACACCATTGCTGTCCTTAACGGATAATGCTATTCTCTCTGTATCACTGGCTTTCTCGATCAGTTTCATCTCATCGCGCAGCCATTTGATCGCCGCTCCTGCGACAAATACACTGCCCTCCAGTGCATACTGTACTTTGCCGTTCAGTCCGATCGCTATCGTAGTAAGCAGTCCATGTTCGGAATAGACCGCCCTGTCTCCCGTATTCATCAACAGGAAACAACCGGTGCCATATGTGTTCTTCGTATCTCCCGGTTCAAAACAGCACTGTCCAAATAAGGCTGCCTGCTGATCTCCGGCAACACCTGCAACCGGTATCGAACCGCCGAATAACCGTTCATCCGTGTATCCATAGATCTCACTGGAATTATGCACCTCCGGCAGCATGCTTTCCGGTATCCGGAATTTCTCCAGCAATTCCTTATCCCATTCTAATGTGTGAATATTAAACAGCATCGTTCTGGATGCATTTGTATAATCCGTTGCATGAACCTTGCCGCCGGTAAGCTTATAGATCAGCCAGGAATCCACCGTACCGAAATACAACTTGCCCTGCTCTGCCATCTCTCTTGCTCCGTCAACATGGTCGAGGATCCACTCAATCTTCGTAGCGGAAAAATACGGATCTGCGATCAGTCCGGTCTTTTCCCGGATCACAGTATCATACCCTTCTGCCTTTAATGCATCGATCCGGTCAGCAGTTCTTCTGCACTGCCATACAATAGCCGGATAAATCGGTTCTCCTGTTTCTTTATTCCAGACAATCGTTGTCTCTCTCTGATTCGTAATTCCGATCGCTGCAATCTCTTCTACCGGAATGCCAAGTGTCTCTCTTGCTTCCATCATTACGCTCATCTGCGATGCCCAGATCTCCTTCGGATCCTGCTCTACCCAGCCATTTTCCGGAAAATACTGTGTAAATTCCTTCTGTGATACAGCAGCCATCTCTCCATTTTTTCCAAATAAAATTGCTCTTGAACTGGTCGTACCCTGATCCAGCGCCATTATGTATTTCTGCATTGTATATCCTCTTTATAAATAACAATTTCTTAAGCTGTTCTAACTTCTGCCTGTCCTATGCTGCCTGTCCTGTGCTGCATTTTCTTCATTGCTATAACAAATGAATAAAATACGGAGGCAGGTTTTGGTACAAGACTTCCCTGCCCCCGTATTTTATTGTGTTAACTGTTATAATAAACAATTTCATATTATGACTATATCTTGTGTTTTACACATTTAGCCTTTTTATTCCAGCATCTGGGTTGCTGGATCTGGTATAAGTCCATTATTTATATCTCCCGATGTACGAATAATATCCTCTGCCTCAAATTCTACGATCTCCATAACTGGTGATTCATACTGCTTTTTCATTTTTAAAACCCTCCTTATATTTTCGAGATATTTATTTTAATATCTTATCATTCTTAGTTTGCAAGCCAGTAGTTTAATGCGGAATTACCATATTCCATGATATCCTGCAGTAATGCAACCAGCTTTGCATTGCTGTTGTTTCTCATATTATAGGCATAAGCAGATATACCATAGGTCATACGTGCTGACTCTTCACCATTTACCTGAACTGTAAATGTATAAGTTTCATCCATCTTTGTTGGAAGAATCTCATATGTAACACCATAATATTTGTTCGTGCCATATGGCTTTAAATCCTGACCTGATATGACATCTGAAACTCCTGTTCCGCTGACATTGATCGTAATATCTCCAACATCTCCGTCATATTCAGATGTATCAATGATCACTGCAATACCAACACGGTTTTCAAGCACCAATGTTCGTCCACTGATCTTTACAGCACCGGAATTTGTAACTGAGCTTCCGGAATTTGTAAATCCTGTTAATGAATGCTTTGCACTTGCATAGGTCTGATAATCATCAAACTCTGCATTTGCCAGATCTGAAGTGTTATATCCAAAATAGGCCTGAGCGGACGCACCATAGTTTACCAGATCAACTAGGAGTGTCTTTAATTCACTACTCGCGCCATCCATTGCGATCAGCCGTTTTGCATAATCAGCAACACTGGTTGTATAAGCCTTGCTGTAGCATTTTGTTGTTCCGCTATCACTGGTACCCTCAACCGTTGCTGTTATATCTTTTGTCATTTCCTTTGCTGCAATTCCTGTAAATGTGGCATACAGATAAGTACTGCCATCTACAGTCTTGGTAAGCCCTGTTGATAATTCAGAGGAACCCTGCACCGTTCCGGATGCATCCCGGTACACAATTGTCGTATTCTGATAACGATCCAGAACAGCCGGATCTACCAGATATACCAGAGAAATATCACTATCCAGTGTGATCGATACCTGTTTTATATTCAACAGTGAATCCACATAACCTTCTGTCAGTGGATACAGATCCAGGTCTTCAGAACCAACAACTGAATTCTCATCATATATTCTTCCCTTGCTGTCTACCCATGCAATATAGGAAGGATCTGCCGCCTCCGGATATACGAGCTTTGCGCCCTCCTCCATGAAGCTTGAACCGCCGCTGATCACATTATTGTCTGTATCATAAAATGTTACTTTTCTTGTAACCTTGGTTTCTGAACTGAATGTCAGTGAACCATTGTCCGTTTCTACAAAAGATTTCCATTCAGATGTATGATATTCTTCCTTCTCAGCATCTGTCAAAGAAGCTGCATATCCATTCAATTTGTAAGAAGCATTACCGGCTGCGATCTCTGATGGCTCCATGAATACACAATCGGTAACCTTACCTGCTACACCTATCAGATTCATCGGTTCCATAGCAGTATTTGCAATACAGTTTGCAACTATATTACCGTTACCATTGCCTCTGAAAATACCTGCTGCCTCATCTGTTGAACTATTTGATGATGAAAACTTACCATTTGCAAAACAGTTAACTATCGTTCCTGTATTCGATGCCTCTCCTGCAAAAGCACTACAGGTAGAAAAAGCAACCGCAGTCATTGAACCTGAATAGATACAGTTTGCAATCAGACCATTATTAATTCCGACAAATCCACCCGTATATACAATTGCTCCAGTACCCTTGATCGTTCCCTTAAATATACTGTTAATAATTTGGGAACCATTTGCCTGATAAACATAACCACCAGACGGTACCTGTCCATTCAACTGAATGTCCGCAGCAACCACACAATCCTTAACCGTACTTCCTGTAAGCATACATGCCAGACCACCGATCAATGCACCATCACTTACGATTGAACAACTGCTGTCAATCGTACATCCGCTGATCTCGGTATTCACAGCCAGACCGCATAAAATACCAATGCCCGCATATGACGCTCCAGTAAGTGACGTATCACTCATCTTCAGATTCTTGATCGTCGCTCCCTGCGTCTGTCCAAATAAACCAAATGGAGCATCAGGATTATACTCCGCAGCCGTTATACTTGCCGTAAGTCCCGACACTGTATGTCCATCTCCATCAAATACTCCTGTATATGGATTAGCTGCACTACCGATCGGTGTCCATGTGGTTCCTGCCGGTATCGTGATATCCGCTGTCAGCTTTACACTTGCATATGCCTCTGCTGTTCCTGCATTTACTGCTTCTGCAAAAGCTGCAAACTGTTCATATGTACCGATCTCCACTGCCGTACTTTCGGTCGCTGCATCTACAACAAATGCTCCAGCCTGTCCTCCTGCATACGGAAGTCCTGCCGGATTCATTGAGAAAACAGTAGCTGCTGCCGCAACACAGGCAACGGTTCTCTTCATCTGTCTTACAAATAATTTATTTCCCATACTTCCTCCTCCATATCTCATCTGAATTCGTACGCTCATACCATTTACTTTAGCAGATTTTGTTATCAACTTCAAGAAATATATAGTTTTCTTTGGTTATTTTTTCCATATTTACTTTTCCGAAACCAAAAGTTTTATTTATATAAGCCAATTGTCCGTGAAAAATTTGTGGTTGTCTTTTACACTTTCAACAAATTTCATGGCAGGCACCACATAAAAACAAATACCTTCTGTTTTTTCTCCGCCAGATAACGCCTCTGGCATGCCCGCTTTTATTTGAGATAATCATCTCTCAGGATCTGGTTCACACGTTCTACTTCTTCCCGAAGCCCACGGGAAGACATCCGAAGTGCGCCCTGCCCCATGATGATCAACTGTTCCAGTCCATCTGAGGATGCAACCGTCACTTTATACTTTCTGCCAAGCTCATGTGTCGTCTTTTCTATATACATATCGGCAGTCTCTGCTTCCTTCGTATAGACCACATGGATATTGCCATGCTTTGTAATGCTGCCCGGATTCTGCTTCACCTTATAAGCATCAAATACGAGGATCAGCTCACAGCCGACATACCCCTGATAATTTGACATAATATCGATCAGCTTATCTCTGGCACTGTCGATGTTCACTGCCGCCAGCGCTTTCAGGTCATCCCATGCAAATATCACGTTATATCCATCAACCAACAGATATTCTTTCTCGCCCTTTTGCTTCCTGTATGCCCCGGGTCTGGCAATTCCGGTATCTGCCGTCTTTGATCCGACAGCCGGTGTCTGCGCACTAATCGTTTTGCTTTTACCATGTCCTGCCGCCTTCTTCACATACCAGTCTGCCTCTGACACACTCTTATTATACCGATTGAAACCGGCTTTATTATAAGCTGCATTTTCCC
>ERZ808242.1467-NODE-1467-length-12942-cov-4.410957_pt1 | contig 12942 bp, 11 predicted proteins | sample MGYA00521244_ERZ808242 | MGnify/ENA primary metagenome ERZ808242 (study PRJEB31516, sample SAMN03275573) | gut metagenome | biome: mammalia-associated habitat; material: feces | host: Papio cynocephalus | place: Kenya | collected 2012-07-27 ... | reverse complement strand
AAAAACAGCCAATCCTTTTTCATTGACGCCGCCTTTCAGCGTCATGGTATCTTCTGTACCCCCATACAAGCCGTAAAATCGATACAAGGCTCCCTGAACCAGCCGCATTTCCTGATATTCCGGCCGCCAATCCCGATTTTTTACCAAAATCGCACCGCCATCCTGCACACGGCTTCCCTGCGCGCCAAATAACGTACACCCAAGCACCAGCCCCATAGGAAAAAACAAGGCCATTCCCATACAAACCAACCGCTTTATCCGTATATGCAACACATGTACCGCCTTTCTACTGATTTATAGGCTTTATTGTATCATGTCAAAATTCCATTCAGCAATACAAACGAAGAACCAACCTATGCTAAATGTAAAATTCATTTGCCAAAACACGTACAAAAAAAGCCGAGGATACATGCCCCTCGGCTTTCTTTCCTGCTATTTACTGTGCTTTAGCAACTTCTACGAGTTTAGCAAAAGCAGCTGCATCGTTGACAGCAAGGTCAGCAAGCATTTTACGGTCTACAATAACGCCAGCTTTTGTAAGGCCGTAGATAAAACGGCTGTAGCTCATGCCCTGTGCACGAGTTGCTGCGTTGATACGAGCAATCCACAATTTACGAAATTCGCGTTTTTTAGCGCGACGATCACGACGAGCGTAGAAGAGAGCCTTCATTACGCTTTCGTTAGCTTTTTTGAAGAGACGGCTGCGGGTTCCACGATAACCTTTAGCCATTTTTAAGATTTTTTTATGACGAGCGTGTGCTGTAACGCCAACTTTAATTCTAGCCATTAGTCAATTCCTCCAAATCTATATCTAAAAAAACACTCTATATTACTATTAGATGAACGGGCACATCTTACGAACGGATTCCGTCATCGTTTTGGAAACGAGCGTAGCTTTTCTCAAGTTACGTTTACGTTTCGGGGATTTGGATTCCAAAATGTGGGATTTATACGGTTTCATACGTTTGATTTTACCAGTACCAGTTGTAGTGAAACGTTTTGCCGCTGCACGGCGGGTTTTTAATTTCGGCATAATATATATTCCTCCTATTACTTCGCTTTGTTGGCAGCGATGACCATCGTCATGTTTCTGCCTTCAATTTTAGGTTCTTTTTCTACATGGGCGGCTTCTTTGAGCTCATCAGCAAAACGCATCAGCAAGTCCCGACCCAATTCCGGATGGCTCATTTCGCGGCCACGGAACATAATGGTAACCTTTACTTTGCTGCCATCGCCTAAAAAACGTTGTGCTGCCTTCATCTTAACATAGAAGTCATGGTCTTCAATATTGGGACGCAGTTTTACTTCTTTCAGCGTTAAGACTTTTTGTTTTTTCTTAGCTTCTTTTTCCCGTTTTTGCTGTTCGTACCGATATTTACCATAATTCATAATACGGCATACGGGCGGTTTGCCATTAGGTGCTACTTCTACCAAATCCAAATGGCGTTCTTCTGCAATTTGACGAGCAGAACGCAAAGACATAACACCAAGCTGTTCATTAGAATCACTGACCACGCGGACTTCACGGGCTCTAATTTGATCGTTGACACGTAATTCCTTACTAATTGTCTTTCACCTCCACAAAAAAAGAACGGATAGCATTGCACTATCCGCTCGTACGTTTCCGTCATAAACCTTAGTAACATAAAAGCCATGTAAGGTGAGAAGCGGATAGCTTCTGCTTTGTTTTCAACACGGCTTATTGTATCATTTTCATTACTGTATGTCAAGCTATTATCACACTATGTACCAGACTGCTGCCATATTTTGTATGCGCAGCATGCAACTGCCGCGCTGCCTGGCGGATTACTTGCTTGTAGCAGGTACATCAGCCCGTTTACGATCATAGATTTTACCAATAATCAAGCCGCCGATAAAACCAACGATAAAAACAGGTACCCAGCCAAAGCCATACGTAGAAAGCGGCGTCATCGCAATGATCGCTTTTGCAAAAGGCAGGCTGCTCAATCCAGGCAAGGATTCCAGCAGGGCATATATTGTAACCAAATATACAGCACCTTTATGACCGCCGTTTGTATCAACAGCCTTCCCAATAATACCCAAAACCATCAGTGCAAGGCAAGGCGGATAGCATACGCCAAAAATCCAACCAATATACGTAACAATGCCGTCTACACCCAAAAGAGCCGTCAGTGCTGACAACACGCAGCAAACAATCGCAACGATTTTATAAGAAATTTTGCCTTTACTTGCTGTATTTACAAATTCAGCTACAGCAGAAATCTGTCCAATAGCCGTCGTCAAGCAAGCCAACACAACGGCAATTCCCATCGGTACCATAACCGCGCCGCCAACTCGCTGGATAATAGAAACTAAAAGTTCAGCACGGCCTATATTCTGCGGATATTCCCCGCTGACGCAAGCGCCCATATATAATAAGCTGCCATATATAATCAATAACAAAACAAATGCAACAATACCGCAATAGGTTAATGTCTTATTTCGTTCTTCAATCTTTACATATCCTTTGGCGTAAATTGCCTTAATAAATACAGTTGCCATAATAAAACTTACTAACACATCGCCAGTATTATATCCGCCTAAAAAAGCATTGACAAACGGCTGCGGTACTGCCGGAGCCACCGGAGTTCCTAAGGGATTAAAGATTCCCAAAAAAGCGATAACAACTAAAATCAACGCTAAGAGCGGCGTTAAATACTTACCCATGCGATCCATAACATTGTTTTGATCATATGCAAAGAAAAAAGAAATAATAAAATATACTGCAACCAAAGGAATGAACGGAGCACCCGGAATATTCCCTTGAATCCCCAGCTGAATTGCTGTCGCACAAGTTCTAGGAATAGATACAAATGTACAAACAACCATTAAAGCTGCCAATAAAATATTATACGTATATTTGCCTACACGATTGGTAATCTGATGTACATCACCATTCAAGCCAATAACAATCAATGTAAAAATAGGAAGAAAAATACCAGAAAGCGTCAAGCCAGCTAAGCCGGACATGAAATCGCTGCCGCTGTTCAAACCCAGCTGCGGCGGAAAAATCAAATTCCCGGCGCCAAAATACGTAGCAAAGAAAGCAAATCCCAAGATAAGTACGTCTCGAAAACGAATAACCCCTTTTTCCCCACTCATAATACCATTACCTCCCAAACAGGCAAATACAAAAAAACAACACTATACTTGAAATGATTACAATAAAAAAAACGCTCCCATCCCCATGTAAGGGACGGAAGCACCGTGATACCACCCAATTTTACCAAATTTTCACAAATTCAGCCTCTTCAGGTACGCAAGAAAATTACTCTCAATACCTTAGCACGATAACGGGTGCACCCGGACGGTCTAACGATTCGACCAGCCTGCTCAGAGTCCATCTTCACCAAAGTTCATTGTATCCCTTACACCAAACGGGAATTCTCTGCAACAACTCTCTTTGCCTACTCTTCTCTTCATTGCAATCATATCAAGTTTTATGTTGTATATGATAGCATTATTTTTTTATGTTGTCAATTGTTTTTATAGACAAATGTAAACTTATTCGCAATAATTTTACGTTTTTTCAAAGAATATAAAAAGGATTTCTATATTGTATTTTGAAGGAATGTAAAAATTGATTCTATCCTGCATGGTGGTATCTTGTAAAAATCCATATTCATAAAATCTCGTATCTCCTGCCGCAGCAAGTAATTTGAAAAGCACCCCAACATTTGACAAAGAGCCCAAATATATTTAGATATAAAAAAAGAACCTATCAACATAGGTTCTTTTTCAGTTTATGGCGGAGAGCGTGGGATTTGAACCCACGATAGAGCGTTAGCCCTATACATGATTTCCAATCATGCTCCTTCAGCCGCTCGGACAGCTCTCCATGGCTTACACATTGTTTCACTATTCAGTTCTTGATGTCCTCGGGATGAACATCCAATGTGTAAATGTGGTCGGGGCGACAGGATTCGAACCTGCGACCTCTTAGTCCCGAACCAAGCGCGCTACCAAACTGCGCTACGCCCCGTCAACCGACTTCTATATAATACCATATTTCCACCAAAAGTCAACGAATTTTTTACAACTTTTTTAAAAAAATCCAACTTTTTTGTTTTTCAGCAAAATACAGCAGCAGTATGCCGTACAGCTCTTCTCAAAGGCTAGTTTAAGACCTAAACCTTCAAGAGACTGTACGCATTTCTACTGCATCTTCTTTTGCTATTACTTATGCTGCTTTCGGCTGATGCATTCGTTTCCATATAAAGCCGCCTGCCAGTGTAATACACAACAAAGCAGCTTTAATTGCCTGCGGATTATCAGCAGCAATCGTAATATACTGTGCCAAATAGTGGTCAGACGCAACCATGCCACCGGCAGCCCATCCCAAAATAGCGCCGCCTGCATAGACCAATATAGGGAACGTATTCATGACTTTGGCTACTACCGTACTGCCAAATATAATAATAGGTACAGATATGAGCATGCCAATCATGAGCAAGCCCCAATGATTATTTGTCGCTCCTACAATGGCCAGTACATTATCCAAACTCATTAACGCATCAGCCAGCATAATCGTCTTGACAGCCGGCCACAAGGTTTCTTTCGCTTCGACATGAATGTTTTCTTCATCTTCTCCATCAGAGGAACCAATCAATTTAATACCTATATATAGCAGCAGCAAGGCACCTATCGTTTTTAAAAACGGTACATGAAACAGCCAGGAAACAATAAACGCCATGATAAAACGCAAAATAATGGCGCCCCCTGTGCCATACAAAATAGCTTTTTTCTGTAAATGCGCCGGTAAATTTTTTGCGGCCATGCCAATAACAATCGAGTTGTCGCCGCCCAATGCCAAATCAAGTAAGATGACCTGAGCAATCATACCCACATCAAACAGCATTGTTGCTTCTAATGATTCCAATATATCATACATCCTCCTTTTCCATACATTAGCCCTATTATAAGCTAAAAAGATAGGTAACACAAGCAAAAGGGGCTGCCGCACAAAACGACAACCCCTTGCATTTGCTATTTTTAGTATGTAGATTATTGCATCATAAAACTGTATCCTATTTATTTGACAATAACTGACACGCCGTCCGGAATAACCGTAACGTTAGGTTCTGCTACGCCTTTGGCTTTCATGATATCCTGCGCCATTGCCAACGCTTCATGAATGTCTTTAGCATATTTCAGATGCATATCTTCTACCATTTGCTGCGGTGCCTTGGTAACCATGATAATGGTGTATTTCAAGAGCATGCGAAGCAGGATTTGAGATTCCCACTGATCAAAAATAGTTTCATCCCGTTTGCGGGCCAATATTTCGTCCATGGCCTTCTGAACATCCGTAGCTGCTTTCAGCGTATTGTAGAAGGCATCGCCGCCGTGACCATCGGAGCAGGCTGATACATCAATAATAACGCCGCCATCTTTGCATGTTGCTTCTGCAGCCGTCATCCCTTTGACAGACTGATAAATATTTTGATCGAGCGGATAGCCGCCATTAGTCGTAACAACAATATCTGCCGGAATGGGTTTGACACCTGCCAATTTCAGTTCAAAATCAACGCCTGCGTAATGTGCTTTTTCACGGTCGCCGGCAAACGCTGCAATAACTTTTTTATCTGCGTCAATAACAACATTGCAAATAAATGCCAATTTAGCAGCTTTCGCTGCATACAGCATATCTTCATGAATCGGATTGCCTTTCAGGATGCCTGTACGAGCATTGGGACTATTGATAAATTCTGCGCAATGGTTAGCCAAAATTGTTACTTTGCTGGCAATCCCCGGTAAAATAGATTTACGACCGCCGGACATGCCTGCAAAAAAATGCGGTTCAATAAAGCCTTCTGAAATGAGCAAATCTGTATTGACAGCTACTTTGTTAAGCCGGCAGTCGCCGCCAGACGGCAAGGTGCCAACACTAATCATGTCTTCATCTTTACGGCTGTCATGAATAACAAATTTTTCATGTTCTGCAATTTCTTTGCCATATTTCGCTACGAGTTCGTCATGGGTCGTATGGCGATGCATCCCGGTAGCTATCAAAATGGTAATATCGATGTCCGGATTTCCTTTGCGAAGTTCCGCCAACAACTGCGGCATGATGATATGGCTTGGTACCGGACGTGTATGGTCACTGGAAATAATCGTGCACGTCTTTTTGCCTTTTGCCAATTCGCTTAATTTCGGACTGTCAATCGGGTTTGCCAAGGCATCAGCTACCAATTCTGTTTCCGATTTAGGTGCTTTATATTCATGGGCATGAGATACCAATACACCAGCTACCTGATTTTCAGGAAGTTCAAACGTAACTTGTTCTTTGCCAAAGGGTACAGAAAATTTTTGCATACTATTTACCACCTTTCTCATTACTTTCTCATTTTCATCTACATTCATGATATGCATATAATTGTGAAATTATTCATAGCCATTTCGAATAATTTCGTATAACCAACAAAAAATTTGTAAAGAGAAAGGGTAAAGCTGGAAAGCTTTACCCTTTACTGCTTATATTATTTTTTATGCATATAACTAACGTTATATTTTATTCTTCTACAGGAACTTCGTCGTTAACGCTGACAACTTTGCCCGGGTTCATGATGTTCTTCGGATCCAAAGCCAGTTTAACAGCTTTCATCAATTTCAGTTCTACAGGATCGGTGTAGTGAGCTAATTTAGCTGCACGTTTGTAGCCAATGCCATGTTCGCCGGAGAGACGACCGCCGAGTTTGTAAACGAGGGCATAGATTTCGTCCTGAATCTTCGGAAGAACTTCTTCCCATTGTTCCTGAGAGAGGTCATCTTTCAAGATATCAATGTGGACGTTGCCGTCGCCGCAGTGGCCTGCGCAGTGCATTGCAATGTCATATTTAGCAGCTAATTTAGAAATCTGCTGTACAGCCTGCGGAATATCTGTCATCGGAACAACGATATCTTCCATGGAGAATACTAAGCTGCGAGCACGGTCAGCTTCAAGGTATGCTTTACGGGATTTCCAAATAACAGCCGGGTCAGCAACCAAGGAGTCGATAGCTTTGTTTTCTTCAGCCAATTCAACGATTTTTTCGCACTGATCCATCAATACGTCTTCGTTATCGCCGGCAATCTGAATGATGATGTAGTTGCCGATATCGGATTTTGGCAGTTTTTCATCCAAGAATACTTCAACCTGTTTGATAGAAGCGTTATCCATAAATTCTACGCAAACCGGTGTAATACCTGCGTTCATAACTTTTGGTGTCAAAGCGATAGCATCGTCGAGGTTGTCGAATACAACCAAGAGGTCCTGCTGGTATTTCGGCAAAGCAACCAATTTGAGATAAATCTTTGTGATAATACCCAACGTACCTTCAGAACCGATGTACAAATGCATGAGCATGTAGCCTGTAGCATTTTTACGGAATTTACCGCCGAGAGTAACGACTTCGCCGCTCGGAGTAACTACTTCAATGCCCATAACCTGGTCACGGGTTACGCCATATTTAACAGCACGGTTGCCGCCAGCGTTGGTTGCAACGTTGCCGCCGATGAAGCAGGAATCCCCACTGCAGGGGTCGCCGCCGTAGAAGAGACCTTCTTTTTGAACTTCGGACTGGAGAACGGAAGTCGTAACACCCGGTTCTGTAACACAGACCATGTTCTGTTTATCAATTTCAATGATTTTATTCATGCGTTCGATAGAAATGATAACGCCGCCGAATGTAGCAACAGCACCTACAGCCAAGCCTGTGCCAGCAGCACGCGGTACCATAACTACGTCGTTGTCATAACATACTTTAACAACTTTAGCTACTTCTTCTGTCGTTGCCGGGAGAACTACTACCTGCGGCATTTTTACATAATGAGGATCCGTTACTTCGTCGTGGGAATACGGTTCGAGCTTATCAGCATCAGTGTATACGTATTTTTCACCAACAATTTTCTTAAATTCTTCAATCATTTCCGGGGTAACTTTACCTTTTGCCATAATACATAACCTCCAAACAAAAATAAGAATTTTTTAATAAGGACTGACATCTATCACTTTAACCGTCACCGGTGTAAAGACTAAAATAAAATACCATCCTATCCTTCCGCGCTAAGGTGTAAACCTCTAATAGCGTTTACAGAAAAGTTATTTGATTAATATTACATATCGTTTAACTTTCCTTTTTCGAGTATTATTATACCCTATTCCCGTTCAAGTGTAAATTACATTTACACATTTTAGATATATATCTTTTGTATTGCGCGTAGTAGTGCCATTACATTACCGCATAGTAACAATTTATTTTTATTAATATGTGAGTCAATATGTAAAATTTTTAAGATTGTTAATTTTTTCTCATTCTAGTATAACTTTAGGTAATTATAGTTGATTCTATATAGTGATTTTATCTTCATACTGCATTTGCCAATTTCTGTCAAAAAAAGAAACGCAGTACAAAATGCCTGCGTTTCTTCCTATATGTTACATATTTTTATTCTTTTCGGCTGATGCAATCACGGCTTCTGCAACAGCTGCCCGAAATCCTCTGTTTTCCAGCGTTTTAACCGCTTCTATGGTCGTACCGCCCGGCGAGCATACATCATCTTTTAGCTTGCCCGGGTGTTCGCCTGTTTCCAAGACCATCTTAGCGGCCCCCAAAACAGTCTGGGCAGCAAATGTATACGCCATCGGGCGCGGCATGCCTTCCAAAACAGCACCATCTGCCAATGCTTCAATAAACATATATACATAAGCCGGACCGCTGCCGCTGAGACCACAAACAGCATCAATCAGCGATTCATCCACTAATTCAGCTCTGCCAAAGCTATTAAAAATATCCAGGACAGCCTGCGTTTCTTCTGCAGACACTTGGTCATTTACAGACACAGAGGCCATACCTTCTCCTACCATTGACGGCGTATTGGGCATAATCCGCACAATCTTCGTCTGAGAAGGCAGATACGCTGCCAGCTTTTGCATCGTTAAACCGGCAGCAATAGAAATAACAACCGTATCCTTCACGATATGTTCTTGTACTTCTGCCAAAGATGCCGGCATGACATACGGTTTGACAGCCATAATCAAGCCTTGTGATTTTTCCGCCAATTCTGCTGCTGTATCTACTACGGTAACGCCAGTTTCCTTAGCCAATGCTTCAGCCTTAGCCTTGTGGATGTTATATACATATATATTAGCAGACGGAATTAATCCCGACGCAGCTAATCCCTTGGCAATGGCTTTTCCCATATTGCCGGTTCCGCATATACCAATCGTCTTAAACATACTTTATCTTCCTCCTTGTTAACGAAAAAGCCGGTATGTTTCATGATATACCGGCTTTTCTGTCTTATGTTGTCTTGGTTATATGATCATTACTGTTTAGCGCCTACTTCATCCAAAGCTGCTTTAATTTTAGCTGCCAAACCCGTAATTTTAGATTTGGATACAGAGCATACGGCTAAGCGAATGCCGTTGCTGAGCGGTACAAGGAAAATATTTTCTTTTTCCATGAAGTCGCAGACTTTCTGAGCACCTTCCATCGGAATCGTAATAAAGAAACCGGAAAGGTACGGCAGATATTTTAAGCCGCATGCTGAAGCTTCTTCCATAAAAATAGCCGCACGTTCTTTGATGAGTTTGAAATATTTAGCACGTTCTGCATCCAGCTGTGCTACTTTAGCCGGATCTTTGCAGATATTTGCCATCGCTTTCATAGCGGCACTATTGGAGTTCGACCAGGTAGCACGGCTTGTATACTGATTGATAGCTACAAATTCATTCGCAACATCTTCATTGGCTGTGACGCAAATCATAGCCCCCATACGCTGGCCATACATGGTAAATCCCTTACTGCAGGTATAGGAAACGACGATCAAAATATTATCCGGCAAATTGCCAAATTTTTTGAAGAATTTGCGGCATTCTTGTTTTTCACCACTATAATCCAAATACGCAACGTCTGATACAAAAATAATATTTTTATCTTTGCCTTTTACGACTTCTTTTAAGAAATCCAATACATGATCCCAATCGGAATCTGACAGCGCAAAACCAGTCGGGTTATTGGCCGGTGAATTCATAATGATAACTGTATTATATTGTTTATCAAAAAGTGCTTGTACATTTTCTTTGAAGCTTTCCAAATTAAATGTACCTTCTGGCGTCAGCAGTGAAAATTCGCGAAGCTTCCGTCCATTATCTTTACACATAGAACCATAGGCACCCCAGTGATAATCACTTGTCAGTATTTCATCACCCCATTCGGAGTAGTTATGAATGACGTGATGCAGTACGCCAGAACCACCGGATGTAGCACAAGCACGGATATAGCCATCCGGACGGGATTCACCAAAACACTGGTCAATGGCAGCGTTCAAGTAATCAGGATAGCCTTGAATTGGCGCATATGCAACAATTTCTTTCGGCGTTAATTCTTTATATGCTTTTTGAACGACATCCAGCATAACCAAATCGCCGTTTTCATCCAAAAGCGAACCAACAGTACCATTAATAACTTTGTCGTTGCCTAATTTTTCAGCCAATGCAACAGCACGGTTATTAGCACCAAAAATCTTATCTTCAGCAAATTTACCTTTAGCCTGCGGTGCAGCTACACTCATTACCATGAAAATCAACTCCCCATTTATGTTTACTCCTCATTTATACCACAATCAAGACTATCTGACAACAAGTACATACCTATTTATCTTATGTATTCAAAATACAATTATAAAACAGTTGTATAATTTGTTGTTTTATGTTATTTTTATAAAATTATAAATAAACTTATAAATCGCCTTACATATCGGGGTTAATTCGAAATAATTTTACTTTATTTTTATAAATTTATTGATATTATTCAGTTTTTATAGTAAACTAAATTGAACATAATAACAATTAAAAAAAAGGGGGCCTATTATTTTCCGGTATTGATTTGATAAAAGGAGTTGATGTTATGTCATTTTTTAGTACGAAATCTATTGCCCAGCTTCACGCCGATACAGAAAATTCCAACCTCAGCAAAAACCTGAGTGCATTAGATTTAACATTTCTTGGCGTCGGAGGCATTATCGGGGCCGGCATCTTTGTGTTGACAGGCATTGCCGCTGCCAAGTATGCAGGGCCGGCGATTTCTATTTCTTTTGCTTTAGCTGGTATTTTGTGTGTTCTCGTGGGTCTGGCTTACAGTGAATTTGCCTCTATGATTCCGTCCTCAGGCAGTGTCTATTCTTACACCTTTGCCTCACTCGGTGAAGGCATGGCGTTTTTGACCGGCTGGTCACTGCTTTTAGGCTATACGGTTACAGGCAGTGCTGTTGCTGTCGGCTTTTCCGGGTATTTGGCAGGAATTTGCAAATCATATGGATATATCATTCCGGAAATCCTGTTAAAAACACCGGCAGAAGGCGGTATTATTAATCTTCCTGCAGTTATCATTATTTTATTGCTTGCCTTAATCTTAATTCGAGGAACTAAGCAGAGTGCCAAGCTCAATACGATCCTAGTCTTTATTACGTTAGCAGCTATTATTTCCTTTATTGGCATTGCTTCGCCGCACGTTGATGTTACCAATTTTGAACCCTTTATGCCCTTCGGCATGCAGGGGATACTCAGCGGTACAGCTATTGTTTTCTTCTCCTATATGGGTTTTGATGCCGTTGCCACTTCAGCAGAAGAATGCAAAAAACCGGAACGAAATCTGCCTATCGGCATTATCCTTTCGGTATTCATCTGTATGTGCTTGTATGTTTCTATGGCGCTGGCTCTGACAGGTGCTATTAATTATACACAACTGAATACACCGGAACCAGTTGCTTATGCCCTTCGTATTCTCCATTGGCCAAGTGTTGCCAATCTTGTCGCCGTCGGAGCCATTGCCGGCATCATCACGACATTGATTGTTTACCTTTTCGGCCAGGCACGTATCTTCTTCGCCGTTTCCCGTGACGGTCTTTTACCCGCTGGAATTGGCAAGATTCATCCCAAATATCATACACCCTACTTGGTAACAATCATCGGTTCCATTACAATTGCCGTTATCGCCGGTTTCGTACCGCTGATGCATATTGTTGAATTGTCTAATACCGGTGTTCTTGCCGTCTTTCTCCTCAACTTTATCGGCCTTTGGAAAATGCGTAAAAACCATCCAGAAATTCCCCGCAAATTCCAGTGCCCCTGCCTGCCTGTTATTGCCACTATCGGCATCATTGTCTGCGGCTATTTGATTTATGCCTTGTCCACACTGACACATATTCTTTTCGTTGTTTGGATGGTCTTAGGCTTTATTATCTATGTCGCTTACAGCCGTAAACACAGTGTCATTACGAATCAGTAATCATTCTTTTTCAATATATTATTTGTGCAATGACAAACGTCATGAATCTGTGAGTAACCTATCTCTGCGATTCATGACGTTTTCTATGTATGCACTGCACTGCTAAATTAGTCACAAAAAGGAACTTTCCATGAGGAAATATTTCCCCTGGGACAGTTCCTTTTTACAATTGCAGCGTATGCAGAAAACGCAGCCTATGTATTATCTGACATTGGTCATGCGAACACGCTGAACTACTGGTTTTCCAATACTTATCTGTTTGAATCGTATCTAACTGGATATAAGCTAACTCCGCTTTAAATTCTTTCAAAAGCCTCTGCAGTCTCTCGTCACTGCCAAATGCAGCATACCGATCTGCGCCACGCAGTATCGCGCGATAAATAGCCGCCGCAAATTCATAACATGTCATTACAGCATTTCCCTTAAAGCTGCCGTCCGGATAGCCTTCTTCCCTTCTCTCGTTACAATCTTATAAAATATGTCGTTATTTTTTATGTACTTGTGCATAACCGGTTGCCGCAACTAAAAAACACAACTCCCGAACTACCAGCTACTAATAGCTAAGCACCAACTATTAACCACTAAAAAAAGAGCACTGGAATTTTCCAGTGCTCTTTTTCCTCTTAATCAGCGGCTTCCTATCCTCCCAGGG
>ERZ808242.1454-NODE-1454-length-13007-cov-3.494441_pt1 | contig 13007 bp, 11 predicted proteins | sample MGYA00521244_ERZ808242 | MGnify/ENA primary metagenome ERZ808242 (study PRJEB31516, sample SAMN03275573) | gut metagenome | biome: mammalia-associated habitat; material: feces | host: Papio cynocephalus | place: Kenya | collected 2012-07-27 ... | reverse complement strand
GCCGTCTTTGCCTCGACGCGTCGCGCCATACGCTGGAGGCTTCAAAGCTTCTGGAGCCAAACGATCTGTCGGTTTATATCGGGATTCCGTTCTGCCCGACGAGGTGCGCGTACTGCTCGTTTGTCAGCGAGTCCATTGAGCGCTTCGGTGCGTTCCTGCCGCCGTATTTGCAGGCGCTGCACCGGGAGATCGAATACACGGGGAAGCTTCTGGCGCAGTCGGGGTATCATATCCGCTCTTTATACATGGGCGGCGGCACGCCGACGACGCTTTCGAGCGCGCAGATGCAGGCGCTGCTGGACAGCATCAACAAAAGCTTCGATCTTTCGCGCTGTCTGGAGTTTACCGTCGAGGGCGGAAGGCCGGACACGCTGGACGAAGAGAAGCTCCGGGTCATCAAAAACGGCGGCGCGACGAGAATTTCTATTAACCCCCAGACGATGGCGGACGATGTGCTGGAAAACGTCGGACGGCGGCATACGGCGGCGCAGACCGTGGAAGCGTTCCGGCAGGCGCAGAGCATCGGCTTTCAGGACATCAACATGGACCTGATCGCGGGCCTTCCCGGAGACACGCCGGAGAAGTTCGCCGCTTCTTTATCGCAGGTCTTGTCGCTGGGTCCCAGCAATGTGACGGTGCACACGCTGGCGCTTAAAAAGGGCGCGAATCTGTTCCAGAACCGCGTGCCGCTTCCCAGCAATGCCGACGTGGCGCAGATGCTGGCCTTCGCGGAAGACGCGCTTCGCCAAAACGATTTCGAGCCATACTATCTCTACCGGCAGAAATATATGTCCGGCAGCTTTGAAAACACCGGCTGGTGCCGGCCGGGATCAACCGGACTTTACAACATATACATGATGGAAGAGCTCCACACGATCTTATCGCTCGGAGGCGGCGGCATGAACAAGATCAATCTCCCCGCCGGGCAGCTGGAGCGCTACCACAATCCCAAATCCCCGCAGGACTATATTGCGCGCATCGAGACGATCTTGCAGCAGAAGGACGAAATGTTTGAACTTCTGCGCCGTCTTGCCCAGCAAGGCCCTGCGCTGTCTCAGGAGGAATGCGAATGAATACCCTCTTTTCTCATGTCTGCGTCGTCACGATGGACGAACGGATGTCCGTCTGGATGGACGCATTTGTCGGCGTGACCGACGGCAAGATCAGCTATCTCAGCAAGCACGCGCCGGAGGAAAAGCCCGAGCGGATCATTGACGCGACCGGCATGGTGCTGATGCCGGGTCTTATTAACTGCCACACGCATCTTCCGATGCAGCTGCTGCGCGGATATGCGGACGACCTGAAATTACAGGAATGGCTGAACGACTACATTTTCCCGCGGGAGGACCGGTTAGATAGCCGGTGCGTGCGGGCCGCGACGACGCTTGCCGTGGCAGAGTGTTTGAGATTCGGCGTGACGAGCGTGTCCGATATGTACTATTTCTGCGAGGATATCTGCGAGGTCATTGCAAAATCCGGCATGAAGGCCAATATTTCCCGCGGCACGTCGATGTTCCTGGGAGACGATTTTGACTTTGAGACCTTCCCGGCCTGTCAGGAGCTTGTCGCGCTCAAGGACAAGTGGCATGGGTTTGATAACGGCCGCATCAAAATTGAAGCGTCCATCCACGCAGAATACACCTCCACCTATCAGCTCTGGGACGCGCTGTCGGAGTTCGCGATCAACGAAGGCATCGGTATGCAGGTGCACGTTTCGGAGACCAAATTGGAGCACGAGCAGTGCGTCGAGCGATACGGACTCACACCCGCGCAGGTGCTCGACTGCCACCATGTGTTCGATGTTCCCACGACGGCGGCGCACTGCGTGCATTTGACGCAGGAGGACATGCGGCTTCTTGCCAAGCGGCACGTGAGCGCGGTGCACTGCCCGGTGAGCAATCTCAAGCTCGCGTCCGGCTGCGCAGACGTGATGGGCATGGTAAAGGCCGGTATGAACGTGTGCCTCGGCACGGATTCTGTCGCGTCCAACAACAACCTCGACCTCTTCGAGGAGATCAAAGCCTGCACGCTCATGGCCAAGGCCAAAACGAATGACCCCACCGCCATTCCGGCAGAGGCCGCTTTGATGATGGCGACGGTCTGCGGGGCAAAGGCGCAGGGACGGGAAAAAGAGTGCGGACAGATCAAACTCGGTATGGACGCGGACCTCATTCTGCTCGATTTTACGCAGCCGCACCTCATTCCGTGCCACAATGTGCTGTCCAATCTCGTTTATAGCGCGTCGGGCCACGACGTGGTGCTGACAATGGTGCGCGGACAGATCTTATACAACGCGGGCCAGTTCCCGACGCTGGACGTTGCAGGCGCTCTTCAGGAGCTGCATGACTACGCGATTCCGAGGGTCTTTTCAGACGATGCGCAGGAGGCTTCCAAATGAACGATCAGCCCATCAAAAAGCAGACGTTTTTGCAGGGCACGGCGGTGCTCGCGATGGCGACGGTGCTCGTCAAGCTCATGGGCTTTTTGTTCAAGGTCCCGCTCAACAACATCATCGGAGAAGACGGCTTCGGCTATTTCAACACCGCCTATGACGTGTATAACGTCCTGCTCATGATCTCGACGACAGGTCTTCCCGTGGCGATGAGCCGGATGATCTCGCAGGCGCAGACGCTCGGAAACCACGCGCAGATCAAGAGAATTTACCGCACGTCCTTGTACGTGTTTCTGACCATCGGCGTCGTAGGCAGCCTCGGAATGCTGATTTTCTGCCGGCAGCTGTCGGTCATGGTCACGACGAACGAAAACTCGTGGGCGGCCATTGCGGCGCTCGCGCCGTGCGTGCTGCTCATCTGCCTTGTTTCCGCGTATCGCGGCTTTTTCCAGGGGCAGAGCAACATGACGCCGACGTCCGTCAGCCAGATCTTTGAGGCGGTGACGCGGCTCGTCGTGGGCCTCGGGCTTTCGTGGCTCGTGATGAAGCTCACCGGCGAAGCGTTTGTCCGGGCGCAGGGCATTGTTCTCGCGCCGGGAGAATCGGCAAGAGACTACGGCGATATCACGCTGGCCGCGGGCGGCGCGATCCTCGGCGTGACGATCGGAAGCCTGATCTCGGTCTTTTATCTGCATCACAAGTTCCGGCAGTCGAGCGGCGTTCTGTCTCTCGGCGGCGGCGAGGCGAAGTCGACCAGAAGCACAATGAAAGAGCTTTTGTCCATCGCCGTTCCCATTACGCTGGGCTCGGCGGGGCTTCAGATCATCAACCTCTTTGACACGATGATCTATATGCGGCGGCTCACCGGCGCACTGCAATGGACGGAAAAGATGGCGGACTCCGCCAAGGGCATCTACAATTTCTGCCAGACGGTGTTCGCCCTTCCCTGCTCGTTCATCCCGACGATCACCATCGCGGTCATTCCGGCGATCACGGCGTCTCTTACCCGCAAGGATCTGCGCGAGGCAAAGCAGACCTCCGAGTCTGCCGTGCGGACGATGGCGCTCATTGCCATGCCGTGCGCGGCGGGTCTTTTTGTGATGGCAGAGCCGGTCATCCGGCTTCTGTGCTCGTCGTATACGGAGGATAAAATTGAACTGGCCGCGCCGATGATGGCGATCCTCGGTCTGGCGGTCATTTTCAACTCTCTCGTGCTGCTTCTGAACGCGATCATGCAGGCCAGCGGCGACGTGGTGACACCGGTCATCAATATGCTCATTGGCGGCATTGTGAAGATCATCGTCAACTATATTCTCGTCGGCCAGCCTTCGCTCAACATCATCGGCGCGCCGATCGGCACGCTTGTGTGCTACATCGCCATCACCGCCATGGACATTGTCGCGATGCGAAGGCACGTAGAGGCAAGGCCCGCGATCTTCAAGAACATCGTCCGGCCGCTTCTGGCCTCGGCGATCATGGGCGGGGCGACATTTATGGTCTACCGGGTGCTTTCCGCCGCGCTTGGCTGGAAGCTCGGATGCCTGGCGTCGCTGGTATTTGCGGTGGTTTTGTACGCGGTTCTGGTCGTTGCGCTGCGGTGCGTGCGGTACGAAGACTGTATGCTTCTGCCGAAGGGCGACAAAATCGCAAAAATCCTGAGAATTCGCAAAGAAAATTAAAAAAAGCCTTGCGAAAGAGGGCGAATTATGATAAATTTTACTAGCAAAGACCGCTATGGCTTTGCCGATCTTCAAAAGCTTGTTGAGGTCCTGCGCGCACCGGGCGGCTGCCCTTGGGACGGCGCACAGACCCACCTTTCCATCCGGCGAAATTTTCTGGAGGAAGCGTATGAGGCCTGCGAGGGCTTCGATCTCGACGATCCGGCGCATATGCGCGAAGAGCTCGGGGACGTGCTGCTTCAGGTCCTGTTCCACACCGATATTGAGCGCGAGGCGGGCCGCTTCACGCTCGACGATGTGTGCGACGCCGAATGCAAAAAGCTCATTTTCCGTCATCCCGCGCTTTTCGGCGGCGAGGCCAGAAGCTGGGACGAGGTCAAGAAACAGGAAAAGGGCCAGACGACCGTGACCGAAACGTTAGACAGCGTTGCAAAATCGCTCCCCGCCACGTGGCGCAGCGAGAAAATTCAGAAAAAAGCCGCCAAATGCGGTTTTGCCTGGGAATCGGCTGCGGAATGTCTGGACAAACTAGAAGAAGAGACGGCGGAGCTGCGCCAGGCCATTTCCGATGGGGCCGACCCCACAGAAGAGCTCGGCGATCTGCTGTTTGCGGCGGTCAATGTCGCTGCTTTCCTGCAGGTCGATCCGGAGGACGCCCTCCACAAAGCCTGCGAAAAATTTATCCGCCGTTTTGGCGCAATGGAATCGGCCGCACGGCAGGCGGGCCGAGCGCTGGAGGAGCTCTCCGGCGAAGAGCTGCTGTCGCTCTGGGCTGCGCAGAAAAAGCTGGAGCACACAGGTTCTGCCGAAAAACGAACAACAAATACATGAAAAGAGGAAGTACCATGAATAAAACCGAACTGATCGCAGAGGTCGCCAAGAAGTGCGCCATGAGCAAGAAGGACGCCGAGAAGGCCGTCAACGCAACGTTTGATACCATCGCAGAGACCCTGTGCCAGGGCGATAAGGTCCAGCTCGTCGGCTTCGGCGGCTTTGAGACCAAGGCCCGCGAGGCGCGTATGGGCCGCAACCCCAAGACCAAGGAGCCCATCGAAATTCCCGCGACCACCGTTCCCGTCTTCAAGCCCGGCAAGGCGCTCAAGGATCAGATCAGCAAGTAATATCGTGTCAATCGGGAAGGCTTCAAAAGCTTTCCCGATTTTTATAGGAGGTTTTATCGTGCGTTTGGATAAATATCTGAAGGTTTCCCGGCTCATCAAGCGCCGGACGGTTGCAAACGAGGCGTGCGACAATGCACGCATTTCCGTCAACGGCAGACCCGCGAAGGCAAGCTACGACGTGAAGGTCGGAGACCAGATCGAGATCGCCTTCGGCGCGCGGACGCTCAAGGTCGAGGTATTGGCTGTTGCAGAGGCGGTGCGCAAGGACGATGCGTCTGCCATGTACCGCGAGATCGTGTAATATGGGCGCGGACCTTTGCGTATACTGAAGCATCGGTACGGCAAGGAGGGCGCGTTATGGCAAATCCGCAGGCAGCTTCCATCGAGGCCCCGCACCAGCTCCAATTGGATGGGCGGGCGCGGCTTCATATGACGGGCGTCATCGAGGTCGAGAGCTTCGATGAAAATACGATCGTGCTCACCACGACGAAGGGTGTTTTGATCGTCCGGGGGCAGGGGCTTCATTTGCAGCTTCTCCGGCTCGACGGCGGCGAGGTCCTGGTCGACGGAACGGTCGACAGTCTGAGCTATGAGGACGCGCAGCCGGCAGGAAGCTTTCTGGCGCGGCTGTTTGGCTGATGGAGCTTCCGGTCGGTCTTCAGGCCGGGCAGTTTTTGCTGGCGGTCGGGCTTGGCGCGGCGCTCGGACTGGTCTATGATCTGCTGCGGGCCGGACGGCGCGTGTGTCCGAAGCTGACAGGGCTTTTGGACGCAGTGTTTACCGCTGTGTTTCTTGCGGCGTTTCTCGCGTTTGCGCTGTATCCGGGAAAAGGCGAGGCACGGCTGTTCGTGTTTCCGGCGGCTTTTCTCGGCGCTGCTTTGTATTTTTGCACGGTGAGCCGGTTTTTTCTGCGTGTTTTTACGGCGGCGCTGGCGCTTTTTTTGCGGCCGGTGCGGTGGATTTCAAAAAAACTGAAAATTTTTTTGAAAAACCTCTTTGCAAGCTGCAAAAAATGGGGTACAATTATCGATAAGATGCTTACAGGCGAACGCGCAGATTCTGAAAGGGGCAAGGCCAAGCATGAAGTTCGTCAAGTCTTCGCTTCTGGTGAAGCTGATCCTTCTGATCCTCGTGGTGTACGCTACGGTCACGCTGGTGTCGCTGCGCCAGCAGATCAACGAGAAGAACGAGCAGGAAGCGACGCTGACCGGCAGCATCGCCGCGACCACACAGGAAAACAACCGCATTCAGGACGCGATCGACGCGCTGGGGACCGACGAGGGCGTTGAGGCCGTCGCGCGGGATAAGCTCGGCATGGTCGACGAGGGCGATATCATTTTCTACGACGTCGGCAAATAGGCGCAAGCTGTTCCGTTTCGGGCAGGACCCGGCGGGATTGAAATATTATGGGAGAACGAAACGACATATGGAGCTTACAGTTGGAGCAGTTGTGGAAGGAAAGGTCAAGAGCCTGACGAAATTCGGAGCGTTCGTCGCGCTGCCGGATGGGTCGACCGGCATGGTGCACATCTCGGAGATCGCGCACGCCTACGTCAATGACATCCGCGAGCACCTCACCGAGGGGCAGGACGTGAAGGTCATGATCATCAGCCGGGAAAATGGCAAGACGAATCTTTCCATCAAGCGCACCCTTCCCGCGCCGGCCAAGCCGCAGTTCTCGCGGCCGCGTCAGAACGGCTTCAACAACGCTTCGCCGCGGAATAATACTTCTTCCGGCGAACGGACGAATGCGCGCTCTTCCGCACCTGCGCAGCCGCAGCAAAAATCGTTCGACGATATGCTCAAGCAGTTCATGTCGGAGTCCAGCAGCAAAATGTCTTCGATCAAGCAGTATTCCGAGCATAAGACGAAAACACGCAGAAGATAACGCAAATCGCCCTTTTCGCGGGAAAAGGGCGATTTTTTTGAGGTGCTTATGAACGTTTTGATTTCCGGCGGGAGCCGGGGGATCGGCGCGGCGGCGGTGCGGGAATTTTCCGCGCGGGGTTGGCGCGTCTGGTTTTTGTATGAGAAGAGCCACGAACTGGCGGCGGAACTTGCGCGGGAAACCGGGGCAGCTGCAATTTGCTGCGATGTGGCGGACGAGGCGCAGGTCAAAGCCGCGTTTTCTGAGGTTCCGGCGCTGGACGCTTTGATCTGCAACGCGGGCATCGCGCATTTTGGGCTCATTTCGGACATTTCGCCCGAGCAGTGGCGGCGGATTTTTGCGGTGAACGTCGACGGAATGTTCCACTGCGTGCGTGCGGCTTTGCCGGGGATGCTGCAAAAGCAGGCGGGCGCGATCGTGACGGTTTCTTCGATGTGGGGGCAGGTCGGCGCGTCGTGTGAGGCGGCGTATTCTGCCACAAAGGGCGCGGTGATCGCGCTGTCCAAAGCGCTGGCGCAGGAGCTCGGGCCGAGCGGCATCCGCGTCAACTGCATCGCTCCGGGCGTCATCCGGACGGATATGTGCGCGAACGTTGCGCCGGAGGTCATGGAGGGCTTGCGCGAGCAGACGCCGCTGGAACGGCTGGGAACGCCGCAGGACATCGCAAAGGCGATGGTGTTTCTGGCGGACGCGCCGTTCATCACCGGGCAGGTGCTGGGCGTGAACGGCGGGTTTGTAATTACGTAGGCAAGTTGCACGTTTCGATGCAACAAACGATAAATTTTCTCCTGAGAGTGAAGGGGTTTCCCTAATTTCACTTTCAGGAGGATTTTTTATGACCAGAACGGAACATTTGGGGCTTTGCAAATGGGTGCCGGAGGACCCGGTGAGCCTCGAGGAAATGAACGACAATTTTTCGCGGCTGGACGAAAACGGCGGAAGATCTCTGCGGCTGGCGGAAAGCGGGCTTGTGACGCTGGGCGGGCTTCTTGCGGTGCAGGCGCACAACGGCGGCAGACCGGCGTTTGCAGACGGCATGATCGTCGACGCGTTTCAGGACACGTCGCTGATGGACACGTACTCGGGCGGGCTTTTGTTTCTCAACAAGAAGCTTCAGCTTGCGCCGGCGTGCCCGGCCAGCGCGACGGTCAATTTCAGCGGGGACAAGGGGTTCAACGGCTCGGTCATCTCGAAGGAGATCGTGACGGAGCAGGCGTGGGTCGATCTTTTTACGTTCCGGCCGGACGGCTACTGCGTGGCCACGAAGCTGACGCTCAAGACCGGCTCGTCGACCTCGACCGGCACACCGGCGCACATGAAGCTGTCGATCTGGAAGGGGTCGACAAAGCTGTGTGAGACGGCGATGGGCGAGATCAACCACTACTCGGACGCGACGGAATCGGCGGCGGAATACACGGTCAATCAGGCGCTCGACCCGAATTTTACGTACACGATGAAGCTCTGGATCGAGGACAAGACGATGTACTCGGCGCTTTTGTCGTATGTCAAGCTTGACGTCACGCCCTCGAGCTACTCGACCGGCACGGCCACGTGCAGCGCGATCAGCGTTCCGGCGGGGACGAAGAAGGCCGAGCTTCTGGTGCACGCGACGGCGGCTGTGCCGACGGTATCTGTCCGGTTTGCGGAGTCGGGTACGTTCACGACGCTGAGCGCCACGAGCATCGCCGACGAGACGCTCCCGGGCGGGACGGCGTGTAAGCTGCGGCGATATTCGGCCAGCGTGCCGGAGGGGGCGCAGGTGGCGCAGGTGCGCATCAGCGTGAGCGGGTCTTCGTGTGTGGTTTATGATTATGCGATGGTTTTGTTGTAAAAAGGGCAGAAAAAGGGGGCGGCTCGATCGTCCGCCCCTACGAGGATTGACAAATGTTGTTCTTTTTTGTAAAATAGGATTGCCCGCGAGGGCAGGAGAGGTTCTACACGAAAAACGGTAGGCGGCTGGCACTTTCCCGTAGGGGAGGTGATGCTGATGTGGCAGAATGGGGCGTTTCGCGTCCTGAGAGCTTTGGTAATCCTTTTTGCTCTGCTTTACATTCTGACCATAAAAGTAGGATAGCCGCCCCGAGCTAAGGTTGCGGCTATCCGACTTTTTTGTTGTGATACCCAATCAAGGCCGACCGCCTATCGGTGTAGGGCCTCTCTGGTTTTATTATAGCTTACGGCTGGGATTTGTCAAGAGGGGAAAAACCCCGGGGCGAGAGCCCCGGGGTTCTTTTTAGGAGTTGCTTGATCTGAACTTATAAAAGGTGCTTATTTGTACGCAATTGCGTCGGCCGGAAGCACATAGTACAGATTGATGACCTGATCGTCGCTGTTGAGCTCGACGTAGACGTCGTAAGCATCAGCAACAGAAGCCATATTGCCAGCAGGCTGATCGTCACCAGTTCTGGGGTACGTGTTCTCGATATAAGCAGCGTCGATCTCTTCGTCGACAGCGTCCTTATAAATCGCATAGATCTTGCAATCGTCAGCCAGAGGATAGCGGACATTGTCGCCTTCCAGCTTAACAACGGTGCCGTTGAAGAACTCAAGGTCCTTAGCAGTTGCCAAGTAGCCGGTCTTCTTGTCGGTGAACTGGCCAAGAGTGACAGAACCATCAGCAGCAGTGATGCCAGCATTGTTGTTCTTCGTCGGGCCCTTGACAAGGCGAACAATCTCGTTGCCGTCGACCTTCAGGTACTGGAACTGATAGAAGCCAGCAGTGAAGTGGTCAGCAGCATCGAAGAAGTTCGTCATGGTCTTCTCCTCGATGTAGACGGTCTTAGCCTCAGCGCCAACATAGACTTCGAGGCCACGGTAAACAGTGCCGTCCTCGTCGACGATCTCTGCGTAGTCATCCGCAGGCTTGCCAACGAAAGCGATGAACTTGCTGTCGGTGGTGTAGACGTCGTTGGTCAGGTAGACAACCTCTGCGAACTTGTTGTCGCTGTCCATGACATACTCAACATAATGTGCGATCATGGAAGGAGCAGACTTGTAGCCAGTGTAAGCAGAGTACGTGCCGTCCATGTTGTGGACAAGGAACTGCGTGTTGGAAGTCAGAGTGATGTACTTATCTTCATTCGCGTTGGTCTTGTCGTCGATGTAGAGAGTCGGATCATTGTTCTTAACCTTGATCTCCGCATCAGTGTTGTTCGCAAGAGAACCAGCATGCTCAACCTTGCGGCTCTTGTTGCCCTGTGCATCTTCCTTGGTGGGAACTTCAACAGTGTACTTGCCCTTTGCGTCAACGCTGAACTTATAGAGGTGATCGGTCAGCGCGTCCATATCGTCAGCAGCCTCACCGTTGGTGCAGTTCTTGAGATTCATAGCAACATCGTAAGCAAAGCTACGATCTTCGTCGATCTGAACAGTAGTGTTTGCGTCGAAGAGCTCCTTGTAGATCTCATCAAACGCCTTGACAGTGCTCTTTTCAGCGGTGTCAGCGTCGAGGTTAACGATATCGCCGTAGAACGTGGAGTTCTTGCCAGCCAGCTCGATCCATGCTGCATCGAAGACACCCCAGCCGGAGGTATCGGTTGCATCGGTCATGCCGATCACGTTGCCGTATGCATCATAGAAGAAGGTGTAGGTGCCGAACTTCTCGTCGTTCTTGGACAGGTTGTAGCCCAGGGAGAAGTGGACGGAGTCCTTGATGAAGTCAGCGTCAACACGAGTCTGGGTCGGGTTCTTCGCGCCAGTGACGGAGTCGCCCTTGTAGCCGTTCAGCTTGCCTTCCTTGCCTTCAACGACGTCGAGGGACTCGACTTTGCCGGACTTGAAGGAGTAGGTGAGCAGGACATAATCGCCCTTGGAGATGCCGGTGGGATCGTCATAGGTCAGCGTGCACTTGCCGTTGGCGTCATATGCTCTATTCTTCAGAGAATAGTCATGGCAAGTAGGATTCCAAACGTTGTTCTCGGGATTACGATACTCAGCATAGTTCCAAGTAGTAGCAACGCCAGTGGTTTCCTCCGTGTAGACATCCTTCAGCTTGACAGCGCCGTCGCTCGTGAGGTGCTCGTCGCGAGAGGTGGTCTTGGTGGTGACGGAATCAACCTTAGCCAGCCAGGTCTCGATGGAGGTAACATAGTAGTGCTTGTTGCCCTCAGCGTCCTTGCCGTTGTAGAAGACCTGAGTCAGAGTACCCTGAGCACCCTGCTTTGCGCCGGTGGCACGTGCGCAAGTGGAATCAGTATGATGCCATACGCCGAACTGGTTCGCGGCAGTGATGCCAATGAACTTGTCCTGCTTGTAGCCGCCATGGGTCTGGCCGGAAGGTCTCACCTCAAAAGCGTCATCAGTCTTCAGCGTGTAGCCATCAGCAGCATCCGCATTTGCAATCAGAGGATCACTAAAGCTCGGTACGCCATCATTGAAGATGCCGTCGATAACGATCTTGGTCTTCTTGTCGGTCTTTTCAACGCCCAGCTCGGCAAGCAGGTCGCAAGCGGAGAAGCGGGTGGTGAAGGTAGCCTTCGGAGCTTCCATAACTTCGACGGAGTCCTTGCCCAGCGTCCACTTGACGTAGGGACGATAGAAAGCGTCGTAGGAAGTGCTCTTTTCGAGATCGAAGTCCTTGTAGAGCTTGTTGCCGGTGGAGACAGCGCCAGCAACGGTCAGGTACAGTCTGCCGTTCCAAGTGAACTCGCCGTTCTTGACGGTGGGCTTGAAACCAACCTGCTTGGCTTCCTGTGCGTACTCGACAGTGTCAGCCTTCAGGGTGTTGAGAAGGATCTGCGCAGCCTCTTCACGGGTCAGGTCAGCCTCTGCCTTCCAGCCGTCAGCCAGACCGTCGATGAGGTCGAGCTTGCGAGCCAGAGCCAGAACGTTGACAGCCCAGGACGAGCCGACAAAGCCTTCTGCTTCCTGATCGTAGCCCAGGGTGACCAGAGCCATCTTCAGGAACTGGGTGCCGGTGACGTTGGCGGTGGGAGCGTAGGTGGTGGCGTTCATGCCGGCGATGATGCCAGCGCGATAGCCGTAACCAACATAGGACTCGCCCCAGCGGCCCTTTTCATCGGCAAAGGGGTTGATCGAGGTGTAGTACGTGCTGATGTCGGAATCCTTGTTGTCAAAGATCGCGATCAGCTTCGCAGCCTCTTCACGGGTAATCTTTGCAGTGGGCTTGAATTCGCCATCGGGATAGCCCTGCATCGTTTCGATAAGGTTGAGAACCTGGACAGCTTCGCTATAATCAGCGTTGATGTCTTTCTCATCCTTATACGCTGCGCCGGCGACGGTTGCAAAGCCCATCAGAGTGGCCAGAACCAGCACCAGCGCAAGAACCTTTTTGAAGTTCTTCATTGAGTGTTCCTCCTGTCTAAATTTGATCGCCGCAGGACAAATTGCCCCTTGGCCATCATCTGGCAGTATCATAAATCATCGCGCGAAAAAGGTCAAGGGGCGCGGGGGAGTTGTAATGTTCTTGTAACATTGCGGGCGGGTTTGTTACAAACAGGCGGGAGGGGCGGGCCGATGTGGGGCGAAAATATGGGGGTTCCAAAATGGGGTTATCTATTGTATAATATGGGGTACAACCTTTTGGGAGGGGCATATGGCGAAGCTTTATTTCAAGTATGGCGCGATGGGCTCGAGCAAGACCGCGACGGCTTTGATCACGAAGTACAATTATGAAGAGCGCGGCATGAAGGTCTGGCTCATCAAACCGGCGGCCGATTCCAGAGACGGACAGTTCACGCTCAAATCGCGCATCGGGCTTTCGTCCGCGTGCGAGGCGGTCCGGCAGGACGCGGATATCCGGGCGCTGTATCATGCGCGGGAAAAGGCGGACGTGATCATCGTCGACGAGTGCCAGTTCATGGCGGCGGCGCAGATCGATCAGCTGCGGGAATTGGTCGACCGGGAAGACTTACCGGTTCTGTGCTTCGGGCTCAGGACGGATTTTCAGACGAAGCTGTTTCCGGGCA
>ERZ808242.1453-NODE-1453-length-13007-cov-11.143762_pt1 | contig 13007 bp, 9 predicted proteins | sample MGYA00521244_ERZ808242 | MGnify/ENA primary metagenome ERZ808242 (study PRJEB31516, sample SAMN03275573) | gut metagenome | biome: mammalia-associated habitat; material: feces | host: Papio cynocephalus | place: Kenya | collected 2012-07-27 ... | reverse complement strand
CATCTTCGTTGTATCTATCTTCTCACTTCTATCTTACATTCCCGTGAATATCTGTGTATTCTTTTCTTACAATATTGTAAGAAAGAGATAACAAGCAAACAATTCATTTGCCAGCATACCTCAGGCGTTTTATTTTTTCAAAAAAATATTCACATGCTTCCGTTTCTGTTTGAAATTTCTTTAAACCAGATTTTCTCCCTTTTTCACTATAATATACACACCATTCCTCTTCTTTTACTATACATAATCTTTCGTTAGGCAAAGCTCCTTTTAAAATAGAATATGTATCTTTAGGAATACCTAGTTTATTCAATTTTTCTTCTAATTCAAATACTTTCACAAATATCTCCGTTTTCTAATATATCATTTCCATTCATCAGGCATCTTCCATATCATATTCTAAACATTTCCCATATTTTTCTTTTAATATTTTCACCCATCGCTTTATAGCTCCCCACATACCATCAGAATGTCTCCATCCTTCCCAGTCAAAGCATTTACTTAACTTTTCTTTATTATTAAAAACCGCCTGCATAACTACAGGTTTTATCTGCTCTGATATATGAAATGGCACCGGTTCGAAATTTTCTTTTTCATTCATTACAGAATTAAAGAAAAATTGAAACGCACAGTATACCTCTTCAACATCTCCCTCACACATTTCTTTAATTGCTTCAATAATCATATCCGGAATACAGTCATACCCACCCTCGTTATACAGTGCATAAATTCCTCTTGATATAAGATTATTCCAATCCGTAACATCCGCATCAGGTGGAAATCCATAATAATAAAATTCGCAACGATACTCACCCTTTCCCTCTAACAATTTGACCATATCAGCACATTCTACGGCTTTTCTTGCAATTCCTACATAATCAATCATGCTCGCACTCCCTTTTATCAGTTATCAATACTACTTATCAATTACAATATCCCCCTGTCTATATTGTCTGTTTGACAATGGTTTCTCCTGCATTATCATTGCCGTTTGTATACGCATCAAACAGGTTGTTTTAATTAATATTTGAATATATAAAGATAATAATCAATTAATAATCCACCCTCATTCCACTTCTTCCATATCATATTCTAAACATTTCCCATATTTTTCTTTTAGTATTTTCACCCATCGCTTTATAGCTCCCCACATACCATCAGAATGACTCCATCCTTCCCAGTCAAAACATTTACTTAACTTTTCTTTATTATTAAAAACCGCCTGCATAACTACAGGTTTTATCTGCTCAGATATGTGAAATGGCACCATATGATTAATTGATAAAAGATATACCTGAAATCGTTTTATCTGCTCAGATATGTGAAATGGCACCGGTTCGAAATTTCCTTTTTCCTTCATTACAGAATTAAAGAAAACTCGAAACGCACAGTATACCTCTTCAACATCTCCCTCACACATTTCTTTAATTGCTTCAATAATCATATCCGGAATATAGTCATATCCCCCCTCATTATACAATACATAAATTCCTCTTGATAAAATACTGCCCCAATCGGTTATATCTATTCCTGCAAGACCATAATAAAAAAATTCACAATGATACTCACCCTTTCCCTCTAACAGCTTTACCATATCATCACATTCTACGGCTTTTCTTGCAATTCCTATGTAATCAATCATATTCGTACTCTCTTTTATCTGTTATCAATTCTCTATTCATTTTTCTTTAAATAATGAACCATTCATTTCTAAGCGAGATATTAAAAAATCTGTAAATGAATAAGCAATTCTTACAAACTTATCATTACCATGTTCATTATAAAAATATATTGGGGGATTATCTCCCTCATTCAGTTTAAAAAAGCAAAACATACACCCCTGACTCATCCAAAATACAAAATCTTCATCCAATAATATATTTTTAGAATTATTTTCAATAAGTAATTCATTTGCTCCTTCTTTTAAATAAAATATTTCATTCATAAAGCAAGAGTCACCCCTCATAAATTGTCCACCAGTTCCATTTCCCATACATTTCATAAATTCTATATATGACTGTGGTAAACAAAAACCATTACAAAGCTGTTGTAATTCACTTATTTGTTTTTCTGTACAACCATTCATAATTATATTTTCATTATTCAGTTTTCTTATTAATTCATCAATATATTTCATAAAAAGTTTCTCCAGCTTATTTATATACCTCAACTCTAATAATCTTTATTATATTAGGAACTTCTTGTTCGAACATATCTACCACAACATTACAATTTTCACAAAATAACCTCTCTGATATACTCTTGATAAACCATCATTCTCTCCCGGCTTGTCTCCAAGTGCCTCTACTGCATCAGCACCTAGAGCCTTCACTAATTTATTTTTTCAGCGTAAGCGACAATATCGGTTTTGCAAGCTCTGAAAATAATGAAAGACCTACGGTAAGTATCACATCAAATAGAGTCTGTTTGACAATGATTTCTCCCACTTCCTCATTACCATCCACATACGCATCAAGTAGCTTAAAGGTCTGTATTCAGGACCAGTTCGTTATATTCTCAGTATTTTACTTATATTTATATAAGTTTTTATTCACTATGCATTAAATCAAGTTATGTCATACTAAGCAAAGTAATTATATCTTTATCATTTAATGCGTTTATTTTTATCCCACTATTTTCAATGGTACTAATCAATGCAATATAGTTATATAAAACAACTCCAAATTGCAGAAAAACAAATAATGCATCAGTTATATCAGTCATATCATTTACATATATTTTCTTTTTTTCCATATTATTAATAACAATTAAACTAATATAATTATCACAATTTATAAGACTTAAACTATAAATATATAATTTTTCAATTTTGATATTATTGCTATTGAATATATTTATTATATCGGCATAAGAAACATTTGCATCATATATTATCGGGTTATCTGATATTATTGGCATTAAATATTCTTTTAAAATCTTTTTCTTTATCATAAAAATCATAAAATGTTTTACAGCTTTAGATTTCTCATCAAACGAATATAAAATTTTTTTATTTCCTCTTTGATATGAAAAAATATTCCATAATTTTTCTGAAAATTGAAAACCATAGTATTCCTCATTACCAGCTTTCTTTTCTCGAATTATGCCTTCATCATATAACATATCAATATTAATTATTTCAAAAACTTCCTTTAATGTTTTAATATTCATAGTTATTTTCTACTCCTTAATAACTTTCACATATTTATTTATTATTAAATTTTCTAATGTTGCATCAACCATTTCTCCCGTTAATGATTCTATTTGTATATTCGTATAATACTGAATGCCACCACCCGGTTGATTAAACCAAGGCGCAATTTCTCCACTAGAACAAGGTATTTCTTTCAAAACCTCTAGTGATATAAATTTTTTATCTTCCGAACCTGGCGGTAATGATCTTTGCGACCATGGCGTACCATTTGGAGAAAAGAATTGCGCATTTCCATTATCCCCATATCTATCTATTCTAGTTCCTGGTTGCAACACTTCATCCATTGGTGTATTTTTAAAACCATCATTGTCAGGCCAATGAATTTCACCTGTTACTTGGTCAAAATACTTAGGGTTATCAAAAACATCTTTATATTTTAGATAAAGCTCATCGCTTGGAGTATATATCCAACTACTGATCTTATTTCGCTCTTCCTGACTAATAGTCTTACTGCTTTCTCCAAGTTCCTTCTCAATCTCGTCAGGCGTCTTTCCCTGCTTGAGTCTGTCGACTGCATCATCACCGTATTTCCCTATGATTGTGACAGCATCATCTCCATGTACTATAATCGCATCGACAGCATCATCTCCATATTTCCGGATGATCTCTATTGCTTCATCTCCGTTTTTGATAAGACACTCTGCCACATCGTCTGCGTTTTTCGAAGAACCCTTCATCAGCTCGAAGATCTCGTCCATCTTATCCGCAAAACCATCCATCTGTGAAAGCTGCTTCAACACATCAGGAGACGCCCCAAGACTTCTCGCCTTTCTCAGCCAGTCAAGTCCTGTATCTCCGAAGTTCTTTGCAAACATACTTATCACTTCATCAGAAAGTCCCAGCTTCTTAAGATTTGTTACCAGCTTGCTGATGTCTTCCAGCTTCGCTCCGTTTGCCAATAGCTCCTCTACTACATCAGCACCTAGAGACTTCACAAGTTTATTTTTCAGTGTAAGAGACAATATCGGTTTTGCAAGCTCTGAAAATAATGAAAGGCCTACGGTAAGTATCACATCAAATATAGTCTGTTTGACAATGATTTCTCCCGCTTCCTCATTACCATCCATATACGCATCAAACAGCTTAAAGGTCTGTATGCACGACCATACACTCACACCTATGCACACACCAGCAAGAGCTATCTGTGCTGATCCAAGAAACGATACAGCTCCGGCTGCTGCCATCATATTTATTGACTGGAAAATAAGGAGCATACCCTCTGTTATATCAACAAGTGTAAGTCCAAATTCAACCATAGTGTCATATATTACTTCGCTCTGGGTACTTCCGCCGTTTAACCCTCCCGATATCCTGTACGCAGCCGTTCCGTCTTCCGAGAGAACTATATAACCCACTCCGCTCCAGCTTCCAAGCACCATTTCCTCGCAGGGAATGAAAACCGTATAGCCATTTTGTGCCGCAGTTCTTATCTCCGATACCACCTCGTCCGCTGTGTCAAGTAATATCAGAGCATCTTCAAGATTTGAAGAATTAATAGCCAGAATGTCAACTCCACTTTCCACAGCATCCTTGAGTATACTTATAGTAGAAACAGCAGGTTCCCCCATAAGTTCTTCAAAAATTCCACTCTCATATTCCGAACCCATTATACCGGTCGTAAGCAGATATTCCCGCTCCGCATTCTCATCACCCAGAAGGCTCACCACACTGTGGCTGTCTTTATCCACATCCATGAACATATAGCCGAAATCAATCCCGCTTACCATTCCATAGATGTATTCCTTTTCGGCTTCATAACCTGCTATTGCTTCACTTATATTTCTTGTAGCTGCAACATTATAACTGTCCGCTGCTGCGGCATATGTCAAATCCAACTGGGCAAAATACAGTTTGCCCGTCATCTCAAGATATCTTCCCATATATTCAGGGCTATAGACATTTTTCTCTGACACACTGTCCTTAAGAGTGATTATCTCATCATAAAGACTTTCCATATCCGCATCACTTATGCTCTGTACATCAATGGTTACCGCATACATCGAACCTGCTGTAATTGTATTCGTTATTCTGTTGTTTCCTTCATTTGTATGGAACACTATGCTGAAACTGCTGTCCGTTCCAAGAGGGCTGTATAAAAGCTCCTCTTCCTTATCACTTACAGCCTCCCCATCCACATAAAGTACAGGTGTCATACGCACTGCATACGATGGAGTTGTAAATATATCCCCATATCCCGAAAGGATCTCTTCATCAGCATCAGTTGCAGCCTCATAAGAGAGAAGTATATGCTTGCCCGAAAGCTCATCCGCATTGAAACTTCCAAGAGTACAGCCATCCACTTCAAATGTCACCTGATCCCTTAATCGGTCAGGTAATTCCGCAAATGTTCCCTCTTCACTATCTACCTCATACTGCAGAGAAAGTGGAAGATACACTTCATCTCTCTGTTTTATTATACGTTTTCTGAAATAGACACTATTTAAATCCATTTCGGACAATGAATCTTCACATTCCGCATAAATATCATTGTAAACATTTTCGAATGTCTCTACAGCTCCCGACGATACAGCCTCATCAAGCTTTGCCGCAATTTCATCTGTATCTCCTGACACCGTATCATATACACTATGTACACTCTCATATTCCTTAATTCCCGTATCAAGGTCTATCCATACGCTCTCTCCATCTGCATCTCCCGCTCCCCGGTAGTTGCCGTAAGGTACAAGGGTTCTCACCCATACATGCTCTATTTTTAGATATACGGTTTTTCCTTCGGATGTAAGCCTTGTTACAGGCACCCCATTTGATGCAAGTACAGCCGCCGCACGCTCTGCTGTATCAGTTCCCGTAAGTGTCATGGCTTTTTCAGGCTCAAGAAGTATATTGCCCTCTACATACATTGAAGGATATCCCTTATATCGAAGCATAGCAATAAGAAGCCCTGCCTGGTCTACATCATTTCCGCCCTTTGACTCAAATGTTCCTGCAGCACCTTTCCTGCTACCGTAGTAATATTCATAATCTATGTTGTTCTTTATGTAATTATATATATTAAGCGGCGTATCAAGCTCACCGGCAAGCTTCTTCATTTCTTCGGTAAGTTCCATAATCCCTGTACAGGAAATAAGCTTCTCATCTGAAATCTCCGAAGTGTAGTCTTTTGCTGTGAAATTCTCCACATCACTTTTTTCCGCATTATAAAGCCCCGCTTCAACCGCCCTGTATACTTCCGGCTTATCCGAAATCTCTGATCCATATGTATGTACATCTTCATCAGCTCTAAGCAGCTCTCTCGCTTCTTCTATGAGCCCCAATACCTCAGTGGCATCTCCTGATGATATGTTCTCCTTCAGGGCTTTCTCTATATCCTCTGCCTTTTTCTTCCTCTCCGACAGTTCTGCCTGAAATTCCCCTTTTCTTTTCTCCAGAAGAGACTGTGCTTCATCTGACAGGTTACTTAATTCATCACTGCTTTTGATTATTTCTTCAGCTTCTTCTGCCATCTGCCCAAAGGCTTCTTCGACAGCATACAGATGTGTGGCTGTCTCTTCCACATTTCCACTTTTTACCTGTTCTTCCAGCGTATCAAGTTCTGTGCCAAGAAGTTCTGAGGCAGGCATAGTATTCTCCTGACTATCCACCGACTCTTTCTCTGTATCTTTTTCAGGCGCAGTATTCTCCGTTTTATATTCATCCTGCACCGTATTATTTACACTGCCGCTTTTTCCACAGCCGGCAAGCATGTTCAGACTTAACGCAAATACAAGCAGCATTGCTATGCATTTATATCCATATTTATAAGTTTTAATTTTTTCTATCATTTATTTATCCTCAATTTTATGTTGGTAATAAGTTGCCTGTATATTGATTTTCTTTGCAATTATGCTTCCTTTATAGTCAAAATCACACACATTTATTGTAACAGTACCATTTGGAGCATATATCAATCCGTTTCCATTTACGTTTGTCGCCTGTATAGTTATGTCACCATTTTCGGAAGCTATTACTACAGGATCTTTATATCCAAGAGTCATAACATTTGCATTAAAAGATATATCTCCGTTCGAAACTAAATCTGCGAATATATTAACCCTATTGCACCATGCTCTCGTAGTCGTTTTACATATAGTAGGATTGGTTACATTTGCCATATTGTACTCTGCGATTTCTTCAATTCCCGTATTCTGTTTCATATTGTCCAATATGTCTGTCATATAATTCGGAAGTTCTATCTGCGAAGCATTCTCGATTTTCTCTGCTATATGAAGATCTCCTCCCGCTATCTGCAATTTTCCCGCAGAATATGCCGTACCGAGAAGATTTAAGGTACTTCCCTGGAATCTGAATGTTTCATTTCCATACACAATACCTTTTACATCTGCCTGACAACAGAATAATTGTACTTCTTTCTCACTTGCAAATAATGCATATGGAAGATCAAAATACGATTCATTATCAGGTATTTCTATCTCTTGAACAAATTCTTCCCCGATATTTCCCGCATTATCAACAGGACGTATATGAATATATACAGTAGTTCCCGGGGTACATTCTCCAAGATTCACAGTTGCCTTATCCTGATTAGCCGGAACTATGTCAGATATAAGATTTCCTTTCTCATCATACTCTGCAATATCCTCTATATACTCCTTATCGCTTACCTCCACTATATAGCCCTTTAATCCTGAAAGAGCTGTTGCCGTCACTATATTTGACTGTATGTTCTCCGTTTCAGAACTTGCCGCTATTCCTTCAACGTAATACTGATATGTTGTCCCCCTGTCCTCGCCATATATAGTTGCAATACCGTTATCCGAAATTTCCAGATCATCAACAACCGGCGCGTCCAGATCGTAAAATGATTTATCAGCTGAACCTGTACTGTATGTAAACTGTTTTAAATAAAAAAGTGTATTTGCCAGTACCTTACGCTCATCATCTGTAGCAAGTCCATTACTGTGTCCTGTCTGTATCATCGCAAGCTGATTATTTGTAAATAAATAGGCACATGATGTCACCCCGGTAGCTGAATCCGTACAGTTCCCATTCGTCTCCAGTTCCATCCATACAGTCGATCCCAGACTGCCGCCCGAACATTGTCCCTGTGTATGTTGTCCATGGAATATCAAGTGTACCTGACAGATTCCACGGATAGCCTGTAAGGAACCCTTGTTTTACTACTTTTACTTTACTTGAAAATCCTGATGAAGCCCCTCCCATTTTCATTCCAAGCATATCTGAAAATTTTAAAAAATAAGGCTTGTACCAGAGCGTATCATGTCCAAACAAAGCACCTCTGCCTGAATCTATAAATTTCTTAGTTGCTATATATGACTTTTCATTTAAATCTTTTGGTGATCCTATAGGTCCGTTGTAATCACTTGAACCAAACATCAGAACATCATATTTATAATTTCCGTCCTCATCAAACAGATATTCTTCAGGCCCGGCATTATAATCATCTATATAAACAGTATCTATATCAAATAAGCCTTTTCCTGCCGGCTCACCTGTTCCGCTTACAGTCGTTTCCATCCAGTCGACAAGATAATTTTCCGCCGTTAAACGAGGATATATATTAAGTACCCTTACCTTTTCATTTCCGTTCCATGTAGAGCGTGTCTCCCAAACACCGTCTCCCTGCTTTCTAAATACCCTGTAACCATATCTTTCGTCATCATTTGTTATGTCATTCCAGTCAAGCTCTATACCATAATCTTCACCGTCTTTAACTGTACATGTCAATTTCAGTTCAGGTTTTTCCTTTTTATGCACCGTAAAATTAAACTCAGTACTTTTCCATATATTCTCTATTCCCGCATCTTCCTTAGACAGCACTTCAGTACGGAGTACATATGTCCTGCCTTCGGTCGCAACAATATCCATAACAGCGTCCGTCTTCTGTTCTTCCTGTTTCGGGATAAAAAGACATTCTTTTTCTTCTGTCTTTATGATCTCCCCATCTTCCAGTAAAGTGTAACGAATAACAGCCTTCATCTCTTGGTTAATGGTATATTGTATGGTATCCTTTACACTTCCATATACACTGCCATCCTCTGCCTGTACAGCATTTAACTTCTTTTCCACATCATCGGTATCATTTATTAATTCCCTTTTGTACAGATAACCTGCCAGTTTTGCCTGTTCCGAAAATGTCTCTTCAGAAAAATCTGCGGTAAAAACATTCTGACAGTAGCTGTCCAACTTTTCGTACACAGAAGCATTGTCAACATTCGCCAATAACAAAACGATACCAACCTGTGCAGATAATTCCGGTACGGATATGTCAAATTTTGTATAACCAAAACCTCCGTCCGCTTTCTGCTGTCCAATCAGATAATTAACAGCCTTCGTCATCTTATCTGAATGATATTTCTGTTCCGTACTATCTGTGATTTCTTCCAGTCCGTCTTTTTCCCATACTGCTTCTTGTGCCAGCAATACCAGCATAGTATCATACACATCGCTCGTATAGGATTCTGTAAGACCAAATCCGCCATCCTCATTCTGCCACTCCCAGACTGTATCCAGATAGCTTTGACTTCCCCTTGCCCATGCAAGATGTGCCAGTTCATCTACGTTAAGCACTGTCTGTTCCTGCTCCCATTTTGTTAAAAACGTACTGTCTGTTTCATTTTTTTCTTCACGCAATATTGCCATTGCATTACAGGTGAAATTCGGAAGTCCTGCATTTTTCCATTCCCCACTTTCTTCACCCATTTCTTTGAGCCATGAAAGTGCCTGCGGTTTCCCTCTTTGTTCTTCTGCATTGGCAGAAAATGGTATTAAGTTTAATAATAAAATAATGGTGAATATAAGACTTGTAAGTATTACGCTTTTCTTTTGTATGCGTTTCATACTACCCCCCCTTTTTTAATTATAATTTTTTAGAATCAGCTTAATCTACATGTACAAATGTAATAATAAACCAGGTATATGCTCCTTCTTCACTCCGCACCGTAATCTTGCCGCCCATTCCCTCTACGATAGATTTTGTAAGGGATAAGCCGATTCCGACACTGTTCGGATTCACATCATGGTGTACACGGTAGAATCGTTTAAATATATTTCCGAGATCTTTCTCTGCGATTCCCATTCCATGATCCTTGACATAGATTCTGGTAAAGACCGGATTGTGTTCTACCTCAACCGTGATCTCTGTCTTCTCCGGTGAGTAATCGGATGCATTCTTTAAAAGGTTGATGATTGCCTCTACGAGCCAGTCACCGTCACAGACCAGCTTCCTGCTATCCTCGCAGATCACACGGATATCCTGTTCCCTGCTCTCCGTCAGATAGGTTACGCTGTCTCTTGCCTGTAATAATAACAGCTTCAGATCACATTCTTTTCTGTCAAACTGGATTGCTCCCGCCTCGATCCGGGCAAGCTTTAAAAGAGATAATACCATCCATTCCATTCTGGTAAGCTGATTTTTTGATTCGTTAAGCACCTGCATCCGTTTTTCTTCATCTGTAAAAGAATCATCTAACAGCAGATCGATGAATACATTTAAGGATGCCAGCGGTGTCTTAAGCTGATGAGAGATATCTGACATGATATCCCGTAAGAATACTTTCTCTGACATTTCCCGCTCTTTGCTTTCTTTTAAAAATGTCACCATCTTATAAAAGTTCGTATATAAGATTCCGATCGTGCCCTGCATGTATTCTTCTTCCGGCAGCTCATCTTCTCCCTGAACTACACGAAGCATCTCATCCGACACATGCTCAACCTCCCGATAAGTATGGTCAATCTCCCGATAACTGACGAAAAACAAAATTACAAGCCCAACTGCTAATACCAGCAGGATAACCGCAATTCTCTTTTCATCGCCACCGAACAGAAACCGTATACCGATTCCAACCACTGCCAGCAATATTACAGACAGGATCACAAATCGTTGTATGAATCTTTTTCTCTCAAAATCACTTTTCAAGGCTTTAGTTTCCTCTTTAAATATCCCTTCCCACGTTTGCAAGAACCATAGCCGACATCTTCGGTACTTTCATATAAAGCATATTATGTTCTACCTTATAGTCACAGGCTTCCAGACTGTAGCCTTCCTCGTTTGTAAGCATCACTCTGCGCATGATCTCATGATTCTTAACACCGATTCGTCTGACATGCAGCTTCACATCGATGTCTTCATAATTCGTATTCAGAATCACAACCAGCTGCTCCGTATCTGTGAACCGTCCATAAGCAATGATCTTATGTGCTCCATGCAAGAACATAACCGAGCCACGGATCAGAGCCTCATAGTTTTTATGGATACGGATCATGTCTTTATGGAACTGGATCAGTTCCATATCTTCTCTACCCCATGGATAAGTTCTGCGGTCATCCGGATCGGTCCAGCCACAAAGTCCTGCTTCGTCTCCATAATAGATCGTCGGAGCTCCCGGCCAGGTCATCTGGAATACAACGCCCTGACGGAATATACCCTTATCGATACCCTCATTTGCCGCCTCCGGTCCCATCGTATGGGTACGTCCAACCCTCCGGTTTGTACGGGTTAAGAATCTGGAATGATCGTGATTTGACAATTCATTCATCGCGATCTCAAGGGATGGTCGCTGGAATCTCGCCATATGATAATTCATGGCTCCCATAAATGTATCCGGGTTACCTAACAGATCGCCACGGAACTCATCACTATGCTTCTCAACGCCGGTCAGAAACCAGGATATCGGCTCCATAAATGCATCATAGTTCATAACGGTATCCCACTGATCCCCCTTTAACCATTGCTTCGGATCTCCATAATGCTCTGCCAAAATGATCGCATTCGGATTTGCTCCTTTGACTGCATCACGGAACATTTTCCAGAACTTATGATTATATTCCTCCGAATGTCCAAGGTCAGCTGCAACATCCAATCGCCAGCCATCTACATTATATGGCGGGGAAACCCATTTCTTTGCTATATTCATAATATATTCCACCAGCTTTGGGGAATCTTCATAGTTCAACTTCGGAAGTGTGTCATGTCCCCACCATCCATCATAGGTGGTATTATACGGCCACACCTCTTCATTATAAAACTTGAAGAATGACTTATACGGACTGCTCCAGGATACAAATGCCCCCTTCTCATAGCCTTCCTGATTCTCATAGATACACTCACGGTCCATCCATTTATTAAAGGAACCGCAATGGTTAAATACACCATCCAAGATAACACGCATACCACGACTGTGAATCTCTTCCACCAGCTCTGCAAAGAACTGATTGCTGGCTTCCAGATTCCGTTTGTCGGTTACACGACTGATATATTTTGTTGCTCTTTTATTCTCTTTTACCCCATCCGGCAGGCATTCGCCCTCGTCCACAACGATCTTTCCAAAATGCGGATCAATATAATCATAATCCTGAATATCGTATTTGTGGTTGGATGGTGATACAAATAACGGATTAAAATAGATAACATCTACGCCCAGATCCTGCAGGTAATCTAACTTATCCTTAACACCCTGAAGATCTCCTCCATAGAAACGGCCGACATCCATATTCGCGGGATATTCATACCAGTCTTTTACCTGTTTTGTAGGATTGTCGATATAGCAATATTCATTGTCCAGTACATCATTCGATGGATCACCATTACAGAAACGATCCACATATATCTGATAAAAGACAGCTCCCTTTGCCCAATCCGGCACATCAAATCCCGGACAGATCTCAAAGTTATAATCCGGATTCACATTCTTCTGTACACCGATCCTGTTATAATAACAGGTCACACAACCTGAATGGATCTCAAAATAATAGGATATATATTTCTCTCCGGCAGGGATCACCGCCGTATAGTAATCAAATAAATCATCGGATT
>ERZ808242.1452-NODE-1452-length-13019-cov-3.915073_pt1 | contig 13019 bp, 10 predicted proteins | sample MGYA00521244_ERZ808242 | MGnify/ENA primary metagenome ERZ808242 (study PRJEB31516, sample SAMN03275573) | gut metagenome | biome: mammalia-associated habitat; material: feces | host: Papio cynocephalus | place: Kenya | collected 2012-07-27 ... | reverse complement strand
CGCGAACAAGAGAGAATCCCACGAATACTTTAAAGCTTCCTTCACGGAAATCTTTCTCGCTTCCTTAGGTGTTACGACAAATCTTGCTTTTTTGCCGAAAATACCGAGCGTTATCGTTTTCAACATCATAGGAGAAAGCGAAGCGTATGTAAGTATATTTACGATAAAGTACGGAATAAGCAAAAACACGTTGCTCGAACATTTATGCACGAACATATCCGGCAAAAGCGGCGAGCATAAGAACAATATCATTATTCCGTAAACGGCGAGCGAATACCTTATTACCGGATATCCCAAAAAACCGAGCGTTATGGTACAAACCGCAAGCAAAAAGCTGAGAAGAGGAACTATCGGCAAGCTGTAATGGGAAAGTTTGATATCGAATTTTTCAAACCAAGACATTTTGCACGTGTTTATTTCCTTATCGTATTTTCTCATATATTCGAGGTTGCCCTGAGTCCATTTGCATTGTCTTTTCTTGAGCGAAATGTAATCGATAGGGAATTCTTCGAAGCAAAGCACGTCGGGCGCGTATATAATGTTTAAACCTGCGTTTTTAATTTCGACAGCAAAAGAAATATCTTCGGCAACGACAAGCGGAAATCCGCCCGTTTTTTCGTAGCAGTTTCTACTTATTATCATGCCGTGCCCTATAAGCGCGTTTGCGCCGTAAAAGTTTTTTACGACTTGAACGGTTTTGCCGTTTGACGCTACGCACAAACCCATAAGTCTTTGAAAAACGTTCCCGCCTTTCGTGGCTTCATGTCTCGCCTGAACGGCTCCGCAATTTTTATCGTAATAAAAATATTTAAGCGTTTCGACAATATAATCATGCGGAATAATTTCATCGCTGTCAAGCACGACAAAGTAGTCGTAATCGCTGCGTCCTTTCAGATAATTATTGAGATTACCCGCCTTATAGCCGGACTTATCGGTTCTTCTTATAAGTTCGACTTCGGGGTTTTTAGAAACGTATTCGTCGATTTCCGAAATGTAATCGGCGTTTTTACTATCGTCGAGAATAACCGTTTTATAGTTCGGATACTTTTGTTTTCTGCATTCGCTCAAAGCTTTCGCGTTAAAATCGTTGCAAGTACAGTAAAGCAAAAGCACGCGCGGCGCGGTTTTCTCGTCGAATTGTACCTTATCAACATCCGCATATACCTTGTTAAGCTTTTTATACGTAATCGCATATCCGAGCGAAAAAACAAAATCCTTTACGCTACCGAGCCATAAAATACCGAGAACTACCGTATTGACGGCAAGCAAAGCAATTATAAACCCTTTAACCGCGCCGACATATTCGTCAAGCCCGCCGATTACGCGCGTAAAAGTATACGCAAGCACACCTAAGCAACAACTCCACAATACCAAAACCGCGATATAAAGCGTTGGCTTCTTTTTCATAATTATATCCTCCGTCGCCTTAACGGTTTTCTCCCACCGTAGGCTTTATTTTTTCTTATAACATGTAAGCTTTTTCGCATAAAGCGAAAAAGCTCCCCTCCGGAGGGGAGTATAGGCTTCTCTCGCGGAGTTTTAGGTTTGATTGTGACATTGTACCAATTATCACGATAATTGTCAACTCAAAAACAGTCGTTTGTGAAAATTCTGTGAATAAATTGTGTAAGCGAATTTTGTTTTTACATTTTTTATTCACATCGCTTTCATTTTACACACTTCCTCGCTTACGCTCGGGCATAAGCCGCCTACGGCGGCTCGCCTCCGCCCATGAATTTTCACCAAACGAAAAAAGCCGCCCTTTCGGACTGCTTTTTTCGTTTGGTGGAATCGGGCGGTACCCTTCGGAGAGTGCCGTTTCCCGATGACGGGAACCCTCGGCACACTTCCTCGCTTACGCTCGGGCGCAGAACCGCCTGCGGCGGTTTGACAACGCCAACACAATTCCACCAAAGGAAATGAGCTACCCGTTCGGGTAGCTCATTTCCTTTGGTGGAATCGGGCGGAGTCGAACCGCCGTGTTGCGGACGAACCGAAAAACCTTCTACATACTTAGCCTTAACTTAATCTCTTGCCGATACTATGGTAAAGCACAAAATATCGACCGTAAACCGCTAAATCCCGATTTTATGCCGCGGTCAAAACACAAAACCGGTACCCCGCCTGAATGACGCCCTTATCCCGCCCGACGGGAAGGTAGGTAAGGACGACTGCTTTTACTTAAGCAGCAAATGCGTAACTGTTGTTATCAGCATTTAAATTTAGTTTGCACGTTTTAACGAAGCCGTGCGCTTCGGTATGCTTATATTTTCCCTTTCGTTCACAGTCGAAACCGTTACGACCCCATGCTTTGCCGCCTATATAGCGACAAAAACAGTCGATAATCGACTTATTGAAGGGCTTTTATCAGAAAATCAATATTTTTGTTTTCTTATTTTGCCGTCGACTTTATGTATAACGATTGAGCCTTCTTGATTGCCCGCGACCGTTTTTGCGTAGTCGATAGCTTCCTTTTGCGTGTCGAAGAGCTTTAACGCTTTTTCCGCGCCCTCGCACTTAACCTGCCATTTTTCGTCCTCTCTTAAAGAGATGTGGTACTTCTTTGCCATGGATTTATCCTCCCGTAAAATTTTATATTTTCCGCGCAAAACGCGTTTTTAACGGTAGTTTTTGAGTTCTCTCCGTAACGCCCTTTCGGTATCGCGTTCGGCGATAACTTGCTTTTTGTCATAAGTGTGTTTGCCTTTGCAAACGCCGAGTTCGACCTTGATGAGCGAATCTTTAAAATAAAGCCTGAGCGGCACGAGCGTAAAACCTTTCTCCTGAATTTTGGCGGTAAGTTTGGTTATTTCTCCTCGATGCAAGAGTAGCCGCCTGTCGCGCTTACTGTCTTTGGCGTTAAACGCGCCCGCGTTTTCGTAAACGGCGATATGCATGTTCTTTATGAACACGCTTCCGCGATAAACCGAGCAATAACTGTCCTTTAAGCTGACGTTTCCGCGGCGCACGGACTTGACTTCTCCGCCGTCAAGCGAAATTCCCGCTTCCAAAGTGTCGGTTATAAAATATTCAAACCTCGCGGCTTTGTTTTCGACAATAGTTTTCATCTTAATTATTTTACCACTTTTTTCTTTTTAACGCAACTTTTTTCGTCCACAAGAGCGAAATCTACCCGTCTTGAAGCAAAATCCGCCGATACGACGATTATTTTCACCTTATCGCCGAGCTTAAAGCTACGCTTTGACGAATACAATCTGTAAGTATCGGCGTCGAAAGTATACTTGCCGACGGGCAGTAAATCGAGCGGAACGAAGCCCTCGCAAGTGTTTTGAAGTTCCACGAACAGTCCGTTCGCGATTACGCCGCTTATTATGCCGTCGAACTTTTCGCCGATTTTATCTTCCATGAACTTCGCCTTATAAAGGTCGTCCACATTGCGTTCGCACTCCTCGGCGCGCTTTTCCCTATCCGAAGAATTATTAGCCGCAAGAGTAGAAAAGTCCTCGTATAAGTCGTTTATCGCGCTTATATCGCCGTTCAAGGCGGCTTTTAAAATGCGGTGAACGGTCAAGTCCGGATAGCGGCGGATAGGGGAAGTAAAGTGACAATAACACTTGGAAGCAAGCCCGAAATGCCCCTCGTTTTCGGTAGAATAGTACGCTTTTTGCATAGAGCGCAAAACCGTTCTGTTAACCACCGCAAAGGTAGGCTTTTCAGCGACGGACAATAAAAGGCGTGCAAAATCCGACGAAAAAATTTCGTCTTTACGCCAAGGCACCCTTATGCCGAGCGCGTTCAAAAACTTTTTGAGATTTTCGAGCTTTTCGGGCGAAGGTTTTTCGTGAACCCTAAACACGCAAGGATAATTGCCGTAAAAAAGATATTCGGCGACTTGTTCGTTGGCAAGAATCATGAATTGCTCTATAAGCTTAGTTGCGGGCGTGGCTTTGTGGAGCGAAATATTTATTTTGCCGCCGTCGAGCGTGATATCGCCCTCGCGAACGTCAAGTTCGACGTAGCCTGCCTCTTTGCGGCGTTTTTCTAAGATTAGCCTTAACTCGTTCATCTTATCGACAACGGGCGCGATATCGGCGTATTTCGTCCTTAAAACTTCGTTGCCGTCGATAATTCCGTCCACGTTATTATACGTCATTCTGTGCTTAGAGTTGATAACGCTTTCGAAAATTTGCGAACTTAAAACGTTGCCGAGTTTGTCTATTTCCGTAAACACGGAAACGGTAAGCCTGTCAACGCCCTCGTTTAACGAGCAAATGCCGTTTGAAAGTTCGAACGGCAGCATGGGGATAACGCGGTCGGGCAGATATACGCTCGTTCCGCGCTCAAACGCTTCCTTGTCTATTTCGCCTTTGAACTTGACGTATGCGGTAACGTCCGCAATATGCACGCCCAAAAGGTAATTGCCGTTCTTGCTTTCTTCAAGCGAAACCGCGTCGTCATAGTCTTTCGAGTTGTCGCCGTCAATCGTGAAAATGAGCTTATTTCTTAAATCAAGTCTGCCTATAAGTCGATTATCGCCTACTTTTTGTTCTATCGACTTAGCTTCCGCCATAACTTTTTCATCGAAAGTTCTAAATACTCCGGAAGAGTAAAGCATGCATTCTTCCTCGGTTGAAAAGTCGTTGGCTTTGCCTATTATGGCGTTTATTTTGCCCTCGGGACAACGGTTTTTAGGGAATTTTTCAATCGCGACGAACACTTTATCGCCGACTTCCGCGCCCGAATGTAAGCCGTTCGGGATATAAATATCGGCAAGGTACGCCCTATCGTCCGGGCGAACGTAAGAGTTTCCGCCCTCGTTGAAAAAAGTCCCGACAATAGAAGTAAAACCGCGTTCGACGACTTTAATTATTTCCGCGGCGTCGTTCGCGCCGTTTTTGCCCGGCAAAACGCGGCACTCCACGATATCGGTATCGAGAGCTTGCCCCATTAAATCGGGCGAAACGTAATAATCCTTGTCGCCCTCAACGACCACGAAGCCGAAGCCCCTTTCGTTACACCTGAGTTTTCCGACTACTTTTTCTTCTTCTCTTGCCGAAAGTTTCAGCCTTTCCTTATCGGTAAGGTAAAATTTACCGTCCTTACAAACGATTTTTCCGTCGTTTATAAGGTCGCTTAAAACGGTATCGAGCGTGCGTTCGGAAAGCCTTAAATCTTCCTTTTCGGCGCGATGAATGAACTTGAAAGACTTGCCGTCATAATCCCCGCGCCTGAATTTTTTTAAAATTACGAAATGATATTTTTGAGCCATAAACTTCCTTTTAAATAGTTTTCCCCTTTTGCCATTGTTTTACGCATTTATAACCGCAACAAGCAGCAAGCCTAAAAAGAGTAAAGAAAAAGCGGCAAACCTTTCGGAGAGCCGCCGTTTGAATCAAAGTAAAAATTCCAAAACGTAGAAGCCTATCATAAAGATAGCCATAAGAGCAAGACAAACGAAAGTCAATCTTTTGAGTTTGCTTTCGAGCGTTTGACCCTTATCTCTGTTATAGAAAGTGTCCTGATTGCCGCCGAGTGCGCCGATACCGTTGGAGTTACCGGGCTGGACGAGGACTACGATACAAACGAAAATCGCGCAGAGCGCGGCGCCGATGGCGCAAGTAAGGCTTAATCCGACGTATAAACCGTGGCTGATTGTTAAAAGGTTAGAAAACATAATATATTCTCCGTTGAATATGTTTTTGACTGTATGCCGTATAAAGAAAACAAAGTTCCTTTAACGCTTGCCTAGATAGTATATCACAATATAAACAATAAAACAAGCGTTTAAAGGAACTTTTTTCGTTAAATTCGCCTTTCGGCTCAAAATTTTATTTTTCCGCGCGCTTTAAAATGCCTAAAAAAGCATAAAAGCGATTAAAACGCGACCGAGATAAATTAAAATTACTCTTCGATGAGCGACTTACCGGTCATTTCCTTAGGTACGTCCTCGCCCATAACGGTCAAAAGCGTAGGCGCGATGTCCGCAAGAACGCCGCCCTCGCGGAGCTTACAATTCTTGGTGTTTTCGCCAACGATGATGAACGGAACGGGGTTTGTCGTATGCGAAGTGAGCGGACTGCCGTCGGGAAGAACCATTTGGTCGGCGTTGCCGTGGTCTGCGGTGATGAGCGCGGTGCCGCCTTTTTTGAGTATCGCGTCGACGACTTTTCCCACGCAATCTTCAACGGTCTTTACGGCTTTAACCGCCGCTTCCAAAACGCCGGTATGACCGACCATGTCACAGTTTGCGTAGTTTACGATAATAACGTCGTACTTATCGCTTGCGATTTCGCTAAGCAATTTGTCGGTAACTTCGTATGCGCTCATTTCGGGTTGCAAATCGTAGGTCGCGACCTTCGGGGACGGAATCAAATCTCTGTCCTCGTTCGGGTTAGGAGCTTCTACGCCGCCGTTGAAGAAGAAGGTAACATGCGCATATTTTTCCGTTTCGGCGATACGGAGTTGACGGTAGCCCTCGTTAGAAAGGTATTCGCCGAGCGTGTTTTTAAGGCTTTGCGGCTTGAAAGCTATTTCGACGTTCTTAAACGTAGCGTCGTAACGGGTGAAGCAAACATAGAAAGGCTTTAAGTAACCGGTTTTTCTTTCAAAGCCCGTGAATTCCTCTTCGGTGAACGCTCTCGTAAGCTCTCTCGCTCTGTCGGGGCGGAAGTTGAAGAAGATTATGGAATCGCCCGCTTCTATAAGTCCTACGGGCTTGCCGTTTTCGTAAACGTTGGTCGGCAAAACGAATTCGTCGGTTACGCCGTTTTTATAACTTTCTTCAACGGCTTCGGCAGCGTTTTCGCACTGAACGCCGTTGCCGACGGTAAGACTGTCGTAAGCTTTTTCCACTCTTTCCCAGCGGTTATCTCTGTCCATGGCGTAATATCTGCCCGATACGGAAGAAATTTTACCGATACCTACTTCGTCGAGCTTAGCTTGCAATTCGCGGATAAAGCCCGCGCCCGAAGTCGGGGATACGTCGCGCCCGTCGAGAAAAGCGTGAACGTAAAGTTCTTTTACGCCGCGCATTTTGGCAAGGTCGATAAGCCCGAAAAGGTGTTCGATATGGCTGTGAACGCCGCCGTTCGACAAAAGCCCGTAAAGGTGAAGTTTTTTGCCGTTTTTAAGTGCGGAGTCTATGGCGTCGTTAAGTTCTTTGTTCTTGAAGAAGTCGCCGTCTTTTATCTCTTTTGTGATACGGGTAAGTTCCTGATAAACTACGCGCCCCGCGCCGATGTTGAGGTGACCGACTTCGCTGTTGCCCATCTGTCCGTCGGGAAGTCCGACAGAAAGCCCGCTCGCGCCTAAAAGCGTGGAGGGATATTCTTTATAAAGTTTGGAAATAACGCCTTCGTTGGCAATCCTTATAGCGTTGCCCTCGGCTTCCTTTCTATAACCGTAACCGTCCATGATTATAAGGGCTACCGGTCTCGTTTTCATTTTTTTCATAATATATTTACCTCTTTTTGTATTCTTTAATTTCAATCGCGCAACGCGCGAATATCCGCAATTTTCAACTTTCAACTTTCAATTTTCAACTTTTTCGATTGCCTCTCCGGCAATCGAAAAATTCCGCCCGCACCTTGATGCAGGCAGCAAGCGGAATTAAATTCAATAATTGACTACTTGGGAGAAATCAACGGCTTTAAGCGACGCGCCGCCTATAAGACCGCCGTCTATCTCTTCCATTGCCATAAGCTCCTTGGCGTTGGACGGTTTCATGCTTCCGCCGTACTGAATGCGAACAAGTTCGGCTTTTTCTTTTCCGAAAAGGGAAGCTACTACGCTTCTTATGTAGCCGATGGTTTCGTTAGCCTGTTCGCTCGTAGCGGTTTTGCCCGTGCCGATAGCCCAGATAGGTTCGTAGGCGATAACTACTTTCGCGATATCTTCAACGCCCTTAAATCCTTCGGTTACCTGCTTTTTCAAAAGCTCCTCGGTTTTGCCCGTTTCGCGTTCTTCGAGGCTCTCGCCTACGCAAACGATAGGAGTAAGACCGGCTTCGAGAGCGCGGAGCGTTCTCTTGTTAACCGTTTCGTCCGTTTCGCCGAAGTACTGTCTTCTTTCGCTGTGTCCGATAATGACGTATTCAACGCCGAGTTCTTTGAGCATGTCCGAGGAAATTTCGCCCGTGTACGCGCCGCTCGCCGCAAAGTGAACGTTCTGCGCGCCAAGGTGAATGTTGGTGCCTTTTACGGCTTCGCCTACCGCGTAAAGGTCGGTAGCAGGAACGCATACGACAACGTCGCACTTAGCGTCTTTTACGAGAGGAATGAGTTCCTCTACGAGCTTTTTACCCTCGGACGGGGTTTTATTCATCTTCCAGTTTCCTGCGATAATAGGTTTTCTCATAGTATTGCAATCTCCGTTATATTTTATCCGCGGGCGGCTTCTTTTTTTGAAAAGCCGCCGCGAATTAGTAATCTATACAGTGTAATCAGTCCTTATCGTTAAGGCATTCGATACCGGGGAGCTTCTTTCCTTCGAAGAGTTCGAGGGAAGCGCCGCCGCCCGTGGAAATATGGGTCATCTTATCGGCATAACCGAGCTGAGCTACGGCAGCCGCAGAATCGCCGCCGCCGATAATCGTGGTTGCGCCCTTGACTTCCGCCATAGCCTTAGCAACGGCTTTGGTGCCTTCGGCTAATATGGGGTTTTCGAATACGCCCATAGGTCCGTTCCAGATAATCGTCTTAGCGGACTTAATCGCATCGGCGTAAAGTTCTCTCGTCTTCGGACCGATATCGCAGCTTTCTCTGTCCGCGGGAATATGGTCGATATCGCAAACGAGCGTTTCGACGGGCGCGTCGATGGGGTCGGGGAAGGAAGCAACGGTTACGCAATCGATGGGGAAGAGCATCTTTTTCCCGAGCTTTTCGGCTTTCGCCATCATCTCTTTGCAGTAATCTATCTTCGTGTCGTCAACGAGCGATTTGCCTACTTCTTTGCCCATAGCTTTTATAAAGGTATAAGCCATGCCGCCGCCGATGATAAGCGTGTCGCACTTTTCGAGCAAGTTGGAAATAACGTTGAGCTTATCCGCAACCTTCGCGCCGCCGAGAATTGCTACGAACGGACGAACGGGGTGTTCGAGCGCGTCAGCCATAACGGAAAGTTCTTTTTCGATTAAGAAGCCGCAAACGGCGGTCTTTACGAAGCCGTATTCGACGATAGCCGCAGTGGAAGCGTGCGAACGGTGAGCCGTTCCGAACGCGTCGTTAACGTAAATGTCGGCAAAGGCGGCAAGCTTTTTGCAGAATTCTTTGTCTCTCGCTTCTTCGCCCGCGTTGAAACGAGTGTTTTCGAGGAGAACGATTTCGCCCGGCTTGACAGCCGCAACCTTAGCGCAAGCGTCCGCGCCTACGGTGTCGGTAGCGAACGTTACTTTTACGCCCGGGAGAAGTTCCGCAAGGCGGTCCGCAACGGGTTTAAGCGTGAATTTTTTGATATCCTTTTTAGCCTTTTCCAAAAGTTCTTCGGTAGCCGCGGCTCTTTCTTCTTCGGGTAAAGCTTCGATTTTTGCCTTTTCCTTTTTATTGAGTTTTATCTTCTCGTCAAGCACGTTGTGCGGTTTGCCGAGGTGCGAGCAAAGAATAACCTTTGCGCCATGTTCGAGCAAATATTTGATAGTGGGGAGCGCGCCGTTGATACGGTTTTCGTCGGTAATAACGCCGTCTTTCATAGGCACGTTGAAGTCAACGCGCACGAGGCATCTTTTTCCCGCGACGTCTACGTCGCGAATGGATTTCTTGTTCATAAGTTTACTCCTTATATTTTTTTCGACTATATAATACATTCGCGTGCGAAAAAAGTCAATCGTTTACCACAAAAACATTGAATTTTTTACTTTTTATTTTGCAATTCTTACTTTTTTACCCGAATTTCCGGTTAAATTTTTATACTTTTTGTCCAAATCGGCGCGAACGATAAACGCGCACAGTTTAGTCAAAGGCTTTAATACGGGAAGCGCGAAAGCCGCCGCGGCGACGTTAAAAAGCGTATGGAACGCCGCTACGCTTCGCCCCGTGGCGGGGGTTAAAGCAAGCCGAGAATGAAACAACGTAAGGAAAACAAGATATAAAACTCCGCCGTAAAGGTTGAAAACGAAATTGAAAAGCGCGGTCTTTCTCGCGTTTTCGCCTTTCCTTAAAGAAAGAAGATACACGGCTACGCATGAGCCGATATTCGCGCCGACTATTAAGTAAGTAGCCGACAAAAAATTAACCTTTCCGCTTGCCGCAAATATGACGAGAACGGCGGAAAGAGCCGAGGACGACGATGTGAACGCGGCGATAAAAAAGCCGTTTAACAGCAGTATAGGCGGACTTTTTATGGTGAGCAGGGTTTTAACGAGCGTTAATTCCGTGAGCAAAGGAGATGAAAGAGAAACTAAAAAAACTCCGCTTAAAACGAGCGACAAACCGAAAACGGTTTTAGAAACAATAGCTTTGAATTCGTCCTTTCCGTCAAAGAAAACGTAAGCGAAAAAAGAAACGGCGAGGAGCAAAACCGGCGCGATTTTTCCGCCGGTAAAGCCCGCGAGGCTCGCTAACTGCGCCGTTACGGTAGTGCCGACATTAGAGCCTATTTCCATTGCGGCGGCGTTCATAAAAGTGAGCGCGCCCGAATCGGCAAGGGAAACGGCGGCGATATTAACCGCCGCGCCGCTTTGAGCAATCGCCGAAGCAAAAGCCCCGAAAGCGCACGAAAAAAAGCGGTTGGAAGCGGCTTTCTTTAAAAGTTTTTCCGTCCTTTTTCCGCTCAAAGTCTGCACGCCGTCGGCGACGAATTTAAGCCCGGCGAGAAAGATTATAATGCCCGTTACAAACAACAAAACGCCGTTCATTTGATAACCGTTTCGCGTTATTATACGGCGGAATTTGCCCGTTTATACGCCTTTCGGCGTTACTTTTCGTTGTTTTTTGCTGCTTTTGCGCTAAAAACAAAGTCATTCGAGAGTGATCGGCGAACGGACTCTGTTGCCGTGCGATTTTATAATAAGGTCGAAGTCGTCGCCGTCGCCGCTTATTTCCACGATTACGGGCTTAGTAAGGCAAAAATATTCCTTCAAAAGCCGCTCCGCGTCAAGCCGTATCAAGTCCTTAGACTTGCCTACGAAGCCGTAACGGTCGGCTTCGATCATTCTTTCGGCGCGTTTCTCGTCACGCATAAATTTCTCCTTTCTATATACTAAAGTTAGCGACAAGTTGCGGCTTAAAGGCGCCTTGCCGCGGCTATTTTAAATCTGCCGAAAATCCCGCGATACGGTGAAACGGGGTCGTAGATTTTACCGTTGCCCGCGCCCGTAAGGTTTTTGGCTAAGTACGAATACGCCTTGTTCGAAAAGTAAAGCTTACTTAGCCTTTTTGCGTCGCCGAGCAAAATTCCGTCGTCGTCCGGCAAAACGCCCGCGATATCGAGCTTTAATATCTTTTTTATATCACTTACGCCGAGCGTTAAGGAAGCGGCTATAAGGTCGCCCCGCGCGCGGTTTACGACGGCTTTTATTTGTTCGAGTCCGTAGCTTTTTATGAGCGATACGGCTTTGTCCGCGTCACGCAAGGAAGCAAGCGACGGATTGACGACGACCAAGGCTTCGTCCGCCGAAGCGACCGCGCGTTCGAACCCCGCGCCGATACCCGCGGGACAATCTATAAGCACGAAGTCGAACGAGTTTTTAAGCCCGTCTATCAAAAGTTTTACGTTCTGCGCCGAAACCCTTATATCGGAATTTTTGGACGACGGCATAACGAAAAGGTTTTTGCCGGCTTCCACGAGAGCTTGTTTCGCGCGGCACTTTCCGCTTATAACGTCCTCAACGCCGTAGCTCGTTTTGTCCTCTACGCCGAGCAGAATATCGAGATTGTTAAGCCCGAAATCGAGGTCTAAAAGCACCGTTTTTTTGCCCATAAGCGAAAGTTTATACCCGAGGCACGCCGTTACCGTCGTTTTACCCGCGCCGCCTTTTCCGGAAGTTATAACGATTTTTCTTGCCATTCTGTTTCTCCTTTTGTCACGATTATACCTTAAACTCATACGGAGCGAAGTTGTTTTTTTGTCGCCTACGCTCTTTTTTTGCCGAAAACTGATTTTCCCGCCCGCCGTAGCAAAGCGTTTTCAAAAAATAATTTTTGCGGCGTTTTTGTGACGATTTTTATAAAAAGTCCGCCTATAAGTCGATTAAGCGGCAAAAAAGCCCGACGAATAAACCCGTCGGGCTTTGAAATTTTAGTACAAAATTATTTAGTCTTTCCGCAAACGGAACACTTGAAACATTCATTTTCGGGTACGAAAGCAACCTTTACAAGGCGTAAAAATTTCTTATTGTTTGTTTCATATTCGGTTTGTAAAAGAGCAACGGACTTTACGGAAGAGTACTTCCCGATATAACGCCATTTATCGTTATCCGCAGCAGAAATATCAACAAGTTTACGTTCTTCCGTTCCGTCTTTAAACTCTATCACTACGGTGTACTTTGCGACGTTATTTTGTGAATTAAATACATCATAAATATATACATTCACTGCTTCGTTTTCAATTGTATTATTGAATCTCATACCGGAATTCCTGACATTCGTGACATACAGCACACCGCCCGAATCAGACCATCTCGGAGCATTATTGTCAGAGTCGTAACCGATGATTTCAACGTTATCGCCTAATGTTCCGTTTGATTTTGCGGAAGCTGCTTCTACCGAAAAATCACTTTTCGGCGTTCCCGTAACATCAGCATAATCGTGAGCGAAACCTCTTACTTTGTAAGTATCTCCGCAAACAGAGCAAGTGTATTCCGTTATATCGGAATTATACAAGTCGTGCGTTCTCGTTTTGGTTCCCTCGTCGGTCGGGATATGTTTATGAACGTCGCCGCTCGTGACTGTGAACCCGTCGATTATCGGGGAAGACAGAGTTTTTTTGTCATTATTGTTAAAGTACGTATGTTCGATAAATTCTAAAACTATCGTATTTTCACCTGCGTAAAAATCGAAATCACCGAGAAGAACGTCATCGTAACAACAGAAAGTTGCTTTATCGCCGCTCGCCGAAGAAGCCTT
>ERZ808242.1451-NODE-1451-length-13021-cov-3.899584_pt1 | contig 13021 bp, 12 predicted proteins | sample MGYA00521244_ERZ808242 | MGnify/ENA primary metagenome ERZ808242 (study PRJEB31516, sample SAMN03275573) | gut metagenome | biome: mammalia-associated habitat; material: feces | host: Papio cynocephalus | place: Kenya | collected 2012-07-27 ... | reverse complement strand
CACCCGCCGGCTCTGGTGGCTGGGCGGACTGACCTGCGTCCTGGTGGGGCTGAGCTTTGTTCTTTGCGGGAAGCTGGGTTTTGCGACCGTCGGGTGTTTTGCGGGCTATGGCCTGGCTCTGCGCCGGGGCTATCGGAGCCTGGAGGGGATGAACGGAGATATCGCGGGCTACGCCCTGACCCTGGGAGAGCTGTGTGCCGCGGCGGTGTATGCGCTGATTTAGGAGGAAAATATGGTTTTGATCATCGGCGGTGCCTATCAGGGCAAGCGGGATTACGCGAAAAAAGCCTTTCATCTGGCGGAAGACGACATTTTTACCTGCGAGGGAACCAAAATCGACTTTTCTCACAGGTGTATCGACCGGCTGGAGAAATTTGTGCTGGCCTGCGTCCGGGAAGGAATTGACCCGGAGGGCTATCTGCGGGACAATCAGACCCTCTGGCAGGACAGCGTTTTTATCTGTCGGGACATTTTCTGCGGGGTGGTGCCCATGGATCCGCTTGTCCGGAAGGGACGGCACACCACAGGCCTGGTCTGTCAATACTTAGCAGGGCAGGCGGCTCAGGTCAGCCGGATCTTCTGCGGACTGGAGCAGCGGTTAAAATGAGCATTTACCTGATCCGCCATGGGAAGACACTGGCAAACGAAGCCCATCTTTATTGCGGCAGTACCGACCTGCCCCTGTCCCCGGCGGGCGTTGGGGAGCTGGAAGCCCTTCACTATGACATTCACCCCGCCCGGTTCGTCACCAGCGGAATGCGCCGGACGGACGAGACTCTGAAGGCTCTCTTCGGGGATGTGTCCTTTTCTGTGGATGCCCGGTTCCGGGAGGTGGACTTCGGGGGCTTTGAGATGAAAAGCTACGACCAGCTCAAGGACGATCCGGCCTTCCAGGCCTGGATATTCGGAGACAACGAGGTCAATATCCCGCCCCATGGAGAAAGCGGCGCGCAGATGACCCGGCGGGCTCTGACAGCCTTCCGGGAATTACCCGACGGTACGGCCCTCATCTGCCATGGCGGGGTGATTGCGGCCATCATGGCGGCGCGATTCCCGGAAGCGGGGAAGCACCGCTATCAGTGGCAGCCCGCCAACGGCCACGGCTACGAAATCGACGGGGATACCTACCGGGAAATTCCATAAAAATACGCGGTGCAGTTTTTGCACCGCGTATTTTGCGTCAATCCGATAACTTCACCACAAAGGTATCCCCGATTTTACGCATGGAACCGTAGTAGGGGTATACGGGCATTTCGGTGAATTCTGCCGATGCGGCAATTTTCCGCTCCTCTTCCTGAGAGGCAAAGGGAAGGGCAAAGCCCACGTACTGCTCCAGGAATCGGGCTTTGGAGTAGCTGTCCGGCTTGAAGCCGGTGACGCCGGTGAGGGTGTCGGTGAAGGGCATGTGCTCTTCGTAGAAAGCCGGATCCTGCCAGGAGCCGATGACGGCCAGCTTGCTTCCCTGGGTAAATTCCGGGGAGGCCTTGACGTCCGCAATCAGGGAGGTGTAGAAGGCGTAGGCGTTTTCGTAGCGCAGATGCAGGGTCAGATAGGATTCATTGGCTATGTAAATATTGACGGTCACGATCAGAGCGCACAGCACCGGCAGCGCGTTCAGCACCGCCTGACGAAGCCGGGAGATCGGCGGGCAGGAGTCTGCCAGCATCAGCATCAGCAGATACACATCCACCACGCCGTAGAGCACAATGGTGTGGATGGAGGCCGGGGCGATAAAGAGGAAAATGCAGCACACCGCAAGGGGAAACAGCACCAGTGCCGCAATCAGCAGCACCAGATTCAGCGTGTTACGTTTCTTCGCCCGTACCCGGACGATCAGCAGAATTCCCGCGCAGAGCCACAGAAGCCCGTGAAGAACCCTGGAAAATTTTGTCGGAACCAGGCAGTAGGTGCCGTCTGTGAACAGGGATAAGAAAGCGCGGTAGGCAAGCAGGGTGTTGGCAGGCAGAGCCAGGGGAGAGAAGGCCATGCCGTCTGTGGCGTAATTTGCCATTTCCTGGTGGGTCAGTGCCAGAGCCAGCCAGGCGATTCCGTAGTACAGCCCCAGGGAAAGAGCCAGAAAGAGAATGTAGCCCAGACCGTCCCGAAGGACGGCCTTTCCATCCTCGCCCTCCAGAAGCCGGCGGATGACAACGATTACCAGAAGTCCGGCGCACAGCCCGATGAAGGCCTGATAAATGCCCAGAGCGAAGACCAGACCGCCCAGAGCCGCCAGGTGAAACCACGTTCCCCGGCGGGTTACGAACCAGGCCGCCAGAGCCGTCAGCAGGAAGGCCAGACCGTGGCTGGTGCTCATGAACATATAGCCGAAGGTGCCCGTGAGAGACGGAAAGGCGACGACCAGTCCCGCCGCCAGCACCTGAACCCAGCGGCTTTTCAGGGGCAGGGTGTGAACCAGGACGCACACGGCCACCGCCAGCAGGCAAATGGTGACAATGCCATAGATCCAGGGCATGGACACATTGGGAAACAGGTTATCCATGAAGCACAGCCCCCAGCGGCCCAGCACCACACTGCCGCCCTTGGAGAACAGGGCGTTGGCCTCGTCGTGGTTCACAAGCTTGTTGGCGAAGGCAAAGCCGTGGGCAAGAAAGCCGAAAATCAGCGCGGCGCACAGAGGCACCCGGTTTTCCCTGGCTTTTCTGCCCAGCCAGAGCAGTACCCGCTGAAACAGCAGAGGACTATTTTCCGTCATAAGTGGACACATCCTTTCATTTTCATCATTATAGCCGGATTTCCGGACAGCGTCAATAGACAGAAAACCTTGGGAAACTCTGAAAAAGTCGCCTTCGGCCGAGCAGTGCTCTATCCGTGCGGGTTCAAAAGCGGCATACCCCTTGCGGTACATACAGAATTCCACCGTTTTCCGAACCTTGCCTGAAAACAGAATCTCTCGCTGCCAGCTTTTGCCGCCGGATATCAGGGAGCCAATCCAGACCTCACAGTTCTCCGCCAGGGCGCAGGCCAGCGCGGCGTTCACCCGATCCAGTCCCCCGGGTAGGGAAATATCATTCGCGAGGAAGCGGATTTTCCGCACGCGCACCATCTCCCTTTCCCGGCGGAACAGCCTGCCAGAGCCACCCGGACGCATGAAAGCAAGAGGAATGTAAAATGATGAATAAGATGTAAAATAATGATTGAAAAAGAAACAAAAGCGTTGTATACTGACATTTGTGATTCTTAAGAAACCTGTTTCAACGAGCGTTTGAATGGGCATTTCATGTATGCGGTTTATGGTGACGGAAAAATAAGCAGGCGTACAGATGGGGAGCACTCCGATCCCGGGAACTGCTAACTAAAAAATACGTTATGGGAGGAATGGGCGAATGGAAATTTCCTTTCAGCAATTGAAGAAGCTGTCCAAAAAGGACGCTTCGCAGCTTCCTCAATACAGACTGGCGGTTTTGGGAGACTGCGCCACCCAGCATTTGGCCGCAGCTATTCGGGGCTACGGCGTGTATGTCGGCCTGGGACTGTCCGTCGCGGATGCCGACTACAATCAGATTGACGCGCAGGTCATGGATCCGGGCTCGGAGCTTTACGCCTTTGAGCCGAACGCTGTGCTGATTCAGATGTGTACGGAAAAACGCTATGAAGCCTTCTGTGCCGCGCCTTTGGCGCAGCGAGCTGCCTTTGCGGAGGATACCTATGCCCGGATCCGCCGGATCTGGGAGCGGATAAATGCGAACACCAAGAGCAGGATCCTCCAGTGTAATTTTCCGCTGATGGATGACGGCAGCTTTGGACAGTATGGGAATAAGACGCTGGAATCCTTCCTGTTTCAGCAGCGGAAACTGAACTTTCTTTTGATGCAGGGCTGTCAGGACGTTAAAAATGTGTACCTTGTGGATCTGGATGCCTTGCAGTCCCTCCGTGGCCGGGAGAAGTTTTCCGATGCCAGACTTTATTATATAGCAAAAATGCCCATTTCCGTGGAGATGTTACCCAGTGCTGCCAAACAGGTGATAGACATTGTACAGGCACTTCGGGGCGCGGTGAAAAAGTGTGTCGTCGTTGACTTGGACAATACCCTTTGGGGCGGCGTTATCGGGGATGATGGCCTGAGCGGCATCCAAATCGGAGAATTGGGCACCGGACATGCCTTCGCGGATTTTCAGGCATGGCTGAAGGAACTGAAAAATCGGGGGATCCTTCTGGCGGTGTGCAGCAAGAACAATGAGCAGACGGCGAAGGAACCCTTTGAAAAGCATCCGGAGATGGTATTGCGCCTGGAGGACTTCTCCATATTCGTTGCCAATTGGGAGGATAAGGCCGGCAATATCCGCACAATTCAGAAGACGCTGAACATCGGTATGGATTCGATGGTATTTCTGGATGACAATCCCTTTGAACGGAATCTGGTGCGCGGTATGATTCCTGAGATCACGGTGCCGGAGCTGCCGGAGGATCCGGCAATGTATCTGTCCTACCTGCGGAGCCTGAACCTGTTTGAAACAGCTTCTTACTCTGCCGAGGATGCCAACCGCACCCGACAGTATCGGGAGCAGGCGGAGAGGACGGTCTTCGCTTCCGCGTTCGAGTCCTACGATGCCTATTTGGAGGGACTGGATATGAAGGCTGTGGCTGCGCCCTTTGATGATTTCCATTATCCCCGCATTGCCCAGCTGACCCAGCGATCCAACCAGTTCAATCTCCGGACTGTGCGATATACGGAGTCAGAAATTCAGTCTCTTGCCGGGGATGACAGTCATATCTGCCTGTATTTCACGTTGAAGGACAAGTTCGGTGATCACGGTCTGATCAGCGTGGTCATTGCGGACAAGGGCACGGAGGGCGACCTCTTTATCAGCGAGTGGCTTATGAGCTGCAGAGTGCTGAAGCGGGGCATGGAGGAATTTGTGATTGACAAAATTCTGAAAATTGCCGCGTCCCAGGGCTTCCGAAAAGTCATTGGTGAGTATATTCCCACCCCTAAAAACGCCATGGTGCGGGATCTGTACGAAAAAATGGGTTTTGTCCGGGTAGGCGAAAATCGCTTTGAAGCGGATGTTGCCCATTTTCAGTATCACAAAACGTTTATCACGGAGGAGCAGAACGATGACAAGACAGGAAATTTTTGAAAAGCTGAATGAAGTTTTTGCGGATGTGTTTGATGAAGATGTGGTAGTTACTGACGGAACGACTGCGGATGATATTGCCGATTGGGATTCACTGACACACATCACGCTGATCTCTGAGGTGGAGGATACATTCGGCATGAAATTCTCTATGAAGGATGTGCTCGGCATGAAAAATGTGGGCGAAATGGCAGATATCATTCAGAAAAATATCTGATTATTCCCGGGCGGCCGATGCGTTCGCGGTCGGGCTGCTCAGCGGATATACAAGAAAGTAGGGATTCCCTTTGGTTTTTTCGTCCGCTGCCTTTTTGTTTGCTTTTCTTCCTTTGACCCTGGCCGGCTACTATCTTCTGCCCAGACGATGCCGGAACGTCTTCCTGATGTGTGCGTCATTGCTGTTTTATGCCTGGGGGGAGCCGAAGTTTGTCCTGATTATGATTTTATCCATCGGGATGAATTATGTATTCGGCCTTTTGGTGGTTCGCAGGGAGACACCGGGCTGGCAGAAGCGAATTCTCACGCTTATGGTCATTGCGAATCTTTCGGTGCTGTTTGTTTTCAAATATCTGAACTTTACCATTGAGAATCTGAATCGCTTGTGCCACGGAGCCATTCCGCAGACCCATATCACGCTTCCCATTGGCATCTCCTTTTTTACCTTTCAGGCCATGTCCTATGTGTTTGATGTGGCGTTGGGACGGGGAAGGGTGCAAAAGAATCCGTTGAATGTGGCGTTGTATATTGCTTTGTTTCCGCAGCTGATTGCCGGGCCGATTGTCCGTTACGAAACAGTGGCGGAGGAGATTGATACGCGGACGGAAAGCCTGACGGAGTTTGTCAAAGGTATCCGCAGATTTACGGTGGGTCTGGCGAAAAAGATGATTCTATCCAACAGCATTGCCTTACTGGCTGACCAGGCTTTCAGCTATGGAGACATTTCCGGCCTTTCCGCGGCCATGGCCTGGCTGGGGGCATTGGCTTATGCCTTCCAGATTTATTTTGATTTTGGCGGATACTCTGATATGGCCATTGGTCTGGGTCTGATGTTCGGTTTCCATTTTGACGAAAATTTCAATTATCCCTATATTTCCAGAACGGTGTCAGAATTCTGGCAGCGGTGGCATATTTCTCTGAGTTCCTGGTTCCGGGATTATCTGTTTTATCCGGTTTCCCGAAAAGCGGCGCCTCTGGGAAAGAAAGTAAAGCAGCGCTGGGGAAAGACAGCCGGCCGCCTGACACCTTCGGTGATTGCGCTGGCTGTGGTGTGGCTCAGCACCGGCATCTGGCACGGTGCCAGCTGGAACTACATATTCTGGGGCATTTACTATGGCGCTCTTTTGATCGGCGCGCTGGTTTTCCAGCCAACCTCGAAAAAATGGGTGAAGCGGCTGAATATCCGCGTCAATTCTCCCTGGTTTATTGGCTTTCAGATCCTGCGCACCATGGTGCTGGTACTGCTGGGCTATGTGTTGTTCCGCTCCGGCTCACTGCGTTACGCACTGGGCTATTTCAGAGCAATGTTCGGCCTGGCTGGGAACGCGGCCGTGGACGCCGCCGCATGGGACGCACTCAAAAACCATGCTTCCGTCCTTTTGCTGTGTGCGCTCGGCTCGACTCCGTTTATTGGGTATTTGCAGCGAAAGCTGGGACGGCTGGGTTCCTCGGAGTTGGTCAAAAACGCTGCTTGTCTGCTGCTTCTGATCCTCTCGGCTGCTTACATTGTCAGCTCCAGCTATAATCCGTTTATCTATTTCGCGTTTTGAGACGCTAGATGGAGGTTGATTCATGAAGAGATTTCTTGTGTGGTTTCTTCTGGCGGCAGCACTGGCCGGACTATGCGGCTGCACTGCCCAGGTGAGTCTGCCGGAAACGGCAGAAACTGAGACTGCGGCGGCGGTGAACACAGCTCCGGAAGCCCAGCCAACTACCCAGGTAACGGAACCGTCCGCCTCGGAGAGTTCTCTGTTTTTGAAGGTTTCCGCAATCACTTTTTCCGTGGTCGGTGAAAGTGAGGACGTCTATCTGGGGCTGGTGCCCCGGGAGCTTGTGACCTGGGAAAGTGACGACCCTTCCGTGGTTTCGGTGGAAAACGGCGTGCTGACGGCGAACAGTGTTGGCACTGCGACGATCCGGGCAACTTACCGTGACCAGGTAGCCGAATGCACTGCCGGGTGCCTGGCGGAAACCCAGGAGGAGCTGGACGGCCTGGGCTTTGATATCCTTTCTCAGCCGAAGCGGATAATCCCAGAGGTGGATCTGGACGAACCCTGTACCTATTTTGACAATGCTGCTTTGGTAGGAGATTCCATTGCCTATATGATGATGCAGTGTGAAAGCCAGGGGGATTATCTTGGGAACCTGCTGTTTATGACCAGAGGCGGTACCAGCCTGAACGGCTTTGTTCAGCACGCCAAGAATATCTGCTACCGGGGCGTTGAGCGAAATCTGGAGGATGCCATTGCTATGTCAGCGGTGGATCGGATGTATATTTTGATCGGCTCCAATGATATTGCCTCCAGTCCTCAGCGGATCCGCTTCTTTGAAAACTGGGACATCATGCTGGAGCGTATTCGGGAAAAAAGCCCGGATGTGGAGATTGTGATGATTTCCAATATTCCCCGATATGCCGACCCAGCCAAGCAGGGCAGCACGTTCCGGAACTACAACAGCAATGTCGCCGAATTCAACCAGAAGCTGCGGCAATACGCCGCAGACAACGGCTGCATGTATTTGGATTTGTGCAGCTACATAGAGGATCATTGCGGCCGCATGGCGAAGACCTATAAGCTGGACGGCTACCATCTGAATCAGTCAGGATACTTTGTCTGGATGAAGGTTCTGCGCTACTATGCCCAATATGAACTTGAAGGAGGAACCCTTGCATGAAAAAGACCATTACGCTGCTTCTGACCCTTTCGCTGCTGCTGTCTCTGGCAGCCTGCGGCGGAAAGGAAAAAGCCCCTTCGGTGGATGTGAATGCGCTGTATGACAGCTACAGTGAACTGCTGCCGGAGATGTTCTACCCGGATGATGTCACCTTGCTGAATTTTCTCGGCATCGATGTGGAGGATTGCGCCCAGTATAAGATTGCTATCTGCGCCGAGGGTATGCGGGCGGACGAGGTTTGGCTGATAGAGGCCAAGGATGAGACCGCGCTGGAAACATTGACTCAGCTGGCTCAGATCCGCATTGCGTCCAAGCTGGACGAGACGGTTTCCTATGCGCCTGACCAGTACCTTATCGTGCAGAAGGCGCAGGTGCTGACCAACGGTCTATACCTGGCTCTGCTGATTTCTCCGGATGTGGATACTTTGAAGGCGGGCTTTGAAGCCTGCTTCCAGTAAACCATTCTATGGATAGTATGAAAAAGCACAACGTGGCGGCGCTGATCCTGTTCTTCGGATTTCTATTTTCCATTGCGGCGGGGTACTTTTTGCCAAGACCCGCATTTTCCGAAATGGAAAAGCGATACCTGGCGGAAGCGCCCGATTTCAGCTGGGAAGCGGTATCCTCCGGAGAGTGGAGCAGCCAGGTGGAGGAATACCTGACCGATCATGTTCTGGGAAGAAATCTGCTTGTGGGTATCAATGCTTATCTGGAATTGCTGGCGGGACGCCAGCGGCTCAAGGACGTCTGGTTGGTGGACGGCAAGCTCGTGGAGGCACCGGTTTCTTTGGATGAACAGGCCATAGCCCGAAATATGAGAGCCATCAACGGCTTTGCCGAGGGGCTTCAGCAGAAGGTGCATGTGATGATCATTCCTTCCGCGGGCTGGGCTGCCGGCGTAGAGGGCTATGCGGATCAGGATGCGCTGAATGCGATTTACGCCGAGGCGGGGTCGGATGTGAGCATGGTTCCGGTGGAGGTGCTTTTTTCGGGAAAGCCGGAGCTTTATTACAACACCGATCACCATTGGACAAGCCGGGGAGCCTACCAGGGCTACGCAGCCTTCCTGACGGCAGTTGATAGAAAATGCAGACCGCCGGAGGACTTTCAGATTACTGCAGTTCAGGGCTTTCGGGGTTCGACCTATTCCCGCAGTGCCCTGTGGCTGACTCCCGCTGAATCGATTGCGCTGTGGCAGGGCAGTGACAAGCTTACCGTCACAAACGGGGAGGCAAAAGAAGTTCATCCTGGAATCTTCTATCGGGAGCGACTGGAGGAAGCGGATAAGTATACTGTATTTCTGGACGGAAATCACTCCATCGTCCGCATTCGGAATCCGGAGAAGCAGGGTAAGCTGCTGGTGATCCGGGACTCTTATTCCAATTGCCTGGGAGGCTTTCTTGCGGAAAGCTATGGAGAAGTGGTGCTGGTCGACCTGCGCTATTACCGGCAGGCGGTATCGGAGCTTGCGCGGAGGGAAGGCTTTGACAATATCCTTGTGTGCTATAGCTGCGCCAATTTTCTGACGGATACCAACCTGATGCTGCTGCGATAAGCGGAAAACGCAAGAAAAAAGCGTGACCAATTCGGTCACGCTTTTTATGCAAAGAAGGCTCACATATCGTATACGCCCATGATGACGATGCCTGCGAAGGTGATGAAAATGCAGGCATAGTGCTTCCAGCTGAGCTTTTCCTTCAGGAACAGCCGGCTCCACAGGACGCTGACCATGCAGTAGGAGGCGATGATGGGAGCCGCCAGGGCGGACTCGCCGCTGGCCAGAGCGTAGATGTAAAAGAGCTGACCCACGGTCTCACAGATGGCACCCAGGTATTTGGGGGCTTCCATTTCCGGCACCAAGGGCTGCTTCTTGATGAGGCAGGTGTAGACGAACATGACGGCACCGGCGGCCAGGAAGGTCAGCTCATAGGCCACGTTGGCGGATTCCTCGTTCAGGGTCTCCAGCACCAGGTCGTCAGCGAAGGTGCCAGCAGCGTCCAGCACGCAGTAGGCAATGGGCAGCGCCAGAGCCAGCCAGCTTTTGGCGTACTTGTAGTTGGAGGCCTCCTGACGGGCAGCCCGGAGGTCTTCGTCCTCGTTGGCTTCCACGAAGCCCAGGCCAATGACACCGGCGCAGCACAGCACGATGGCCAGATACTGGACGGGAGCCATCTTTTCCGCCGTGCCGCTGACAATGGCAATGATGGCCACCAGCGCACCGCTGGCGTTGCAGATGGGAGAGGAAATGGACAGCTCAATGTAGCGAAGACCCACATAGCCCAGGGTCATGGAGCTGATGTACAGCAGGGAAATGGGCAGGTAAGTCCAGATGACCGCCCAGGAGATTTCCACGCCGCACAGGAAAATCTTGTACAGGGCGTGCAGACCCATGACCACGCCAACGGCCATGACCATCTTGTTCTGACTGTAGGGATCTTTCGCATCCCGACAGCCAATTTTGGAGAAGAAGTCCGAACCGGACCAGCATAACAGCGCGATGATAGAAAACCAGAACCAACTCATTCAAAATTACCTCTCTTTTTGCGTTACAGATTTACAAGACCCGCATCCACCATTTTTTGCAGGCTCATGAGAATGCCCAGCTTGGCGTGGTTCCAGGTCAGTCCTCCCTGGAAGTACACGGCGTAGGGCGGGCGGATGGGGCCGTCGGCGGACAGCTCAATGGAGCTGCCCTGGACGAAGGCACCGGCGGCCATAATGACCTTGTCGTTGTAGCCGGGCATGTCGCTGGGATAGGGGGTGGCGAAGGAATCCACCGGGGCGGCGGCCTGAATGCCCTTGCAGAAGGCAACCATGCCTGCCTCACTGCCCAGCTCCACCGCCTGGATGATGTCGTGACGGCTTTCCGCGGCGTTGGGTACGCACCGGAAGCCCAGAGGCTCATAGAGATTGGCGGCGAAGATTGCGCCCTTCTGCGCACCGGCCGTGACGGTAGGAGCCAGGAAGAAGCCCTGGAAGAGGCTTGTCATCAGGCCAAGATTTGCGCCTACCTCCTTGCCAAGGCCGGGAGCGGACAGCCGGTAGGCACACCGATCCACACACTCCTGGGTGCCGCAGATATAGCCGCCGATGGGAGCCAGACCGCCGCCGGGGTTCTTGATGAGGGAGCCTACGGTCATATCCGCCCCCACGTCCGAGGGCTCGACAGGTTCCACGAATTCGCCGTAGCAGTTGTCCACCATCACGGTAACGCCGGGCTTCACGTTCTTACAAAAAGCAATCAGCTCCCCGATCTGGGACACGGAGAAGGTGGGTCGGGTGGCATAGCCCTTGGAACGCTGGATGGTGATAAGCTTGGTCTTTTCATGGATGGCCTTGCGGATGCCCTCATAGTCGAAGGTGCCGTCGGCCTTCAGGTCGACCTGCCGGTAGGTAACGCCGTATTCCGCCAGGGAGCAGGGGCTTTTCCGGATGCCGATGACCTCCTGCAGGGTGTCGTAGGGCAGACCCACCGGGGACAGTAGCTCGTCGCCGGGGAGCAGATTGGCACTGAGAGCGACGGTCAGGGCGTGGGTGCCGCAGGTGATCTGTGGCCGCACCAGAGCCGCTTCCGTGTGGAACACGTCGGCATAGACCTTTTCCAGCGTGTCCCGGCCAAAGTCGTCGTAGCCATAGCCGGTGGTGGCGGTGAAGCACCCGGCGGAGACCCGGTTTTTCTGCATGGCCCAGACCACCTTGGCCTGGTTGTACTCCGCCACCTGGTCGATGGCGGCGAACCGGGCGGTGAGCTTTCCCAGCTGCTTCTCGCCGTAGGCGTAGACCGCCGGGGAAATTCCCATGGTTTCATATAATTCCAGTAATTTTTCCATATTTCTAACCCTCATTCTTTATGTGGCAGAGTATTTCATCCGCCAGATCGCGGAGTACTTCCGGCCGGGAGATCACCAGGCCGGTTTCCCTGTCCCCCAGAAGGAGCAGCGTATCTCCGGGCTGAATGCCGAACAGCTCCCTGGCCTCCTTGGGGATGACAATCTGACCCCGGTCGCCGACCTTGGCGGTGCCGAAGACCCGCTGCTGCCGGTTTTTCCCGAGAATGTGTTTGCCCGACGGCATAGCATCACTTCGCTTTCAAAATCATACTTTTCATATTTTGCACACCTATTATACGGAAAGAATCTGCCCCCGTCAAGGGGCGGATGCTTATGAATTCTACCCGAAAAGCGAACGCTTTCTTGTGAATATAGGACAAATCCCCCTTTCGGCGAGAGCCGAAAGGGGGATTGGAAGATTTTCTTACGCGGCTTCCCAGCCATTGTCCCAGTCGGGAGAAGTGGTCTGCGAGGATGCCTCAGTGGGGGCCTCGGTTGCCTCCGTAGTTGCCTCCGTGGTTTCCTCGGTGGCTTCCGTGGTTTCCTCCGTGGTTTCCTCCGGCGGGATGTCCACGATCTGGGCGATCTGACGGCTCAGAGCCGCATAGGTGGTGGTGGCCACATAATCCGAGCCGATGCGGGCGTTGGTAGTCCGGTTATAGCGGACGGTATAGCTCTTGGTCTGGTAGCCGTCCCGGCCTTCCCGGATTATGTCGCCCTGCTCGTGGCCTTCCTCATGGCCGTAGGCGAACTTCACATACTCGGTTTCCGCTTTGATGGTCTGGGTGATTTCGGAGCCAAGCACCCGGTAGTAGTCCCGATCCTCGGTGCCGGAAATGCTGAGGCGCACATAGCCGCCGGAATACTGGGCGTTGATCCGGACGGGATACTTGAGGTTATTCTGCAATCTCAGACTGGTGTCCGCGTCCAGGCCGCTGCCGATGTAGCTGGGCATCTGGGCAAGGCCGGAACGGGAGGTGACGGTGAGGTCAGACAGCAGAGCCGCGCAGTACAGCGTAGAGCTGACCTGGGCTAAGCCGCCGCCCTGGGTATCGTCCAGACCTGTGTCCTCAGGCGCGGACTTATAGCCGGAGCCGACTACGGCGGAGAAGGACAGGCTCTCGCCGGGATTCAGCACCCGGCCGTCCAGTGCCTGACAGGCCTGACGGAGGTTATAGGCGCGGTTGTTGTTGCCGTCTCTCCGGG
>ERZ808242.1450-NODE-1450-length-13038-cov-4.173612_pt1 | contig 13038 bp, 8 predicted proteins | sample MGYA00521244_ERZ808242 | MGnify/ENA primary metagenome ERZ808242 (study PRJEB31516, sample SAMN03275573) | gut metagenome | biome: mammalia-associated habitat; material: feces | host: Papio cynocephalus | place: Kenya | collected 2012-07-27 ... | reverse complement strand
TTTGACGAGCGCGTAAACTTCGTCGGTAATTTCCGCGCGGGAATACATGTCGTCATAGTCAACGTAATCGATGATTTTCAAATTTTGCATATCGTTTTTTTCCTCTTTTAATTATTTTCTGATAAAAATTTTGCGGTTAGGTCGTTGGCGTAAATTGAATGTTCGTTTTCGGGGAGCATTGCAGTAAATGCGTGCGGAAGCTTGATTTTGTTTATATCGATAAGCTCGGTTTTTACGTCCGCTTTTAGAAGTGCCTTTGAAAATTTTACGGTGTAATGCCGCAAAAAGTCGCCTTTTGCGGTTATGAGTATCGTAGGCGGAAGAGAAGCGGTTACGGCTGCGTTTTCCGGGTTTATGTACGGGAAAAACGCCGACTTTTTCCAAGTTTTTCCGTATACGAGTTTTGGTAAAAACATTCCGATTTGGTCAAATTTCGTCGTGTAAAACATTCCGCTTTGCAACGCTAAGCCCTTTATTTCTGCGTTTATCGGCTCAATTCCCGCCGCTTCTGCAACCTCTTTATTTGTCTTTATCGCCGCAAGATACAGGCATAAATGCGCGCCCGCGCTGTCGCCGCAAAGGTACAATTTTTCTCCGTCCGCGCCGTATTCGGCGGCTTTTAGGCAAATTGCGTTTATCGTCGCCGTGAGATACTCTAAAATTTCGAAAAAATTTTTCTCGGGCGCGAGCGGATATTCGGGGCAGAAAACGACAAAACCTTTCTGCGCCATGTAAGCGCAAAATAGTCTGTTCGCCTCCTTTTTGCCGAGCAAATACCCTCCGCCGTGAACGTCTATGAGTATCGGCAACTTTTCGTTTTCGGCTATTGTTTTAGGAATAAAAACGTCCGTGCCGAGGTCGCTATCTTCGCCTAAGAATTTTACGTTTTCTTGCATCGTGACTTTTTCGTGCGGAAATGGGTTTGCCTCGTCGTGCTTTTTTAGCCATTTTTCGAGCGTGATTTCTTGCTTTTTTATTTGAGAAGTTATCAAATTTTCAAACATTTCAGCGAAATTCTCCTCGAGTTTTTTATAAAAAGCGGGGCTATAAGTCGATTATCGGCTGTTTTTCAATTTAACGCCGAGAGCGGAACTTTTAAAACAGAGCGGTAAACGAGCGAAGAAACGAGCGTTGCGAGAGCAAAGAAAATTATCGCCGCAAGAGATGAAAATTCGAGCATAAGCACGAGCGCGCCGGCAACTATAACAGTGACGAAACTAACGAGCATACTAAGAAGCACGGGAAGCCCGCTCTTGACTATTTCCGCTTCGCTTTTCCAAGTAAAGTTTACGTTCTTTTGGTTGAGTTTTAGTCCGAAAACGGTTGCAAGCAAAAGCCCGCCGAGCGGAATGAGAATAAACGCGGGAACGTTCACCCGGTCGACTTTCAAAAAAATCGGTAAAAGTATCGCCGAAACAATATATGACGGCAGGTTTATAACGAGGTTGACGGCAAGTTTCGCGTTGTAAAAATCCTTTTCTCTTATGGGGAGAATGCGCATAATATAAAAGTTTTTGCCTTCCATCGAGATTGCCGCTGTCGTGGTCGGCGCAAGCGTTAACACCCAAAGCGGGATTATTGTTACGAGAGCTTTGCTAAGCCCCGTTTGCTCAAAAATTCCCGTTACGTAGCTGCCGAAAAATATCGAAAGAATTGAAGCGGCTAAAAGCATTATCGGTCCGATAATCGTGTTAGTGACGTATACGGACGAGGAAAAATATTGTTTCAGATTTAGCTTTAAAAAGGCTTTGAATGTGGAATTTTGCTTTATAGCAGTCTTTTTGAAGTTACTTTTTGCGTTGCTTTCGCGCATAGCCGAGCAGATTTTGACAAAAAATTTACCTATAACGAGTATAACCGCCGTGAGCAAAACCATTTCGCCGAGGACGATGAGCAAAAAGAGAAGCGGTTCGCCGCACAACGCATTTCCGAACGCGGCGGCAACGAAAAATTGAGAGATAGCCGCGCTTATCGTTTGAAAAATTTCCGCAGATACTTCGTCGTCGATATATCCGGAAGAAAAGCTTAAAACCATTACCGCCAAAACGAAAACTAACGAAATTATCGTTTTTACGAGCGATTTATGTTTGAGTTTTGCGCTTATCGCGGCGATTATGCTTCCGAAAATCGTCGAAAGCGTGAGAGGCAGGACGGGCAAAGTTATCGTTGCGATTATGAAAATGACTACGAAAAGCGGCGTGATAGCGGAACTTAAACTTAAAGCCGTCACGATGAACCCCGTTATCATGAAAAGCGCGGAAAACGCTAATTCTTCAAAGTACATGCTCAAAAAGCGTTCCGCTACAATCGCGCTTTTTTTGAGCGGCATAGGGATAAGAATATCGAAAGAAGCGTGTTCGTAGATAACGCCGCCGGCGCGGAAAATGCTGAACATGAGTATTGCCATGCTTGAAATCGCGTAGACGGTCGGTAGAATTAGAGTCGCGGAGCCTATCGCCGCAAGAGAAACGCAGAGCGCGACGAGATAAAATTCGAGCATTAAAGCTACGAAAACGTAAGCGACTATCGCGCCGATTATGCGGTTTTTTAACTTTTTGTCGCCGCCGTGTTTAAGCTCGTTGAGCCGCAGAAAGTTTGAAAACCTTAGCTTTAAGAGTATCGCAAGGTCAGTCATTTTTTACGACCTCCATAAAAGTTTCTTCCAGGCTTCTGCCGTCGGTGAGCTTTTCCGTTTCGCCCGCCGCAACGAGTTTGCCTTGCTTTATTATCGCGACTTTGTTGCAAAGTCTTTCGGCAACGTCGAGAACGTGCGTCGAAAAGAATATCGCCGAGCCGCTATTGCATAGGTTTTTCATAATTTGTTTGAGCGACACTATCGCCTGCGGGTCAAGCCCGACGAACGGCTCGTCGAGTATCAAAAGTTTGGGCTTCCTGAAAACCGCGCCCGTAATGACGAGTTTTTGCTTCATTCCGTGCGAGTAGGACGAAATGAGCGAGCCGAGCGCGTTGGTTATGCCGAAAACGTCGGTTAGCGCATAGATATTTTTTTCGCGCTTCGCTTTGTCAATCTTGTAAACATCGGCAAGAAAATTGAGGTACTGTATGCCGGTTAAGTATTCGTAAACGTCAGGATTGTCGGGAATGTAAGCGAAAAGCCTTTTGCAAGCGAGCGGGTCGCGCGTTATGGAAACGCCGTCAATCGTCACGTCGCCGCTCGTAATGTCGGTCAAGCCCACCGCGCATTTTATCGCCGTCGTTTTGCCCGCGCCGTTATGCCCGATAAAGCCGTAAATATCGCCCGCCTCTACTTCGAGCGAAAGGTTCTGCACGGCGGCTTTGTTGCCTTGGTAAATTTTCGTAAGGTTGTCGAATTTCAACATTATGTATTCTCCTTTTTTCGTAGTTGAATTTTTGAAGTTTTTGTTTGCTTTGCGGTGGCGTGTAAGCCGCAATTTTTTGCTTGCCGGCTTGGCTCGGGCGGTCGCTTTTGTTTAAGCGAAAAGCTTTTCTAATAAAAGCGAGTAGTCAACGTCGGTTTCGGAAAGTATGGCTCCGGCAACGCCGTAAACGTAGCCGTAAGTCAAGGTTTGAATTGTGTGTTCGTCGGCTTTTATCGAATTTTCGATAATGGGTTTTACTAAGAAAGATATGCGCGAAAGCATTTCGTCGCGAAAGACCTTTTCGACGAGTTTGTCCGTCGCTTCGTAGAAAGACAAAAAGTCGCTCTTTGTTTCAAAGATAAAGTCCGAAAGCGCGACGAGTTTGTCGTCCGTTACGGCTTTCATGTAATCGCTCACGCAAGCTTCATATTCGTCGCCGAAAACTTCTATAACGGAAGAAAACAATTGTTCCTTGTTTTTAAAATAATAGTAGATAAGTCCGACTTCTTTGCCGGTCGACTTAGCAATCGTTCTGAGCGTGGTTTTCTCGTAGCCTTCGGTAAAGAAAAGCTTTTTTGCGGAGCTTAGTATATCGTTTCTCGTTTCTTCCGTTCCTATGTTTGCCATAATCCGTTGCTTCTTTTTGCGTTTGTTAGCGAAAAGCTAATATATATATATTATTGTAATATACTTTCCACATAATGTCAATATATTTTGAACAACGTTCAATAATTCGTTGTAGATAACTTTTATAAGTTTTGCGCTTAAAAATAAAGTTGGCGCAAAAAATTTAAGCAAATTATCGGCGTGATATACGGGTGCGGTATGCGTTATAAGTAAATAATTGAGATAATTTTACCGTTTTGGCTGTTTTGGTTTGCACTAACTTCGGTTGATAAGTGCGGTTTAACTGTGGATAACTTTTGTGTACGGTGGATAACTTGGTGAAGATTACGATAAAACGGCTTGTTGCCCTCTTCTTGTCACTGTTCCGGTTAAAGGCTAAAAAGCTGCCCGCAAGACTAAGAATTGCCGTTTATATGAGAGAGAATGATAGAAAAATCCGTCGGCGAATAATTATATCCATTCTGCCTCATTGCGTTTAAATATATTATCTATAATGATAAAAAACTGTCGGTAAATTAAGCTTTTTTATATTCCCGCGTTATTTCGATTACCCTAATTTTCAACTTTAAACTTTCAATTTTAACGTGGTGGATGAGGGGATATTGTGTAAATCCTTATTATAAAAAATGTATATTTTTATCGTTATTTTTGATTTTTATACCGTTTTCTCGTCATTTACTCTGTTTAGGCTCAAAAGCTCTTCCGTGAAACATTTTTTATACCCACTTTTTTATTTTCAAACTTCCTTTTTAGTATAAAATCTTGGTTTTAAGGGTGTTTTTGCTTGTTTTTATGGGTAAAATCGCCCCTTTTTTATTAAAATTTGTGTTTTTTACACCGTGAAAATTAAGAAAATTTGCCGTAAAATTACCCCATTTTTTGCCCGCGTGAAACATTTCGGGTTTTTATACTCTTAAAAACGCGTGTTTCACGTGAAATTTTTATGTATATTATCCTTATATTTTATACATTTTAGTGCTTTTACAAAAGCATTTTTTATTGTTTAATAAAGCCCGAGGGATAGCAAAAGTCTTTCGGTAGAGTTGGCTGTACGTTTGGTAGCTTTTATGCAGCGATAACCGAAAATTGCCGATTTTTGTCACGAATAATCACCTCTTTTATAAAAAAATCGCTCTTATTTCTTAGGTTTGTTTGTGGTAGGGTAACAATATATTGAAATGTTTTATTTTTAATATTATTACTAAAAATGTATTACGTTATTTCTTTGCGCTCAATAATTTTAATTTTTTATAAAAATATAAGCGCATAAAATATTGTGTAGCGCAAATAATGTTTCACGTGAAACAAATTGCAACGCAAAAACAAATAGTTAAGAATGAAAAATAAAGAAAGATGTCAGTTTTTGCCGAAAAAGTATAGAAGCGGAAGAAAAATGACGGAAAAACAAGTAATTTGTAATACAGAATAGTAGCCGAAACAAGCCGAGCAAATTAAAACCGATTCTGTGTCATTGCGTTTAAATCGATACTCAAAACGAAGATAAATTAACGGTTATTAATCTTGAGAAAGTAGAACAGTAATTCGCCCGGCTTAATCAACTTGTAGCCCAAAAGAAGAGAAAATATGGCTTATAATTTAAACGTTCTGACACGGAATCGCCAAATTGTTGGTCGAAGATAAATAATAGATATTCTGTCTAAATAGCCGGATTTGAATTTTAGCAAATGAATTGATTGAAATATATGGTGCGATGATATTCGAGAATTAGAGCAAATCAACGCAAGATAATTAAAAAGTATTAAATGATAAATAAAAAGAAAACTGTAAGTGATTTGTTGACAACTAATTGATAAAATTAGTAGAAATATGCTAATAATTTAAACGCTCTGATACAGAATGGCTCGGCTTTTGCTTCGACTTCTTCAATGTATATTCTGTATGACAAAATAGTCGAAATTCCATTATCTTAAAAGAATTGTTTTATATGGTGCAGTAAAATTTAGTTTTTCAAGAAAAAGAACGCTGAATATTTGAAATCGTTAACGATAAGTGAAAAAGTGAGATAATCGTTGAAAAGTCTGTAAAAATCGACGAAAATACGGAAAAATTACGAGCGATTTAAACGTTCTGACGCAGAATGGCTTCGTTTTCGGTCGGACTAAAAATTAAGCCATTCTGCGAATAAAAAATAAGGTTTTTTTGTTGATTTTACTAATTAAAAGATATGGTGCAAGCTTAAATTGTTTTAAGAAGTTTATTGAGTAAGTCGAATAAAAATACGGCTAAATAGCGGAGTTTGTCTTTAATTTTGTCGATTTAATTTGATAAAATGTTGCTAATTAGCTAAGATTGTCGGGAATTTGCTTGATTTTCCCTAACGAAAGCAGTAATTTGATTAAAGTATGGCTTTTTTATTGCAAAAAGGTGACTGTAAAAGTCTAAAATGTTATAAAAATCATTGCGTTGTGTTGGTTTTGTCTAAATATTGCGTTGTTTCGTGATGTAGCGCATTGATTTTGGCGATTATAAGAAAATTTTTATTGAAATTGATAAAAGAACGGGTAAAAAGCGATAAAAAAGCAACTATAATTTTACAGATTTGCAAATTTTTGTGCGCTTTTACTTTACTGCGCTTATGAATAATCATTGCGTTATCAATTTTTATATATCTCTGCGCTTATAGCGCAATAAAAAGTATAGGGCGCAAATAATATTTGATGTGGATTAGCTTGAAATCCGCGCAATAAGGTTGAAAAGTGAGAATTGAAAGTTATGGCGAATTATATAATATTTTAAATCCGCTTTCGCTCGCACTTTATGTGCGAATATCGTTTGCCATTAACAAGTTGAGAATTGAAAATGGAAAGTTGAAAATTGTGGACGATTAAAAGTTGAAAAATAGCCGATAACTACTTTCAACTTTCACCTTTCAACTTTTAATTTACATATCGTCCCCTCATCCACCGTCGCTGCGACGACGGTCCCCCCTTCTCCACAAGGCTCGTCAAAGCCGAGCGGGCGAAGGTCGGTTTTTTCTCATTTACTGTTGATAACTCACTATCAACACTCTATTATCGGATTAAACCATAAAAATCCGGTAAGTTATCCACAATAATGTCGATAACTCAAGCAATTTCGGGCGTTTTGGCTGTATTCGATATGCTCTTTATAGTGCTTTTGAGTTTTTTATGCTAAAGTAATTGATATAAAGAGAGTTGTTGACATTTTATGTATTTTTCTCAATGAAAAAAGCATGCGCTATGCGAAAATTCTTGCGCCATAGTTTATAGGGGATATATTTTCTCTGCCTTTATTAAAAAATCATTTATTTGTTCTTTAAAAATATCGGTTTTCTTTTTAAGTTGCTGTTTTACTTATCTTTTGACTTTCGAACGACTTTTTCTTTCGGTCTATATAAAAACCTCATAAATGACGCTAAAACCGCGTTTTGCGCCGGCGCAAGAAAAGAGCTACAATGTGAAACATGTGCGCCTATAAGTCGATTATCGGCACAAAAATCGGCATGTTTCACGGGGTGAAACAAGAAAAAATTTAAATTAAGCCACAAAAACGCTTCTAAAAAAAATTAAAGCAGAAAAATTCAACGAAACAATGGTAAAAATTGCTTACAAAAAGTTTGGAAAAAGCCGAAAAAATAGGCGATTATTTTATTGCTAAAATAATATTTATATGTTAAAATAATTAAACTAATAATAAATACAATATTTAAAGGCGGCTATCCCGCCCGGAGGATATTCAATGAAAAACAGTACCAAAGCGTTAATCGCGTTTTTGGTCGTGATAGTTCTTGTCGTTCTCGTATCTTCGTTTGCATACGGAAACACGGCAAAGAGTATCACGGCAACCGAATTTTTCAAAAACGCGGGCGTATCGTTTGTCGATACGTCGGATAAAGATTTAATCAATCAAAAATATTCTGACGCAGATTATATCGGCGACGGATTTGTTATTATTCGTGAAAAAGATCCGGACAAGAAATCGGATACACAAATCGATAAAATTATAATCGATGTATACAATTTAAAGGGCTATAACAAGGACAATAAACTCGTTTTCCAGAGCAGCTACGGCAGAAACGACGGAATTTACGATAAAGTTATCATAGGTTTGCAGGCTTGCGACGTAAAAATCGGCTATACAGACCCTAACTCGGGTTCAGTGTGGTCTAACCTTATAATGCCGCTTTGCATGATGGGCATAGCGATCTTTTTAATCGTTATGTTTATGCGCCAGATGGGTTCGGGCAACAAAAACGCGTTTGACTTCGGCAGAACCAAAGCCCAAGTCGTCACGAACACGCGCGTTCGTTTTTCGGACGTTGCGGGCGCGGAAGAAGAAAAGCTCGAACTTCAAGAAATCGTCGACTTTTTGAAATCGCCGCAAAAGTACACCGCGCTCGGCGCAAAAATTCCGAGAGGCGTGCTTTTGGTCGGCAACCCGGGTACCGGTAAAACGCTTTTTGCAAAAGCCGTTGCGGGCGAAGCAAACGTTCCGTTCTTCTCTATAAGCGGTTCCGACTTCGTTGAAATGTTCGTCGGCGTGGGCGCTTCAAGAGTAAGAGATTTGTTCAACACGGCGAAAAAGAACCAGCCGTGCATAGTCTTTATCGACGAAATCGACGCGGTAGGCAGACAACGCGGCGCGGGCTTAGGCGGCGGAAACGACGAACGCGAACAGACCCTTAACCAGCTCCTCGTTCAGATGGACGGCTTTGAAAGCAACGAAGGCATAATCGTAATGGCTGCAACCAACCGTGCGGACGTTCTCGACCCCGCGCTTTTGCGCCCGGGCAGATTTGACCGTCAAATTTACGTCAATATGCCGGACGTTCGCGGCAGAGAAGCCATTTTAAAGGTTCATGCCCGCAACAAACCGTTAGCTCCCGACGTTAACTTCAAGGTTTTGGCGCGCATGACGAGCGGATTTTCCGGCGCGGATCTTGCGAACCTACTAAACGAAGCGGCTATCCTCGCCGCAAGAGAGAACAGAAAATTCCTCACCAACGCCGACCTTTACGAGAGTATCGATAAGGTTATGCTCGGACCGCAGAAAAAGAGCAGACTCGTCACCGAAACGGATAAGCGCATTACGGCTTACCACGAATCGGGTCACGCAATCGTCGCAAGGCTTATGCCCAACTGCGACCCCGTACACGAAGTTTCCATTATTCCGAGAGGAATGGCGGGCGGCTACACGATGACGCGCCCCGACAACGACGACAGCTACTACACCCGTTCCAAGCTCTTAGACAATATCGTTATGACTATGGGCGGAAGAGCCGCGGAAGAAATTGTTTGCAAGGAAGTCACTTCCGGACCTTCTTCCGATATCGTCAGCGCGACGAGGACTGCGAGAAGAATGGTTACGCAGTTCGGTATGAGCGACAAGATAGGACCCGTTTCTTACGGCGACAACGAAGAAGTTTTCCTCGGCAGAGATTACCAAACGAGAGCGGGGTACAGCGACGACACGGCTAAGGAAATCGACGAAGAAGTTCGCCGTATCGTTAACGACGGATACAAAAAAGCCGTCGATACGCTCACCGCGAACAGAAGCTTGCTTGATGTTATGGCTCGCGTTTTAATCGAAAAGGAAACTATCTTTACCGAAGAAGTAGATATGATTATGTCGGGTAAAACAGCGGAAGAAGTTATAGAATTTATGGATAAGAAAGAGGACGTTGATCCTCTCACCCGCGAAACGAAAGCTACGTCGGCTACTTCTACCGAAAGCGGTGAAAAAACCACGGCCGAAACTCCTAAGGAATTTCACTAAAACAATAAAAACGCGCGATAATCGACTTATTGCACGGTATTTATAAAAACAATCGGCAAAAAATATTCAACACGAAGGGAAAGAAAATGGGAAGAATAATCGCTATTTCCAACCAAAAAGGCGGCGTCGGAAAAACTTCGACATGCATTAACCTTGCCGCCGGCATAGCAAAAAAGGACAAAAAGGTTCTTATCGTGGATATGGACGCGCAAGGCAACGCCACGACCGGTTTAGGTATAGGCAAATCCTCGTCGCACGTTTCCTCGTACGACGTGCTTATCGGCTCTGCCTCGGCAAAGCAAGCGATTATCGAAACCAAGGTGAAAAACCTCGATATCCTCCCCTCGTCGATAGACCTTGCCGGCGCGGAAGTGGAACTCGTAACGCAATCGAGGCGTGAAAAACGGCTTGCCTTGGCGATACGCGGCTTAAAGGAAGATTATGATTTTATCTTCATCGACTGCCCGCCCGCGATAGGGCTTCTTACGATAAACGCGCTTGCCGCGGCGGACGGCGTGCTTATCCCGATACAGAGCGAATATTACGCGCTCGAAGGTTTAAGCCAGCTAATGAACACGGTTAAGCTCGTCAAAAAAGCTCTCAATCCCGCGCTTGAAATCGACGGCGTCGTGATAACTATGTACGACGGGCGCGCGCTCATTTCCCGCCAGATACGGGAAGAAATAACAAAGTTTTTCGGCGACAAAGTGTTCGAAACGGTTATTCCGAGAAACATCAGGGTTTCTGAAGCGCCGAGCTACGGCGTACCGGTCATCGACCACGATAAGCGGTGCCGCGGCACATTAGGCTATCTTGCTTTGACGGACGAATTTTTATCGAGGAGGTTTTAATTTATCATGGCTAAAGGATTAGGAAAAGGTTTTGCGGCGTTACTTGCCGACACTCAGGAAGACTACAGCAAATTTTCTTTCGACAACTACGGCGACGAAGGCGCAGAAATGAAAAACAGCGTCATCGAGATTGAAACGAGCCTCATCGACGCCAACCCCAACCAGCCGAGAAAAGTTTTCGACCAGACGGCTCTTCGCGAACTTGCCGATTCCATTACGATGCACGGCGTTATTATGCCTATCGTCGTAAACAAAAAAGGCGACAGATACATGATAATCGCGGGCGAAAGACGGTGGAGAGCGAGCAAGCTTGCCGGCAAAACGACCGTTCCCGCAATCGTGAAAGACTATACGGAAAGACAGGTTAAAGAAATTTCCTTAATCGAAAACTTGCAGCGCGAAGACCTTAACCCAATCGAGGCGGCGAACGCGATGAAACAGCTTATGGACGAGTACGACATAACGCAGGAAGACTTAGCCGAACGCATCGGCAAAAGCCGTTCGGCGATAGCGAATACTCTCCGTCTTTTGTCGCTCCAACCGGAAGTTATCGACCTCGTTTCGAATGGTGCGCTTTCGCAAGGACACGCAAGAGCCTTAATCACGCTCCCGCGCGCGGAACAGGTTGCAATCGCCCGTAAAGCGGTTGAAAAACGCTTCTCCGTCCGCGAAGTAGAGCAAGCCGTAAAAGATTATTACAACCCGCCGGAAGAGGCGAGAAAGGCTAAAAAAGCCCGTCAGGAAGCGTTGATGAGCGTTGAACTCAAAGACCTTATCGTCAGAATGCAACGCGGATTCGGCACCAAGGTTTCCGCTATCGGAAACGACAAAAAGGGCAGAATTTACATAGACTATTATAATCGCGACGACCTTGACAGAATCTCCGCGCTTTTGGATAAGATAGGCGAAGAAAACTAAGGCGAAAGCGACTCTAAGTCGCGATTCTTATTAAAAAAGCGGGCTTTTTGTCCCGCTTTAATAGTGTTTAACGGTATCGGGTTTTAAATGTAAATCGCCCGAAAAAGGAAAAGCTTATGAACGAAGCGATTGTGTTTGAAAACGTTTGTTTTGCTTACGACGAAACAGAAAAGAACGTCGTGGAAAACCTCTCTTTCAAGGTGGAAAGAGGGGCTTTCGTCGCGCTCGTCGGGCGTAACGCAAGCGGCAAATCAACGGTCGCAAAGCTTGTTAACGGGCTTATAGCCCCGCTTTCGGGCAAAATAACCGTTTTAGGCTTCGACGCAACCGACGAAAACAATACCTTTGAAATACGCAAACGTTGCGGCATAGTTTTTCAAAACCCCGACAACCAGATGGTCGCGACAATCGTTGAGGACGACGTCGCTTTCGGACCCGAAAACATAGGGATTGAAAGAGAAGAAATCGGCAGACGTATAGATTTTGCCTTAAAGGCTACGGGAACGGAAAGCTTCCGCCTTTCGGCGGCATCCAAGCTTTCCGGCGGGCAGAAACAGCGCGTCGCGATAGCCGGCGTTCTTGCCATGAAACCCGAGATACTCATTTTAGACGAATCGACTTCCATGCTCGACCCGCGCGGTAGGCGCGAAGTTATGGACGTCGTGAAAAAGCTCAACAAGGACGGAATGACCGTCGTCGTGATAACCCATTATATGGACGAAGTTACCGATTGCGACGAGGTGCTTGTCATGGGCGAAGGTAAGCTTTTAAAAAGCGGCACTCCCGAGGAGATTTTCGCCGACGAGGAACTTTTGACCCGCGCCGGACTTGAACTCCCCGTTCCCGCAAAAATAGCGAAGTTGTTGCGCGAAAAAGGCGTAAAAATAGGTCGACCGCTCACAAAGGAGGCGTTGAAAGACGAATTATGCGAATTATTGCAAGGGAAATAGAATTTTCATACAATAAGGGCGCAAAGTTTGCCGTCGCCGCGCTCGACGGAGTTTCGCTCGAAATAGCCGAGGGTGAGTTTTTCGGAATAATCGGACACACGGGAAGCGGAAAATCGACCTTCATTCAACACTTGAACGCGCTCGTTCCGCTCCAGAAAGGCGAACTTTTCGTCGGCGATTACGACCTTACGCCCCCTAAAAAGAAGAAAGACAAGCTTAAACTGAAAGAGCTTAGAAAGAACGTCGGAATGGTGTTCCAGTACCCCGAATATCAACTTTTCGCCGAAACGGTTTACGAGGACGTTGCGTTCGGAATACGAAATTTTATGGCGGGAAAAGACGAAAAAAAGGTAGAGGACTTAGTGAAAAGCGCGCTCGAAAAAGTCGGGCTTAACTATGCGGAAATAAAGGATAAATCGCCCTTTTCGCTCTCGGGCGGACAAAAAAGAAGGGTCGCGATTGCCGGCGTTATAGCCGTCGAACCGCAGGTACTCGTTCTCGACGAACCTTGCGCGGGGCTTGACCCCGTGGGCAAAAGAGAACTGTGGGACCTTTTGCATTATCTCCACAGAACAACGGCGAAAACCATAATCG
>ERZ808242.1449-NODE-1449-length-13039-cov-4.572320_pt1 | contig 13039 bp, 14 predicted proteins | sample MGYA00521244_ERZ808242 | MGnify/ENA primary metagenome ERZ808242 (study PRJEB31516, sample SAMN03275573) | gut metagenome | biome: mammalia-associated habitat; material: feces | host: Papio cynocephalus | place: Kenya | collected 2012-07-27 ... | reverse complement strand
TATCGCAGAACTATACCCATAGAACTAAACCCACTGAGTATATATTACAGCAGAAAAAAGAAATAAGACGGCAAACTCTTTCTCTGCCGAAACAGCCGCAGAAAACGCCTTGTATGCAGAACAAGCGGATAACCGAGTAAACACCCGACCGAGCTGCACAAAGGCAAAATACTGCGCTGTAAACGGCGTGTACGCCCCCTTTTTCTTTTCTGCCGTAAGACCGTGTTTCCTGCGAAAACAAAGAGCCGTTTTGCACGGCTTGCACTTTATTCTGCAAAAATCGGCAGCGGTACGAAAATAAGCAGGAGAAAGCCGAGGGGTTGCACTGCTTCCCCTCGGCGGCTCACAGCGGACGGCAACGCCGACCGCACAAGGGTTTGTACGACTTTTGCGGACAGTTTGCAAAACGGCAACTTAGGGGTTGCCCGAATTTTGACCTCGCCGATTTAGGGGTTGCAGTTTTTACGGCAAAAACTGCGGAAAAAAGAAAAATTCCGTTCCCCCACGGGAGCGGAAAGTATCGAAAGGAGAATTTTTATGGAGAAAAACATAGACTTTAATCTATTGCGAAAGCGCCGGGAACAAGTATTGGAAATAAGAAAAACACTTAAACTCCACAGTGAACAGCAGATCGGTCTTGCGTATTTTGAAAAGATCGGCAGTCAGTCCTACCCGGTGCTTGCTTTCTTCCCTGTAAGCAGTCAAGATGAGGCGGCACAGGATAAGCTCCGTTACCTCATAGACGGAGAAAAACGGTAAAGATATTTCGGCGGTTTCGCTGGACTTCCAAGCCGAATAGTGGTATGTTGTGGATGTATCCTATTCGGTTTGGTTTACAGAGCCGCACATGGCTCGGAAAGGAAAAAAGAAAATGAAATCAACCGAAAATACAAACCATTTGATCACCGCACTTTACTGCCGTCTGTCTCAAGAGGATATGCTGCAAGGTGAGTCAAACTCCATAACCAATCAGCGGCTTATGCTGCAAACCTACGCTGACGGTCATGGCTTTCACAACTGTCATTTTTATGTGGATGACGGATACTCCGGTGCCGACTTCAACCGTCCCGCTTACAAGCAGATGATGCGGGACATTGAATGCGGCAAAGTGGGAACAGTCATCGTTAAGGATCAGTCAAGGCTCGGCAGAGATTATCTTCAGACCGGAATGCTGATGGAAATCATTTTTCCGCAATACGATGTGCGCTTTATCGCCGTGAATGACGGTGTGGACAGCGACAACGGTATCAGTGATTTCTCGGGCATAAAGAATTATTTCAACGATTTTTATGCACGTGACACCAGCCGAAAAATCCGAGCCGTACTGAAAGCCAAAGGTGAACGGGGCGAACGGGTCGGGACCACCGTGCCTTATGGATATATAAAATCGCCGGACGATCCGAAACTGTATATTCCAGATCCGCAAACTGCACCGATCGTGAAACGGATCTTTGACATGAGTGCCGCCGGACTCGGTGTTCAAAAGATCTGTGATACACTGAGCGAGGAAAGGATCATCAACCCCGGTGTGTATGCATTTCAGAAAACAGGCAGTCGTTCCGGTTCTCCAAACTTAGGCAAGCCCTATCACTGGGCGCAGACGACCGTCCGAAGGATGCTGGAAAACCGTGCTTACTGCGGAGATACGGTAAATTTCAAGACCTATTCGAAATCCAACAAGCTGAAAAAGCGGATTCGGAATGCCCCGGAAAATGTGCGTGTTTTTGAAAATACGCACGAGGCTATTGTGAGCCGAAGGATATTTGACCTTGTGCAAAAGCATTATGAGGGACGAAAACGGCCGGATGTGCAGGGCGAAACGGACAAATACGCCGGATACCTTTATTGCGGCGAATGCGGCTCCAAGCTATATCTCCACCGAGGGAAAACCGTAAAACCGGAAGCAAACAATTTTCAGTGCGGAGGATTTCAAAGGAGAACGACCGACTGTACCGCACACTATATCCGTGAGCAAGTGCTGGATCGCATTGTGCTGAATAACCTTAAGACGGTGACAGCTTATGCAAGGGATAATCCGGAGGGATTCTATGCGATGGCGACAAGGAACGGGGAAGCTGAAGCAAAAAAGCTTTGCGAGACCGCCACTCGTGAAAAGGAGCAGATCGAAAAGCGTATCCGAGAATTGGATAATATTATCCGCTGTCTGTATGAGGACCGTGTCAGCGGCAGGATATCGCCGGAACGATATGATGCTATGTCCGGCGGTTATGAACAGGAACAGGCAGAGCTTCGACAGAAGCTGAGAACTATTTCGGAAAAGCTGGCCGACATGAATATGCGGGAGACCTGCATACGGGAGTTTATAAAGAGGGCAATGGAATATGTGGAGATGCCAACACTCACGCCGGAGCTTTTACGGGTGTTTATCCGACGAATCGAGGTTTATGAGAAGCCGATAAAGTACTCACGCACCTGCGGCAACCCGATTGCGATCTACTATACCTTCCGCCTGCCGGAACAAGACGGAGTACCGCTGATCGAACAGGCGGCACCGAAAGAACTGCAGGATCGGCTGATTGCCCAAACCGCATAGAACTGCATAAATAGCAGTAACCGGAAGGTTTTCACACCTTCCGGTTACATACCACCCACCAATTCTCCGTTAAGAACAACACGCCAAGGTGTGAGAGGTTTTGTTATCATTCTGCGGCTTCCTGCACATCATCGCCGTATAACGCAAGATAGCTTACGGCGGCGTCCAACGTCTTTTTGCGCTGAACATAATTGATGCCTACAAAAATAACCGGTACAAATAATAGTCCCATAATTGCAAAGAATAAGCATGCAAGCGCAATAAGAATATCGGCAGGAAAAACCGGAATTAAAAACCAACCTATTTTTGTTATTTTCCAAGCGACCTTTAAAGCGTTTAAAATGCCGCCGCCTATAATATAGGAAGGAAGTGCAAGAAGAATAGAGAGAGTTATAAAGGTATCCTTATTATCCGGATTCCCCCAGATTGCAAGAGCGGTGAAAACAATAGCAATAAGTGAAATTACAAAGCCTATTAAAATTCGAATTTGATTGAATTTAGCCATCTTAACTTCTCTTTTTGCTCTTTCGATGTCCTGAAACTGAACCTCCTCAAATAATTTTTCTTTTTGTCTTTGTTTTTTTGCCATGATTAGTCCCCTTTTAATTTATTGCAGCTTACAAAGCCGCTTTACGACATTATACTACCGATTTTTTAAAAAGTCAACTACTTAGTATAATTATTTAAAAATAATTTCACCATTTGTAAAATTATAATAGTTAGAATAAATGTAGAATTGAGGTGTACGGTATGGTAGAATTCGGTGAAAGACTAAGAAAGCTGCGCAAGGAAAGAAATCTGACACAAAGGGGCCTTGCAAGCCTTATAGGTGTAAAAAACAGCGTTATCAGCTTTTATGAGGTCGGGGACAGAACGCCCTCTCTCGAAGTTCTGATAAAGCTTTCAAAGGCGCTCCATATCAGCACGGATGTTTTACTCGGTCTTGAAAAACGCGAAACTGTCGATATTTCGGGGCTCTCGGAAAATGACAGACAGTATGTGCAGGATCTGATAGACAGACTCAGAAAGTAAGAATATAATAATTACGGCTCTCTTTGGTTTACCGCTTTTTAAAACCGAGAGAGCCTTTTTAATATCATAAATTTACTTGTAAACGGACTTGTTTTGTAGTATTATATAGTTATATAACTATTAACGGAGGGAAAGCGATGAAAGCACCGGAAAGCATACTTTCGCCGGTAAAGAGATTCCGCGGCGGAACGGAGCTTGAGCATAACAAGAACACGGAAAATTTTGAAACCGTTACAATGCCCGTAAGCGAAAGCGTATGTATTCCTCTTTTACAGCATATCGGAGCGCCTTGCGAGCCGATTGTAAAAAAAGGCGATAAGGTTTTTGTCGGAACTAAAATCGCTCAGAGTGAAAAGGCGGTGTCAGCCCCTATTCATTCAAGCTGTTCGGGCGAGGTTTCGGATATTAAGGATATTGATATCAACGGCAAAAGTGTTAAATGTATAATAATAAAATCCGACGGCGAAATGGCGCCTGACCCAAATCTTAAGCCCTTTAAGGTGAAATCGGCTGAGGATCTTGAAAAAGCGGCATTTGAAAGCGGACTTGTCGGCTTAGGCGGAGCAGGTTTTCCGACATATATAAAATTCAAGGCGGAAACCGCCGTTAAAATAGACACGCTTATTGTTAACGCCGCCGAATGCGAGCCTTATATCACTTCGGACTACAGAGAAAGCCTTGAAAACTTCAACGATATAATTGAGGGAGTTTATTTAATCAAAGAAATTCTGCATTTGCAGAAGGTTATAATCTGCGTTGAAAGCAATAAGCCGAAGGCTATAGACAAGCTTATGCTTGTTGCCGCAGACCACCGCGACGCGGACGATACCGTTAAGCTTATGAGGCTTCCCGATAAATATCCTCAGGGAGCGGAAAAGCTTATTGTCTACTCTGCTACCGGAAGAAAAATACCTATAGGAAAGCTGCCGAGCGATGTCGGATGTATAGTTTCAAATATCACCACAATAGGAACGCTTTACAGGTTTATAACAACGGGAATGCCGCTCGTAACAAAAAGAATCACGGTTGACGGAACGGCAATAAAAGAGCCTAAAAACCTGCAAATTCCTATCGGAACATCTATTAAGGATATAGAAAGCTTTATAAGCGATGATGAAATCGACGCGGATAAAATAATCCTCGGCGGACCGATGATGGGTACAGCCGTTGCTGATGAAAACGCAGTCATAGAAAAGCGGACGAACGCGGTTTTATTTATGAAGCCGAAAGCCGCAAAGAAAACTACCGGTTGTATTCACTGCGGAAGATGCGCCAAAGCCTGTCCGATGAAGCTATACCCTGCAAGCGTTGAAGCGGCGCTGAATGCCGGTTTGCATGACAGACTTGAAAATTTAAACACCGCTTACTGTATCGAATGCGGCTGCTGCTCTTATGTATGTCCGGCATCCCGTCCGCTTACACAGGCAATGCGCACCGCAAAAGCAGAACTCAGGAGGAATAAAAAATGAAAGAAATTTTAAAGGCTTCCTCTTCACCTCATATCCGCCACCCCGAAACCACGCGCGGAATTATGGCAGATGTTGTAATAGCTTTGTTGCCGGCGGCGGTTTTCGGATGTATTCTTTTCGGAATTCATGCAGTGCTTGTGCTTTTAATATGCGTTGCTGTATCGGTTTTATCTGAATTTTTATGGAACTTAATTCTTAAAAAGCCTAATTCTGTCGGCGATTTTTCGGCAGTGGTTACAGGACTTCTTTTAGGAATGAATTTAAGTCCTAAAATTCCGTTATGGATGGCGGCAATAGGCTCATTTGCGGCAATTATAATTGTCAAGCAGATGTTCGGAGGATTAGGTCACAATTTTGTTAACCCTGCGATAGCCGCAAGAATTATTCTTATGGTTTCTTTCCCGTCTGCAATGAACAGATTTATAGACCCGATTTTTTCGACCGGAAAAACCGCGGGAATTATCACAAGCGCAACGCCTTTAAGCGACCCGAGCGCGGGTATAAGCCTTAAATATGCGTTTTTCGGCCTTTACAGAGGATGTATCGGAGAAACAAGCGCATTTCTTCTTTTAATCGGCGGAGCATATCTTGTTATCAGAAAGATTATCTCCCCCGCAATTCCTTTATCATTTTTAGGAACGGTCGCTGTACTCAGCCTGCTTACCGGAGCGAACGCTCCCATGCAGCTTTTCACGGGCGGCTTAATGCTCGGAGCAATATTCATGGCTACCGATTATACTACATCGCCTACAAGCCTGCTCGGTAAAATAATTTTCGGAATAGGCTGCGGCGCTATAACATTCGCTATAAGGAAATACGGAAGTCTGCCCGAGGGAGTTTCTTATTCGATAATTCTTATGAATATTGCAACTCCGCTTATCAACAGATTTACTTTAAGAAAGCCTTTCGGTTTTGTTAAGGAGGTTAAAGCAGATGAGTGAGAAAAAGATAAACTTTAAATCCGACCTGCTGTTTCCTACGCTTACGCTTGTTTGCATCTGTCTTGTTGTGACCTTAGCGCTCAGCGGAACAAATATGCTGACTAAGAAAAAAATCGAAAAGCTTACTAAGGACAATCAAAACAAATCCATGAGCGAGCTTATTCCGGCAGACGAATATGTTGAGTTTCCCGTTTCAGGCGAGGATATCGACGGGTCATATAAAGCCGTTAAGGACGGAGAAGAGATAGGATATATTTTTATTACCTCTTCAAAGGGCTACGGCGGAGATGTTTCGGTTATGACGGCTGTAAACCCCGACAAAACGGTTAAAGCCATAAAAATCCTCTCTGCCGACGATGAAACCCCCGGGCTTGGACAAAATGTCCTTAAATCCGATTTTGCAAAGCAATATTCGGGGCTTAAAAACGAAATAACCGTTGTTAAAAACGGCGCGGACGGAAATAAAAACGAAGTAAACGCGGTTACGGGAGCCACAAGAAGCTCAAGAGCTGTTACAAATGCCGTAAACAAGGCTCTTAAAGCCGCACAAGGAACGGAGGGCGACGGTACAGATGAATAAGAATGTTAAGGTTTTGACAAACGGACTTATAAAAGAAAACCCCGTTTTAAGGCTTGTACTCGGCACCTGTCCTACCCTTGCCGTTACAACCTCTGCAAAAAACGGCCTCGGAATGGGAATTGCCGCAACTGCCGTTTTAATATGCTCAAATCTTGTTATTTCTCTGCTTAGAAAGGTAATCCCGGACAGGGTAAGAATTCCTGCTTTTATCACGATTATCGCAGGCTTTGTAAGCGTAGTTCAGCTTCTTGTAAAGGCTTATGCGCCGGCAATTGACAAATCGCTCGGAATATTTTTGCCTCTTATAGTCGTAAACTGCATTATACTTGCGAGAGCCGAAATGTTTGCCTCTAAAAATCCCGTTTTGCCGAGCGTGCTTGACGGTCTCGGAATGGGAATAGGCTTTACGGCGACCCTGACTTTAATGGGAATAATCAGGGAATTTTTAGGCGCGGGAACATTCTTTGCCCTGCCTGTAACCTCAAAGGTTATAAGCCCGATGGTTATTTTCCTTTTACCGCCCGGAGGATTCTTTGTTTTCGGAATTCTTGTCGCGGTATCAAACGCATTGGCTAAAAAGTCAGGCAAAAAGCCGATAGAAGAAATGAACTGCAAAAACTGTCCTTCAAAAGGGATTTGCTCAAAAGTTAAAGCCGAGGAGGAATGTGCGAAATGAACACTTATGTAATGCTCGCTTCCATTCTTCTTGCGGGAATACTCAGCAACAACATGGTGCTTTCGAAGTTTTTGGGTATTTGCTCCTTCTTAGGCGTTTCCAAAAAAACTTCCACGGCTGTTTCCATGAGCCTTGCGGTTATTCTTGTTATGATTATTTCAACCGCTGTCACCTACCCTATTTATTATTTCATATTAAGGGATAAATACGAATATCTGCTTACGGTTGTTTTCATTCTTGTTATAGCGGCGGTTGTTCAGCTGCTCGAAATTCTTATGAAGAAATTCATGAGACCGCTTTATCTGGCGCTCGGAATTTATCTTCCGCTTATAACGACCAACTGCGCCGTGCTTGGAATAACCATGCTCAACACCACCGATTTTGACGCAAAGGCTTATTCTTTTTCAAAGCTCTATCTTTTCTCGCTTACAAATGCATTTGCGGCAGGAGCAGGCTTTTTGCTCGCAATGCTTTTATTCTCAGGAGTCCGTGAAAGACTTGAAACCGCCGATGTTCCCGAATTTTTAAAGGGACTTCCGATTACTCTTATTGCGGCGGCGCTTGTTTCCCTTTCATTCTTGGGCTTCGCAGGAATCGGAGGTTAAATTATGAGTGCTGTAATTATACCGGTTCTGTTTGTCACGGGAATAGGAATTATCGCGGGAATAGGGCTTTCCTTAGCAACGGTGTTTTTCGGAGTTAAAGCCGATGAAAAGCAGGAAAAAATCAGGGAATGTCTCCCCGGAGCCAACTGCGGCTCCTGCGGCTATTCGGGGTGTGACGGATATGCCGCCGCGATAGCCTCTGGCGAAGCCGCTCCTGATAAATGTACCCCCGGGGGAAAAGAGACCGCAGAAAAGCTTTCAGAAATTTTAGGAGTTAAAATAACAGCCAAGCCGAAAGCGGCATTTATCGCCTGCGGAGGCGACTGTGAAAAAACAAAGCCTTTATATGAGTATGAAGGAATAAAAAGCTGTCTTTCAGCGTCTCTTGTTTTAAACGGACCTAAAGCCTGCGCCTACGGATGTATCGGCTTCGGAGATTGCATTAAAGCCTGCAATTTCGGCGCTATTACTATGGAAAACGGAAAGCCTGTCGTTTGTGAGGACCTTTGCAAGGGCTGCGGAGAATGTCAGGCGGTATGTCCTAAGTCTCTTATAGAGCTTGTTCCCCAAAAAGCCAAAGCACATGTTGCCTGCAATAATAAGGACAAGGGTCCGAAGGTTGCAAAAAACTGCTCGGTTTCCTGCGTCGGGTGCGGAGCATGCGAAAGAGCGTGCCGTTTCGGGGCAATCAAGGTTACCGATAATGTTGCTGTTATTGATTACGAAAAATGCAAAAACTGCAAGGCATGCGTTAAGGCTTGCAACCGAGGTGTAATCAAATAATATGGCTACAAGCAAGGACTATATAGAATTTGTTTCGGAGCAGGTAAAAGATTTCGGCGATGTATCTTTCAGAAAAATGTTCGGAGAATATATGGTGTATTTTTCTTCAAAGCCGATTTTACTCGTTTGCGATAACACTGTATTTATAAAAATTCTGCCCGAAATCTCAAAAGCAATGGAAAACGCCGAGCGCGGCTTTCCTTATGACGGGGCAAAGGAGCATTATATTCTCGATATTGAAAACAGAGAGCTTTTAGAAAAAATAATCCCTGTTTTAATTGAAATCACTCCTCTGCCGAAAAGAAAGCGAAAAGCTTAAAAAAAGCGTGTATGTCTAAAACATACACGCTTAATTTTTATTATAATTTTATTCAGCAGCGGTTTCTGTCTCTGCTGCTTCTTCGGCTGCGGGTTCCTCAGCCTTTGACTCTTCCGCTTCTGCTTCCTCAGCAGGAGCAAGCAAAGCACGGATAGAAAGGCTTACGCGCTTTTTCTCCTGATCTATTGCGATTATTTTAGCCTTTACCTCATCGCCGACGGAAAGCTCATCCTGCGGCTTCTCAACATGCTTATCGGCAATCTGAGAAATATGAATAAGTCCGTCAACACCGGGGAGAATTCTTGCAAACGCACCGTAAGAAGTAATGCTTACTATCTTAACATCCGCAACATCGCCTACGGCAAACTTATTGTTGAATATGGTCCAAGGATTGTCCTCTTCCTTCTTGTAGCCGAGAGAAATTTTTCTCTTCTCGGGGTCAAGAGCCTTGACATAAACCTCAACGGTATCGCCGACAGAAAGAATTTCAGCCGGATTCTTGATACGCTGCCATGAAAGCTCCGAAATGTGAACCATTCCGTCAACTCCGCCGATATCTACAAATGCGCCGTAAGAAGTAAGTGACTTAACAACGCCTGTAAATCTGTCGCCGACAGCGATATCAGCCCAAACCTTATCCTCAGCCGCCTTGCGCTGTTCGCGGAGAACGCTGCGGATAGAGCCGACTGCTCTTCTGCCTCTTCCGATTTCAATAATTCTGAACTGAACCGTCTTGCCCTTTAAATCCTCAAGAGGCTCGTTTCTCGAAAGAGTTGCCTGAGAAGCAGGAATAAAGATACGGATATTGTTAGAATAAATCTGAACGCCGCCCTTAATGATGTCCTTAACGACTCCGGTAAGGATCTCTCCGGACTCTTTAGCGGCAACTATATTGTCCCAACCGGCAATAGCATCATAACGACGCTTTGAAAGCATTGCGGTTCCTTCCTGATCGTTTGTCTTCATAATGATAAGATCAAGCTTATCACCGACTTTTACTTCGTCCTCAAGCTTAACATTGGGGTCTAAAGAATATTCGTCAGCTGATATGTAGCCTGCAAGGCCTCTTCCGATATCAACCTGAATTTCGGTGGGGCTTACTGCAAGAACAGTACCCGTTACCTTCTGGTCTCCCGTTAAGTTGCTGAGCGAAACCTCAAATGCTTCCTCATCTGTCATTTCCTCGAAGCTTTTTTGAACAGTTACATTTCCCTCCGTCTGTTCATCAACCGGTTGTAAAATTTCCGACATGGTTTTAATAACCTCCCTTATAATACCCGCGGGTGTGGATGCACCTGCGACGACTCCGACGCTCTCGCAATCCGAAAAGAAATCCTTCCGCAATTCTTTTGCGGTTTCAATCAAAACGGTTTTTTCGCAAACAGCTCGGCATACATCATAAAGCTTTGATGTATTGGAGCTGTGCCTACCGCCGATAACAACCATACAGTCATTAACGCCCGCAAGCTTTTGCGCTTCGCTCTGACGCATCGAAGTAGCATTACATATTGTATCAAATATTTTCGCATTTGTACATAGTTTTTTTAAAAAAATTTGAGCTTTTTCCCATTTTTTTGCGTTAAAAGTGGTTTGGCTGACCGCAGTGAGCGGTTTTTTTATAAGATTTTCGTTATTTTTGAAAATTTCTTCCAAATCTTCAAGGGAAGAGAACACAAAATAATCGCCCTTAATGTGCCCGATTATTCCCTTGACCTCCTGATGCTCCCTGTCGCCTGCAATCAGAATTGTATCGCCTAAAGCGCTTCTTTCTTTTACGATTTTATGTATCTTCGCAACAAACGGGCAGGTTGCGTCGCAGACCTGCAGATTTAAGCTTTCCGCCCGTTTGTAAATATCCTCTTCCACTCCGTGAGAGCGGATAACCAGCGTATACCCTTCTAAGACATCCTCGGGTCTGTCAACAACTATAACGCCCTTGCTTTTAAGCTCGTTTACAAGCTGGTCGTTATGAATTATCTGCCCTAAGGTAGCAACCTTTTTATTTTCTTCTAAAAGTCCGTAAACCGTCTGAACCGCTCGGTCTACCCCGAAGCAGAAGCCGGCGGTTTTTGCAAGGGTAATTCTCATAATTCGGCTCCGAGCTTATCTTTTATGATTTTAACTACCATCTGTGCCGACTCTTCGAGAGTATTTCCCGTAGTATCCGCAAGGACAGAGTCCTCTGCAGGCTTTAAGGGGGCGATTTCACGGTGCGAATCGTTATAATCCCTTGTCTTAATATCCTCTTCAATTTCTGAAAGCTCTACCTTCATTCCCTTTTCGGTAAGCTCCCTGTATCTTCTTAAGGCTCTTTCATGAACAGAGGCGGTAAGGAAAATTTTAACCTGAGCGTTCGGCAGGACAACCGTGCCGATATCCCTTCCGTCCATAATAACATTATTCTTTCTTGCAAGTTCTCTTTGCATTTCAAGTAAAAATGCTCTGACCTCAGGCTTTGAGGAAACAGCTGAAGCCATCATTGAAGCCTCGGGGGTACGGATAAGAGACGAAACATCCTTTCCGTCAAGATAAACATGCTGTTCTCCGTCTGCAAAAGCAATATCAATTTTTGTTCCGCCGAGAATGCTGTCTGTCGGCATATCGCTGTCGCGGTCATAACCGCACTCCGTAAATTTAAGCCCTATAGCCCTGTAAAGAGCGCCTGTATCGACATATATAAAGCCGAGCTTTTCGGCGGCGGCTTTAGCCACCGTGCTTTTGCCTGCTCCGGCAGGTCCGTCAATTGCTACAGAAATCATTTTTATCAATTCTCCGTTTCCGATATGCTTTTTCCTGCCAAAAAGCCGGTGGAAAAAGCTATCTGTAAATTAAAACCGCCCGTAAAAGCGTCCACATCTATTATTTCCCCGCAAAAGTATAAATTTTCAAATTTTTTCGATTGCATTGTCTTGGGATTTATTTCCTTGATATCAATTCCGCCCGAGGTGACAATTGCCTCCTCTATCGGTCTTAACCGGTCGACATTTAGGGTAAGGTTTTTAAGCGCAAAGCATAAATTCTGCCTTTCTTTTTTGCTTATCTGATTGACCTTTGTTTTACCGTCAATATGAGAAAGCTTTATAATAACCGGAATAAGGCTCTTTGGTACAAGCTTTGATAAGGAATTTGAAAAATTAAGGTTCGGCTCCGCCGAAAAATCCCTTAAAATCCTTGCGTCAAGCATTTCGGGATTTAAAGCAGGCTTTAAATCTATAACCGCCTTATAGCTTGCTCCCTTTTTTCTCATTCTTGCAGAGGCGCTGAGCACCAAGGGACCGGAAATTCCGAAATGTGTAAACAAAAGCTCCCCCATTTCCTCAAAAACAGGCTTTTTAGACTCATTTTCAAACACAGAAAGCTTTATGTTTTTTAAAGTAAGCCCCGAAAGGTGAGAGCAAAAGCCTTCCTTGCACTCAAAGGGCACAAGAGAAGGAATAAGCTCTGTTACCTTAATTCCGAGCTTATCCGCCATTTTATATCCGTCCCCTGCAGAGCCTGTAAGCGGATAGGAAAGTCCACCCGTTGCAAGGACGATATAATCGGCTTTTATCTTTTCTCCGTTACTTAAAACCGCTTCGTATACAAGACCGTTTTCGGCTTTTATTTCTTTCACCGTTCCCTTAAGAATTTTACATTTCTCTTTTTTTACGGCGTTAACCAAAGCGTCCACAATATCCGAGGACTTATCGGAGATAGGAAAAACGCGGTTTCCTCTTTCGGTTTTTAAAGGTACTCCGAGTGTTTTAAAAAGCTCCATTGTATCAGAGCTTGAAAAGGAAGAAAAAGCCGAATATAAAAATTTTTCATTTTTTGTAACATTATCAAGAAGCGTTCTTAAATCGCAGTTATTCGTTACATTGCATCTTCCCTTACCCGTTATCATAAGCTTTCTTGCGGGACGGTCGTTTTTCTCGATAAGAGTAACACTGACATTTTTATTTTTTGCGGCAAAATAAGCCGCGGTAAGCCCCGAAGCGCCTGCGCCTATTATAATTGCGTTTTTCATTTTCCCACCTCTTTTTAAGCAAAGCCGACAAGTTCGAACCCGATTTTAAGGGTCAAATTTTCGTCTTTGCATTG